>Ga0247841_10008800_pt1 | contig 14355 bp, 5 predicted proteins | sample LaCruzMarch2015__2_FD_192410 | JGI IMG/M metagenome (GOLD analysis project Ga0247841, IMG submission 192410) | Freshwater microbial communities from meromictic Lake La Cruz, Castile-La Mancha, Spain - LaCruzMarch2015_18m | ecosystem: Environmental > Aquatic > Freshwater > Lake | place: Spain...
CGCAGTAAAACCGTTATGTATAGAATGCGCCGCGCTCAAACCGGCACTTTCGAAACCCAGTCCGGAAAGCAGTGTATTAGCTTCGACGATGCGCTCGAGAGACGGAGTAACGGTATTCAGTTCGCAAGCCTGCTTTGCATCCGGTCCGTATTCAAGCAGAGTTTCCCAGCACAATTTTGCAAGCGCTAAAGCCGTCATTGTAGTTACTCCGCCGCATTCATTCTGCGCTCCGCTTTGTCCGCAGCTGCGCGCTTCAAACCAGGTTGCCAGCGCATCGCCCATACCGCTTACAAGAAATCGTACCGGCGCTTTCGCAATAACGGAAGTGTCAACAATAACTGCATCAGGATTGCGGCTTTGATAATGAACGCGCTCGAATACGCCGTCTTCCGAATAAATCACTGCGCAGGCACTGCACGGCGCGTCAGTTGAGGCAATTGTCGGTACAACGATAACCGGCACACCGGAGTTATCGGCTACTATTTTTGCGGCGTCAATTGCTTTTCCGCCTCCGATTGCTGTTATACTGCGGGCGCCGCATTCCTGAACTATGGCAGTCAGCCGCGTCAATTCGGACTGACAGCATTCCCTGTTAAACTTTACTACCCTGCTGCCTTCGGGCAATAAATGTAAGATTTCCGAAAGAATAAAATCCATTGAAGATGGTGCTGTAATCAGCAGTCCTGACAAGAACTTTTTAGAGTTCTGCAAAAAGTTCTTGTTTCCGCTCAGTTTTTTCATCACAGAAGGAAGTTCTTTAATGACATTTTCACCCTGAATATACATTCCGGGGAAAACAGCTCTTTTTGATTTGCTCATTTTGTTATAATTTTTTCTATAAAATTAACAGTTCACTGCTCACCGTTTATCGTAAGGAATTGTAAAATAAAACACTGAACCCTCTCCCTTAACAGATTCAAACCAGATGCGGCCGCCGATCAGCTCCATAAATTTTTTAGCGATGGAAAGTTCCAGTCCGTTGCCTTCGTAACCGCGGGAAAGGGATGCATCTTCCTGCGTAAAGGTATCGAAGATGTGCGCGCAAGCTGTTTCGCTTATTCCCACGCCGGTGTCACGGACAAAAAACTCCAGTTCATTTTCTTTTATCTGAAATCCATACGAAACAGTTCCCTGCTCAGTAAATTTTATTGCATTATCAACCAAATAAGACAACACCTTTCTCAGTAAAGCATGGTCTGATTTTATCTGAATATTATTCTCAAAAAAGTTCTGCGGCGGAGGTGTTTGAACGGTTAATGTTAAATTTTTGTCTTTGCAGGAAGTCAGGAATTTGTTATATGTCGCATCAAGCAAATGAACGGGGGAAAATACTTCTTCCCGCACCTCCATTGCGCCTGAAACTATGAGCGCAATGTCAATATAATCAGTCACTGTTTTTATCAAACGGTTACTGCCGGATTGCAAAGCTTTAAGGTACTCATCTTTTTCTTTTTGAGTAAGGTCCGGTTCAACCAGCAATTGACCGAATCCAACTATTTGATTCAACGGCGTGCGTATTTCATGGGATATAAGGTGTAAAAAAGCAGATTTAAGCCTGTTACTCTCTTCGGCTTTATCCTTTGCTGCAATCAGTTCAATGTTTGTGTTTTCCAGTTCGAGTGTACGATCTTTCACTTTTTCTTCTAAAATCTGATTTTGATTCTCAAGCCGTTGATGAAGATAACGGGTTTCAAGCAGATTTTTGATTCGAAGGTCAACCTCAATCAAATCAAACGGCTTGGCAAGAAAATCTTTTGCGCCGCCTGATAAGGCATGCTGTTTCGCTTCGACAGTTATATCGGCAGTGAGCACAAGTATCGGTAAATATGTATCGCTCGTAATAATCGTTTTTAACTGCTCCATAACTTCGAAACCTGTCAGGTGCGGCATCATTAAATCGAGCAGAATTAAATCCGGTTTAAACGACTGGAACAGTCTGACTGCCAAACGGGGGTCGGTTATGGTTTTTATATTTTTATAACCCCGAATTTCGAGCAGTCCGGTAAGTATGTCAATATTGGCTTGCTTATCATCCACGATAAGGATATTTGCATTCTTTAAAGTCGAATCAACCATGATGTTTTTCCTTTCAGATAATTATTTTTTTTTCAATTTTCCTAACACTTGACACTATTTTTTTGTCATCATGAACCCTGTCCCAAACTTGTTTCGGGATTGTTTCAGGAGCTCACTTAACACTTCTTCGTGCCAAGCCATTTATCAGTCACATGCAAAAACGTTGTTATATCGAGCGGCTTTGTTAAATAATCTTTGACACCGGCTTTCAAAAACTTTTCAATCTGCTCAGGCATTGCATCGGCGCTTATAATGACAACCGGAATAGACTTTGTTTTTTCATCTGTTCTCAAATTTGCAAGTACTTCACTGCCGGGTATATCAGACAAATCAATATCAAGTAATATTAAATCGGGCGTACAATCAATCGCAAGCCTGACGGCAGTTTTTCCTAACGCAGATGTAATTAAACGGATTGCCGGGCGGTAACTCCCGAATATTACCTCAACCAAATCGGTATTAGGTATGTTATCTTCGATGAATAAAACGGTTCCGGTTTTTTCAACCATTGCTGTGTCCGGTTTTAATGCATCTCCCGGTTGAATATTTTTAAAATTCTGATCTTTAACGAGCTGTAATTCAATCCAGAATGTACTGCCTTCTCCCGGCGTGCTTTCCACACCGTAGGTTCCGCCCATAGCATCCATTAGTCTCTTAACAATAGGAAGCCCGAGTCCGGTACCTTCGGTTTCGGTTTTCGCGCTTCCGAATCTCTCGAAAGGCAGAAACAGTTTCGGAATATCATCAGGGCTGATTCCAAAACCGGTATCACTAACTGAAATCCGTACTGAAGAAATTCCTGAATCGGGCAGGACTTTATTTTGACGTAATTCGGTTTTTATAATTACAGAGCCGCCTTCATGGTTGTACTTTACGGCGTTGTTAATTAAATTCAGAATGACCTGCTTCAGGCGAAGAGGGTCGGCAATTACGGAAAGACTGTTAGAAGGCGAATCTGTGAGTTCGAGTGTCAGATTCCGCTTTACTGCATTTGGATGGACAACATCAAGCATTTCCATAATAACACCGTTTAGCTGAACGGATTCCGGAGAAAGCGGAATCAGCCCTGATTCGATTCGTGAAATGTTAAGCACTTCGTTGATTAAATTTAGCAGATGCTTTCCGCTGTTTAAAATATGGTTAATACCATTCCTGTTAGAATCAGTAAGTTCGCCCATATTCATCAATTGTGCAAAACCAAGAATGGAATTCATAGGAGTACGCAGTTCATGGCTCATTCGCGAAAGAAATTCACTCTTGGCAAGATTCGCTTTATCCGCTTCGTTTCTCGCTTCCCTGATTTCTTCTTCCGCCCGTTTGCGCTCTGTAATATTCTCATGCATAATAACAAATCTTTCCGGTTTTCCCTTGCTGTCAAATAAGGGAAAAATAACCGCACGTAAACAAACCGTAATATCCGGTAACTCGGAGGAAATATCATCATGCGCATTGAAATATAGCTCGGGCTGATGCACAACTTCACCGCTCTTAGCAAGCGAGATTAATTTCTCGGACTCTTTATCTTTATGCCGGAAAAAATCAAAAACCGAAAAGTCAGAAGGCGGTACAGCACCAAAAAGTTTGGTGTGTGCGGGATTTACTTTAATAGTGAAACCTTCTTTATCTACTATCTGAATTGACATCGGATTCTTTTCAATAATATCAGATAACATTTTTTCCGCCAGTTTGCGCTCTGTGATATCAACCAGAACAGTTAATAAACACAGGTCATTGCCGATATTAATGTAATCAGCAGAAAACAAACCAACTAACAGCGAGCCGTCTTTTTTTGTTACTTCTGTTTCAACTTCCCTGACAGGAATATTCTGCTTTAATTTTTCTGTGATTGTGTCCCGCGTTTCCGAATCAGAAAATAGTTTAAGTTCTGAGGAGGATTTTCCAATCACTTCATCACGCGTATAACCTAATGTTTTAAGGAAGGTTTCATTAACGTCAATAAAAATTCCGTTTTCTGAACCGGTAATTGCCATCAAAGACGAATTTGAATGAAACGCCCTGGAAAACTTTTCTTCCGATAATTTGATTTTCGACACATCTTTACTAACTCCGAAAATCGCCGGTCTGCCGTCCCAGATACCGTTCCTTACTCTTGTTTCTACGGGAATATAATCGCCCGTTTTTGTAATCAGCGGTACGGGACAAAAATCAGCTGTTCCTGCAAGCATTTCGCTCACAATACGTCCTGCTTCATCCCTGCGCTCTGACGGATGAACCATAAGAACTGACTTTCCCGTAAGTTCTTCTGTTGTGTATCCGAGGCGTTGTACAACCGTGCTGTTTGTATGAATAACATTTCCCTGGTCGTCCAGAACGAAAAGAAAATCATCAATTGTATTGAAAAAGGTTTCATAATTCCGGCGGGTTAAATCTAAAAATTTCTCTATCCGTTTGTTATTGATTAAACCCGTAAGCAAGTTGCTCCATAACTTTAAAATATTTATCTCGGAAATATCGTATTTTCTCTCTTTGGATACAGAATCCAATCCTACAAAGCCTATCAGATTGTTTTCAATCAATATTGGAATCGCAATTACCGATTGAATTCCCTGCGGCTCGAGGAATTCCCGCTCAGCCTTCCAGGAATCGGGCAGTGCCTTAACCGAAGGAATGATAATATTTTCATGCCTGTGAAGTATTTTCATCCTCTCCGGGAAATTTTTACAGTGGATATTCTGATTGTTTACGATTTCGGGTTGAATCCCCTCATTGCACCATTCGTACGTATTGCTCATGGTGTTTTCAGCGGGATTAAATTCAAAGATATATGCTCTGTCTGCATTGAGAAAACTCCCGATGTTGCTCAATGCCAGATCAAGTCCAGCTGATACTTCAGAGCCGGAAATACCGGTCAGTTGAAGAGATAACTGCAGTAGTTTTTTCTCAAATTCCTCTCTCTGCCTGCGTTCTTCAATTTCCTTCTGAAGATGTTCATTAGTTTCAGAAAGCTGGGTGGTTCTTTCTTCAATTTTAAGCTCAAGGTTTGCGTTGAGATCGTGTATTTCCTTTTCTGCCCGCTTACGCTCTGTGATGTCAACCGCAGTTACAAGGCATTGCTCTTTATTTTCGGTTGCGATGCCGGTAATGTGAACATACGTCGGTAAGTTGTCATCAGTTGAAAGTGCAATATCGCATGATTCTTCGATTCTGCTTTCAAAAACTTTCCGTAAAAAGTCATTGAAAACCTGCCGTGTTTCTTCGGAAACAAAAAATCTAATCTTTTTATTTTTTAAATGAGAGCGTTCTTTGCCGAGCATTTTTGCCCCGCTGAGGTTCGATTGAATAATTTCACCCTCGTTGGAAAGTGTAAAATAACCCGTCGGTGCAAAGTCGTATAAATCAGTATATTTTTCGCTTACAATTTCTACCTGCTCTTTTGCTTCTAAGAGTTCTTGATTTTGCAATTCCAGTTCTACCTGATGCACTTCAAGCTCGTGAATGAGTCTCTGAGTATCAGTATCCGAAAGCTGTAAATCTGTTTCTAACGGCTTCTTTCCGGATTTTGACTGTTTCTTTTTCAGCAACTCTTCTGCCTTTTCGCGCAGAATTGCCGCTTCTGATTTATCATCCTTTTTCATATTTTCAAGTATTTTCTTGTGTTTAACACTTAACACTTAACACTTAACACTTAACACTTAACACTTAACACTTAACACTTAACACTTAACACTTAACACTTAACACTTAACACTTCCTATAATATCACTAATTAATGTTAACAACTGATTCCTTGTGAATGGTTTGTCCAGATAGTGTGTGCATCCTCCTGCAAGGAATTCCTCCATGTCACCCGGCAGTACATAAGCGGTTAGCGCCACTGCGGGTGTTTTTTCATAACCCGGTAATTTTCTTATTTTACGAAGCGTTTCAATCCCGTCTATTCCCTTACTCAGATTTATATCCATCAAAATTATATCGTGAACTTTTTTCTTTGCTTTTTCTATTGCTTCAAGTCCGTTAACAGCGGATTCGACATTATAATATTCTTTTAATATTTTGGCAGTTAACTTAATGGTAACCTCATCATCTTCAACAAGCAGAACAGAATATTTTTCTTGTTCCGGAAAAAGTTCTGCAGGTGAATCAGAGCTTTTTGGAATGTAAATATCAATTTCCGGCTCTTCTTTCTTTGTTTTTGCAGTAATAGTCTCAGACGTCTTTTTATTTAAGGTTTCGGGCGCCTCTTCACATATAAACTTTACAATAAATGTTGAACCTGCGTTTACCTCACTTTCAACTTCAATCGTCCCTTTCATCAATTCCACGAAACGTTTTGCAATAGATAAACCAAGACCTGTACCCTCGAAGTTTCTGCCTAAACCTTCGCTTTCCTGGCGGAATTCCTCGAAAATAATTTTGCACTTATCTTTTGCAATTCCGATTCCTGTATCTTTTACCTTTATCAATACTTTATTGTTTTCTTTCGATAATTCTATCGTAACTCCGCCTTCATCGGTGAATTTTATAGCATTATTCACTAAGTTATCCAATATATGGCGGATAAACCTTTCGTCTGATTTAGCAGTGAAGTTATTGGTTTTTATTATTGATTTCAGGTAAATATTTTTTGCTTTTGCCGCTGCAGAGAATGTCTGGACGGTTTCATGAATTAAATCTTCGAAAGTCACATCAGAAAAAATAATTTCCTGCTTTTCCGCTTCAAGTTTTGCAAAATTTAAAATTAAATCAAGTGTTTCAAGGAGTCTTTTACCGCTTTTTCTGATAAATTCAGCATATTCTTTTTGCTCTTCATCAGCTAAATCATCCCGAAGTATTTCCGAAAATCCTAATATACCGCTAAGCGGAGTTCTTAGTTCGTGGCTCATATTTGCAAGAAAACTTGATTTCAATCTGCTCATCTCTTCAGCTTTTTCTTTGGCAATTATCAAATCCTCTTCAATTTGCTTCAGGTTTGTAATATCAACAATTGCAATTATTCCGGCAGGTTTTCCGTGATAATCAATGTGACTGCCATTAAGATAGACCCATTTTTCCGTTCCGTCTTTAGCAATTATTTTAAATTCATATCCTATTGAAACCGGTTCACCGGCTTGCCTTTTGAGTCCTCTTTCTTTTACAAGTGAAAGATATTCAGGGGCGACAAAATCCCAAAAGTGCATTTCATATAATTCTTCCGCGGAATATCCGGAAATATTTTCACCCGCGGGGTTAGTATAAATCCATTTGTTATTCTGATAAATCATTATGGCGAACGGAGTTAATACCGCGAGGTTTCTGAATTTTTCTTCGCTTTCTCTCAACTTTTCAAGTGTTTGCCGAACATCCTCCGCGAGTTTCCTTTCCCGTGTAACATCTCTTCCGCATCCGACTATTCCGATAATATTCCCCAGCTCATCTAAAAACGGAGTCTTATATACATCGAGAAAAAGAAACTTACCATTTACATTTCCAAACTCATCGAATTGCTCAGTGTGTTTGCTCTCCAGGACAATTGAGTCGGAGTCCCTGCATATTTCACCGAATGTATGCCATTTGGGATTATCGCTAAAACTATCGCGTTCTCTTTTTGCAAAGAACATATCATTTTTCCCGATTGGTTCATCGGTATCTTTAGCATTCAAAAGCTTTTCACATACAGCTTTATTTGTAAAAATAAAATTCCTGTTTAAATCTTTTGCCCAGATTAAATCGGGCACATTATCGCACATCATACGAAGCATTCTATAGAGGTTTTTATATTTCTCCTCACTTTCGAGAATCACTTTCTCCGCCTGTTTGCGTTCGGTTATATCGCTCAGCGATGTTACACGCACATAACGCCCTTTATAACGCATCATCTTTCCGTGAAGCATACAGGGGAATGTTGTTCCGTCTTTTCTTAATGCCGTTGCTTCATAAGGGTTTTCGAATCCGGAAATCATATTCTTCATCACCATATCTCTGTCTTCAGGAATTATCCAGTCTGTGCCATACCTGCCGATAGCTTCTTCGTTAGTAAATCCAAACGTTTTTTCGGCGGTAAGGTTTTGCTCTATGCAAATCCCGTTTTCTGAAATAAATATTGACTCAAATGCCGCTTCGCTCAAGCCGCGGTACTTTTCCCTGTTTTCTTCAACATCTTCCACAGCCTTCATAAACTCTGTAAGATCGCGGAAAATAGTCAGTATAAAAATATCCCCGGATATTTCGATTCTCGAATGCGACGCTTCAATATAGCACTGCTTTCCGTCACGGAATGTAACTTTCCCGTCCGCGCGTTCAGTCGTTTTTCCGCTTGATATTAATTCCCTGAAATATTTTTGAAGCTCCGGCTGTTCATTTTCCGTATTGACTATCTCAAAAGATTTTCCGACAATGAACTCCTTATCAAATCCTGTTAGTATGCAGTATGCATTGTTAACATTGATTACAATTCCCCTGGAATTCATAAATCGCATTGCATCTGCTGATGATTCCCATACTGCGGCTAACAGCAGTTCTTGTTCCGGTTGTTCGGGCTTACTCATAATTTTATAAATAAATTTTAATGTAACGTAATAAAAACATTTTTTACCGCGGTATCACTTGCCATAAGCAGGTAATGCACTAACCACTGCTCTTTAAAGTGAAACTAAACCTGCTTCCTTTTCCTTCTTCACTCTCAACCATAATCTCTCCTTTGTGTTTTTCAATAAACTCTTTGCATAGCAGCAGCCCCAATCCGGTACTTCGTTCATTATCAGTACCTTTGCGGCTTGTTTGCGTATCAATCTTAAAAAGTTTATTCATTAACTCTTTATCCATTCCGATTCCCGAGTCTTTTACGGATATTTCAATTGTGCCGTTTGATTCGGCAGAACTTTCTTTCGCGGAAATTGTTACACTTCCGCCCTTCTTCGTAAACTTTAAAGCATTAGAGATAAGGTTTCTTGCGATAGTCTCAAGCATCCGTTTATCCGCCGTTACAAATATTTCTTCCGATATTTCCTCTTCTATCTTTATTCCTTTTTTCTTTGCTGTTTCATCAAAAACATTTATAACCTCTTCTGCTAATCTTTTCAATGATAATTTCTCGGGATTAAAAGCTGTCAACCCTCTTTGCATTTTCGACCATTCAAGTAAATTTGTCAGTAAACCAAACAAGTTAGTTGCACTGCTGTGTAATAAACCTCCAATTTCCTGATATTCTTTTAATGAAGAATTTTTCATATCCGTAACCATTAGTTCTGTTAAACCAAGAAACCCGGTGAAAGGACTTCTCAGGTCGTGAGCAATAATCGAAAAGAACTTATCTTTTTCGGAATTAAGTTTTCGTAAATCGGCTTCGCTTTTTAGCAAGTCTTCCTGTGCCTGCTTGCGCTCGGTGATATCAATAAATGTCTCTAATAATTTTTCTTTCCCTTTAATGGTTATCATTTTAACGGATTTCAAAACGGGTAATCTGCTTCCATCGTGTCTTAAAAGAATTTTATCCGAATTATCAACTGTTTGGCATAAATCCATTATCGGACAGCAATTTTCGTGCGCAGGGCAAAGGAATAAATGACACCTGTTTCCAAGAATCGCGCTTTCTTCGGTACCGAATAAATGTGCCGCCGTCACATTAACAGTTTCAATTATTTTAGTTACCGGGTCAATAATAACAATACCGGCATCAATACTATTCAATAAATTCTTATGAAATATTTCGCTTTTTAGCAGTGTCTCTTCAGCCTGTTTGCGCTCGGAGATATCTTCAATAATACCCACACCACTGCGAATGCGCCCGTCTTCAACAACCATCGGTGCAAAAAGAGCCCTTACCTGTGTAACTTTATTCGCACTTACGGAATGGTAAGTTTCTTCATACGTTCCTGTACTCCCGTCCAGTGCTTTCTGAACAGATGAAACTAAAATTTTATCGGGCAGGTTGAGCATATTCAATCCGATTAGCATTTCATTTGAAGATCCTATAATTTTGACAAAATTGTCATTGCAGGCAATAATGACACCCTTATCATCAAAGGATAGAAGACCCACAGGCGAATACTCGAAAATCAAACGATATTTTTCTTCACTCTCCCGTAACATCCCTACCGTTTTCTTATGCCCGGCGATTTCATTTTTCAGTGAATTATTTTTAGATATTGTACTTATAGAAATAAATAGTACGATTAACAATAACACAACAACGATACTTGACTCTGTTACCTCATATAATAATAAACGATTCCAGTAATTTGCATCAAAATCCATTGCAAATACTGCAATGATTTTTCCCGCGGCTGTATCTTTTATTGGAACGAATACACTTCTCCAGGTTCCCCATCTGTCAACAACAGGATTTGTTACAAATTCCTTCCCGTCCTTAAAAGGCTGGAAATAAGCTATGTCTGCTTCGGTGTATTCTTGTCCCGGGGGTGAATAATCTTTTGAATCCTCCGGCTCAGAATCTGCATTAATAAACAGTTTCTCGCGAAAATTCACCGTTTGCTCCGTATATATGTAAGCAAATCTTGCGGTATTATTGACGCGAATTATTTCTTTCAATAAATTTTTAATCATCCGATACTGAGGCTTTTCGATATCAGACGGTTTTGCTTCAAGTTTTTTTATATCGTCAACCGGCAGAGTTGTTTCAATTGATCTGGCAATTTGCAATACGTTTTCAGATTGAGCATTCTCAACTCTTATCCATGTATAACGGACATATATTACACCAAACACTGCAGTTATTAATATTAATACAGTTTGTACAAATATTATTTTGTTAAGTATAAAATTACTCATAAAGATTCCATAATGAAATGTTCCGGCTTTATATTATTTAATAAAAATGTTCGACATCCTGATTTAACAGCCCTGCGTAAATAAAAGGACTCAGCTTTAAGTTCCATTCATCGCGGCTTATTAATACCCCCACCCGGGTTTTTTATGATTTATAGCTTTTGGGATTTATTGCCTTTTCCCTTAGTGCCTCATTTGCTTTTTGCAATTCTATTTCCAGCTTTTTAGCATTTGTTATATCGTTAAATGTAATCACTAATCCGTCAATATGGTCGTCGAGTGTACGGTAGGGCATAATCCTCACATTGAACCACCTTCCGTTGCGGGTTGTAATTGCCGTCTCGACGGATGCCAGTGTTTTGATTACCTGCCGGGCATGGTCCTCTATTTCAGGATACTGCAAATCAGTTACCAGATCCGTAAACGGTCTGCCGATATCAGTATTGCGCAGTTTTATTATTTGAGATACCTGGTCGGTGAATCTGCGTATATTTAATTCCTTATCGAGAAAAAGCGTTGCAATCTCAGTACTGTTAAGCAGGTTTTTCATATCGTCGTTCGCCCGCAGAAAATCGCTTACCTTGCTCTGCAGTTCAATATTAACCGTCTGAAGTTCTTCGTTCAGGCTCTGCATCTCTTCCTTTGATGTTGTAAGTTCCTCATTAGTTGATTGCAGTTCCTCGTTAGTTGATTGCAGTTCCTCATTGGTTGATTTCAGTTCTTCCTGCGATGTTTGCATCTCTTCGCGCGTGCTTTGCAGGTCTTCGTAACTTCTCTGCAGTTCAAGTTCCAGTTCCTTCTGCGTTCCGGCTGAACTCAGTTTCACTTTATCCTGATTCACTAAATCACCGTCAGTCACAGACGGCACATCGGTAAATACCAGCATAATCATACCCTTGAGTGCATCGGGTTTTTCAAGACACTTAACAGTCACATCCGTAAACTGTGTGCCGCCGTTGATTCCAATTTTAACATTGCGTATTATATATGGCTCATAACTTTGCCTCGCTTTGCGGAATGCTCCCGGCAGTTCATGCCGCAGTCCTTCGCGCGCCATTACGTGTATGTTCCAGTTTGCCTTACCGGCAACAGGTTCAAGGTATTTTCCTGTTCTGCCCGTAATGTAAATTATATCGCCTGCGCTGTTTACCAGCACACTCGCCGGGATAAAATGCTCCAGCAGAATCTGATCCGTAAGCGCCTGTATATTTTCAACCTTCGGCAGTGTCTTCTTTTCGGCTGTTATTGCTCTGTTGTGGTAAAAAGAGCTTGGGAAATCAACCAGGTCGGCTGGGATAACCGTTGCAGTGCGTTTGTAAATTTTCAATTTAATATCCAGTTCTTTAAATCCCTCATTATTTATTCCGAGTGTCTCGGAAGTGCCGAGCAGCATAATACCGCCGGGATTAAGACTGTAATTAAACAAAGCTATAAGTTTTTTCTGCAATTCGGACTCCATATATATCAGCATATTGCGGCACGTTAGAATGTCGAGTTTTGTAAAAGGCGGGTCTTTAATCACATTCTGAGGCGCAAACACGACCATTTCCCGTATAGCAGTATTCATGCGGAAGCTTTCACCTTCAACGGTAAAAAACCTGCTTAGCCGCTCCGGCGATACATCGGCAGTGATATTAGAAGAAAAAACACCTCTGCGGGCTTTCTCAATTGCATCGCGGTCGAGATCGGTTGCAAATATCTGCAGAGTCAGATTTTTGTGCTTTTTAATCTTTTCCATTGCCTCTTTAAAGACAATTGCCAGTGAATATGCTTCTTCACCGGTCGAACAGCCCGTCACCCAGGCGCGCATAATATGTCCGTCGGGTAATTCTTTAATCAGTTCGGGCAGAATACTTACTTTGAGTTTTTCCCATACGGCAGTATCGCGGAAAAAACTTGTAACCCCAATCAATAACTCTTTGAAAAGGATTTCAACTTCCTGAGGATTTTCCTGCAAAAAGCGGACGTAGTTATTTATCTTATCAATCTGGTGAACACCTTTTCGCCTTTCTATGCGGCGGAACAAAGTGGTTTTCTTATACAAGGAAAAGTCGTGACCCGATTTTTCGCGAAGAAGTATGATAATCTTTTCGAGGTTGCTTTTATTTTTACTCTCGTTTTCCAGTTCAGTTTTAACCGCAGGAATAAACTTCAAATAAGCAATCAGTTTAGCCGGCAATTCTTCGACAGGCGCTATAATATCCGCAATCACGGATTCCGTTGCACTGCGAGGCATTCCGTCGAATTTTGCCGAGGCAGGGTCCTGAACCAGCACAATGCCGTTTTTCTCCTTTATCGCCTTCAGCCCCAGACTTCCGTCCGAGCCCATGCCCGAAAGTATTATCCCTATGCTCTTTTGCTGCTGGTCAGCGGCAAGTGAACGGAAGAAAAAATCAATCGGCAGTCGCAGTCCGCGGGATTCAACCGGGTCGAATAAATGCAGAGCTCCGTTCAGTAAAGACAGGCTCTTATTGGGAGGTATAACATACACGCAGTTTTGCTTAATTTTAAGACGGTCGCTTGCCTGATATACCTTCATAGGAGTAATTCTCTGCAACAGCTCGGGCATAATACCGACGTGGTTTGGGTCGAGGTGCTGAATCACTACAAATGCCATACCGCTGTCTTTGGGCGTATGACCGAAGAACTGCTCCAGTGCCTCAAGCCCGCCGGCAGAAGCGCCGATACCGACAACAGGAAAACTGCCCGAAGCTGAAATCTTCTGTTCAGTTGCCGTTGAATCAGGGATAATTCTTCTTCCCTTCTCAATGATTGGTTTTCTTTTAGCTATGGCTGAGTCAGGGATTAATCTTTTTCCCTTCTCAATGTTTGATTTTCTTTTAGCCATGATGAAATGATCTAATCTAATGTTATACTGTTATGCGAAAGTAACTTATTAAAATGATAATAACTATTCTATATATTCACCTTTATTTTAAATTCTTTTTTTGCTCTTCGGTCTCTTCACAGGCTCTTATAAGACAAAATATTTACAGGTACGGCTTATCATTATGGTGATTTATTTTAATGCTGAGTTGTTACAAAATTGTTTATATATTACGTAAAATTTCCGTAATTAATCGCATACACAATGAAAAGAAAAATATTAATTATCGCATTAATTGTTTTATTGTTTCCTTTGTTCTTTGAGGGTTTTGCGTTTGCGCAGGATGATGACGGGGAAGAACAAACTGATTTTCAGGGTAAAATTCAAAACATTGATTCCGTCATAAATTTAGTTACAACCGAATCTGTCGGTCTTTTAACAAAAGAGATTAGCGGATTTACGGAAGCTGTAATAGGCGGCTCACCTTACACGCTCGAAACCCGTTATTCATACACACCGTCAAATAAGAAATCAGCTCAGTATATTTACGAAAAGCTCAATTTTTATGGCGTGACTGCAAATTATGAAAAATACAACAGCGTCGGAACCAATGTTATAGGCAAAAAAACCGGCTCACTTTATCCGAATCAGATGTACATTGTCTGTTGTCACTTCGATGATGTGCCGCCTGTTACGGAAAGCACAACGGCACCGGGAGCGGATGATAA
>Ga0247841_10008801_pt1 | contig 14355 bp, 8 predicted proteins | sample LaCruzMarch2015__2_FD_192410 | JGI IMG/M metagenome (GOLD analysis project Ga0247841, IMG submission 192410) | Freshwater microbial communities from meromictic Lake La Cruz, Castile-La Mancha, Spain - LaCruzMarch2015_18m | ecosystem: Environmental > Aquatic > Freshwater > Lake | place: Spain...
CACCAAGGCCAAGACCTGGAAAAATACAAACGTTATTGCACTGCGCGATCGGATAAAGTTTTCCCTCATATTCTACTATGGGAAAAGGACTGCCGGTGGCCACGATGGCTTTCCCTTTAGTCCATTTTAACACATTTTCAGGATGTGCTTCACATTTTATAGTCGGGTTAGATAAAGGCAAAATAACCGGTCTGTCGGTATGCTTTGCCATCTCTTTAATAATTTCTTCAGTAAAAGCTCCCGATTGAGCAGACACTCCAATAAGGATGGATGCTTTTACATTTTGAACGACATCCAGTAGTGTGATATGAGAAGGATTTTTTACATTCCATGATGAAAGCTCTGCTATGTCATGCGCATATTTTTTTTGTTCATCATCAAGGTTTTGTGACTTGGAATGAATAAGTCCGTCTATATCTACGATATAAAAGTTTTTGATCGCTTCTTTTCTAGATACCCCTTCCGCTTCTAATGCATCTAAAATTTTAGAGCATATGCCAAGGCCTGCAGATCCCCCACCAAGAACTACGATCTTTTGGTCTTTAAGAGATTTCTTCTCAAGGCGGGTCGCCGAAATAATAGCAGAGAGCACAACAGCTGCCGTTCCTTGTATATCGTCATTAAAAGAGAGCAGCTCATCCTTATAACGCTCTAAAAGAGGTCTAGCATGAGGCTTTGCAAAATCTTCCCACTGCAAAAGCACCCCTGGAAACTTTTTCTTGATCGCCTTAACAAAGCGATCAACAAAAGCGTCATATTCAGCCCCTTTAATCCTTTCATGGCGCCACCCTACATATTCTTCATCAGCAAGGAGCTCTTTATTATTCGTTCCTACATCCAAAAAAACCGGCAAGGTTCTTGCAGGATGTATTCCTCCAAAAACAGTATAAAGGGATAACTTACCCACTGGAATGGCCATTCCCCCTACCCCTACATCCCCAAGCCCTAGAATGCGCTCTCCATCTGTCACTACGATGACATCAATTTCTTTTTTTTCGAGTGAAGCAATCATTTCCTCCATCTTATCTTGGTGGGGATAGGACAGATAAAGGCCTCTATGTTCTTTATAAAGAGAGCTGTAGTGCAGCGACACATCACCGACAGTTGGAGTATAAATAAAGGGGAGCATTTCGCTTGCGTGTTCGGATACAAGCCGATAAAAAAGAACTTCGTTACGATTCTGCAGAGCACTTAAGAAAATAAATTTAGACAGCTGACTCGGCTGTTGTAAAAAGTTTTGGTATCTTCTTTTTACCTGCTGCTCAATGGTAGACACTTGATACGGAAGATGCCCGTTTAATTTCAGGTCGTCTCTCTCTTTTTGTGTAAAAGCAGTTCCTTTATTGAGCAAAGGGTTATTTAAAATTTGCTCCGGGTGTGCATCAATCTCGATTTCCATGGGGTGTCGCCTTCGGGTCTTTTAAGTGGAAAAGTACCCTCTTTCTAAGCTAGTTGTCAATAGGAGATTTTCTTCTGAATTTTTAATTGAACTTGTCACGTCATAAACATATAAATTATATTAATTTACAAAAAAACTGTAAATTTAATTATTGAGTTAATGAAAAATTTATAATTATTTGTTATAATTTTAATCATAATCATTAAAAAAGAGTACTATATATGACTTTATCTCCCCCAAATTCTATCACAAGCCCTTCTTATCCAGCAGGTTATGCAGCCCCTTCTCCTTATGCAGGAGGAAGCGGCTCTTCTATCTCAGGAGGAGTAGCCATGGCAGCTGGTAGAGCTATGCATTCGCCAGACCATTCAGAACCAAGTCTTTCAGGTCAAAAAACAGCCATAGAGGCTGAATTACGACATCTATGTGGGACAGCTGCGGATGGATCAATAGACGTAGCTGCATCTTCAAACGGAGCCCTATATGCGGCTCGTAAAACCTTTCAGGAAAAAAGTTCCGCTGCCCCTTCTCCCCTTCCACAGATTTCCCATAAGGATGCGCTTCAACATTATCAAGGCCTTGAAGCAAAAAGAGAGCGCCTTACCTCTCGCAGGGAAGAAGTAACTGCTATTATTGGCACAATTCGCTCCTTTACACACTCTTCGACTATTTCCGATTTAAGACAAGGATCTATACACGCCTTTGTAAGTACTCTGACACATACCTGGGAAAGAGAAAAACATAGACTGTGTGGAGACAGTGGATTCAACGGTGAAATTAATAGGGCCTGGGTAGAATATGAAAGACAAAAAGAGATCTCTCCAAATTCAGATGCTACAAGAGACGCTTTTACTTATTACAAAAGCTTGGATGCAAGAGGCGCTGAAATTACGAACTACCTCGCAGGGGCTGTTATATACCGAGATACCTCAGATGCTGAAGCTTGTATGGAAGCTCTAAAAAGCCTTATACCACAAATTCAGGATGAAGAGTCGGACCTTAACCAAGATTTAGAGGGACTTAATGGCACTTCGATGAATGGAGAGCTAGATCAAGCATGGAAAACCTATGAAGCTATCCAGGCTAAAGAGCATTATCAAGTTTTAGAGTCTAGGAAAAACGCATTACTAGAGGATCTAAGATCTAATGAGTCAAGGTCTTTCACCCTCATACCACGTACAGCTCTTACCGAATTGCCAGCAACTGTAGAGCCTCGTCATCCGGATCATCGCTTTACAACTGTAAATGATCTTATGGAGGCCGCTGAAAGAAGTTTAACAAAGGGTGTAAACACTTTTAACCAAAAACTATTTAAAGAGCTTTGCACAGCAAATATTGAAATCTTTGCGCCAATTCACAATCCAGATACAGAATTTGGATGTATCGAAAAAAAAGTCGTTCGACCTCAAACTAAAATTTTTGTTAGAGCAGATCTGCATGGAGACCTCAAGAGCTTAACTGAAAACTTAAAGAGTCTTCAAAAGCAAGGTCTTTTGGATGAATCCTTTAAATGTAGACCTAACGTCCAGCTCGTTTTTTTAGGTGATTATTGCGATAGAGGCAAATATACATTAGAAGTTTTGCAGATTCTTATCACTCTTCGTATGGAGAATCCAGATCAAGTAACACTAATACGTGGAAATCATGAAAGCTCAGTTGAAAATCTAGGTAACTGTCACATAAGCAAAGACCCAGATCTAAATTTTCAAGGTTTGTTACAATCACCTGAACAAGGGGCTGAAAATCGTGCTTTACTCGATCGTCTTTTCGATACACTCACGTTAGCATGCTTTATTGGAGAACAAACAGCTTCTGGCAAAATCGAGTATACTATGTTTACGCACGGCCTTTTTGAGCTGTACACAGACGTATATGGTTTACTAAATACAGCAGAACCATCAGCTAAAATCCCTGTGCCCAAAGCACATGTAGGAGCCTATGATGAAACAGCTCCTGCAAAAGGAGTTCAAGATCTTTTTTCAGAGCGAGTTAAAGCAATCCGCTTTGAATCTAAAAAAAATTATCAAGAAGAAATTAGTAGAACAAGAGATCCTGATGCTCGAAAAAGACTTGAGCTAGAACGGGCAGCTCAAAGAATTTGCGCTTTAGCAGAAGCTGATATAACAAGACCTTCTGGACCGAACCTCACCGCTTTTAATTGGGGCGACATGACAGAGCGTGGCGATAGCGTTCCGGGCTGGATGGGAACAAGAGAGTGGAAGCTCTGTGCAGATGATGTAAGTTTGTTTTTCCTTCTTAACAGATCAGAAAATCATAGCGTAGAACTCGCTTTTAGAGGGCATCAGCATAAGATGCAGCATTATATATCAGACGGTAAAGTTGTTGTAACAACACTACCAGTGGGAATGGACTCTATATATAAACAACACTTTCCTGGACAACAAGATACTTGCTATATCATCACTACAAAAAAAACAGTTAAAGAATGGCAGAAAGAAGCAATGCTACGATCTCCAGGGAAACCTGTTACAGTTGTTAGTAAAGTATATTCAATCGATAACGCATGGGTTTAAGCTAGAGATTTTGCAGCTTGAAGCTCTGGATAGTAGTGCTCGCGTATGGACGCTACCACAAAGCACCATAGAGCAAAAATCGCTACATTGACCCAAGAGAGTAGTGACACGACAGAGTTTGCAAAAAACAGCTGCAAAAAGAGTACAAAGAACGAAGCAAAGACCTTAGCTCCCCTATACATAAACACGTCAATAAGCGCCTTCGCGCGGAACTTTTCCTCTGTCTTCAAAGGGATGTAGAGCATTTCCTTGATCACGTTAAATAAAGAAAAGTCAAAGCATTTGATTGTTAAAAACGCATAAGAGATCACGCCAAATACCGGATAGAGAGCAAAGGCAAGTCCATTCAAACATAATACAGCTGGCACCATCAAATGCGTCTTAAACTTCCCCAAAAACCGTATAAAGACATAAATGCCTATGAATTGAAAACTCATCGTTAGAAGATTACCAAAAGATAAGAGCCTACCAAAATATTGGGTACGAAGGTCTTTCTCTGGATAGAGCTTCTCTAAATAGGAATTGAATTGAAAATCAGTAATGGTCGCGGTGACTTGCATAAAAGTGACCATACATAAGATAGCTAGAAGAAGCTTTGAATTCGCTATAAGCTTGAAAGAATCTCTTAAAGAAGAGCTCTTATTCATCCCCTCATCTACTTTTTTATCTACGCTTCCACTATTTTTTATAAGAAGATGGTAGCTCATACCAAGTAGTAGATACAAAGGAAGTGTTGAGAAAAGAAGCGATTCCGATCCCATTTTAACAGCTAAAAACCCAGGAACAAGACTTCCACAAAGACCTCCTATCGCTCCTATGCCGAAAAGCAGTCCATACAGATAGCGCGCTCTACCAAGCTCAACAGTGGAATGGATCACAGACCATAAAAGCTGAAACATGAGCATGACATATACGTCTTTCCATGCATAAAAAAGAAACGGCAGGGCTTTATAGCTAGAAATCTGTGTGGCAGCCATACAGTTGCCTAAAGTAACAACCCCTGCTATGACTACAAAGATCTTAAAACAGCCCAGCTTTGTGAGGTATTTATTATAAAGAGCTACAACGGCGAGGTTAAAAGGGATGCTTAAAAGCCAAGCATAAGGAAACGCTTTCGCTCCATAGCTTTGAATAAACAGAGAATTACTCACAGGTCTTATGATCGCGTAGTCGGCTGATATGAAAAAACTGCAGAGCATTGCGGCAAAAAGAAAAAGTTTTTCTTTTGAAGAAAAGGAAGCGATTTCTGTGCGTATCCGATCAATGATCATCAGAGAGTCGCCTCTTTCTTTTGTTTGATTTTTTCTGCGTGTTGATAGAAATCTTGCGCTTTAGAGGGTGTGATATACATCCAACTGACGGAATACGGAGCGATAAGTAGCTTAGAGCACTCTGTGGCATCGAGAATTTGTCCTGTTTTTTTCAGCACGGGAAATGAGACAGTCCTATTTTGCAGGACCTTGTCTTCAAGATTCCATTCTATTTCATTTGAGCTAAGCGTTTGGCTCGCTGCAAATTCCTGCATATGATCATTTTCTATGTTTGCCTCAAGCTCTAGTGACAGATACCGCCGGCTTCTGTCAAACAGGGCTAAAGCATCAGGATGCGATTCACATCCTTTTTTCAGTTCATTTTGGATAGCCACTAGAATGTTACTGTCCGTATACGAAAGATACTCTGATAAGGTATCAAGCGGATTTTCTCTGTCATAGAGATACTTCATAAAACGGGACATATGGAAGCTGTAGGCTTTAACAGACGGGTATTGATATACCCTTTTATGCATAAAGTGACGGGCGAGTAAAAGGGCTTCGCACGACTGCATTCCATTCTCTTCTATCCCAAGTACCAGTCTATTGTTCTCAACATCGGGCAATATCCGCAGCATCTCAATGAGCTGATCGTAATCAAATACTCCGTAAGAAAGTCCAGTACAGCGAGAGTCTCTTAACAAATAATCGATCCTATCGGCTCCAAAATAGTCTCCAGTAATCACCTGTGTCATGACTTTTTCCCAATCGGAAAATGGACTGGCACTCAAAGGATGAGCAATCTCTTTGAGCTTTTCTTCCCCTAAAGATACTTTGATCACATCAGTTTTTGGTGACCTATTTGGATATTTAGTCTGGAGCTTTTCCCACACAAGATCCAGATGGCTACTTTCTAATACCTTAAGAGTCCATTTTTCATGTCCTCCATGACCAAGCAGTCTTTTTTCAGCTACATGAGAAAATGGCAGATGCCCAAGGTCATGGCAAAGAGCTGAAAGGCGAACAATCTGTCTCCAGTATTCGGAAGTTTCAGGCTCTTTTCCTTCATATTTAGCTACGATTCGATCAAAGATCTGTGTGGCTACTTGCATAACACCCAAAGAATGTTCAAAGCGCGTATGGGTAGCCCCAGGATAGACAAGATAGGTAACACCCAGCTGATGGATGTAATGCAGCCTTTGAAATACAGCAGAGTCGACAAGCAGAGCCTCTATTTCAGTAAGCTTAATAAAGCCGTGAACTGGATCGAAGATCGTTTTACTTGTGCTCATACGTACCCCTTACTTAGCTACAGAATCAGGTCTAGGCTTACTTTCATGCATATAGGTCGTAGAAACTTCAATGAACTCCGCTTTTCTTTGGAGTTCTTTGATGCTCTTAGCTCCACCATAAGTAAGGCCGCTTCTTAATCCACCTAGAAGTTGATTTATTAGCTGCTCAGCAGTTCCTGTAACAGGACCCCAGAAGTCGATCCCTTCAGCGACAGTTTTATCTTTTAAGCCGCCGTAAAAGTCCGTTTGGAAGTCTTCACTTGCCTGCCCTCTAAATTTACCTTCAAATCCAGAAGGTATATTCGCATTGGGGCGTTTTGGAGAAGCACTCTCTTTAGTCATAGCAAAGAGCTTACCGATCATAACGGTGCTAGCACCTGCGGCAAGTGCAAGAACTACATCTCTACTTGTACGGATTCCGCCGTCTGCAATCAGAGGAACTCGTAATTTTTCAGCGGTCTTTGCGCAGTCATAGATCGCTGTAAACTGAGGCACTCCAAAACCGGTCACCATACGTGTTGTGCAAGCAGCTCCGGGACCTACTCCCACTTTCACTGCATCAGCGCCTGCATTCACTAGGTCATGATATGCCATGGCAGTACAAACGTTACCTGCGATGATGTCTTTCTCCGGGTGCGTTCTTTTGAGTTCATGGATAAAGAAAAACATCCGATCTGAATGTCCGTGAGCCACATCGATACAAACGCCTGCCGCTCCCGCATCAAGAAGAGCTCTTGTTTCATCAATTTTTAAGATACCGCAAGAAATAAAAGTATTTTGTCCGTATTTCTTGACCCATTTGAGCTGTGTTTCAAAAGGGGTAAATCGATGGAAAATCGGCATAGAGCCGTGTCCTATCAAAATATCTGCCAGCTCATCGCCGATGGCTGTATCCATGTTGGCGCAAATGAGTGGCATTTGCATCTTGCGATTTTTTGTAAGCCAAGTCTCTAAAGAAGGCTCAGTTCTAGAAGGCACGTTATTAAATTGTGGGACGAGCGCCACATCGTCAAATGTATATCCTTTTCTGAAACTCATAAGAATCTCCATCTATCTGTAGTTAAAAGACAAATATACTCTAAATCGAGATATAAAGGAAAAAAATTGATCCCCCATACCGATCATAAGTTCAAAAAATCTATTGCATGGAATATTTGTCTGTTTGAGATCAGGTCTTGCTTCAAATCTAAAATAAAAATTTACACGCATAGAAAATCCAGGCATTTGCAACAAAAGGGTCTAAACAGGTACTCTTAGAGTATGACAAAACAAATATCAGTTACTATTTTAACGAAGAACTCTTCAGAAACCCTTGAAGAAACCCTTAAATCAACTATAGGGTTTTCTGAGGTTCTTGTTTTAGATACTGGATCTACCGACAATACCCTTGAAATCTGCAAGCGCTATCCCCATGTAAAAGTCATCTCTCATGACTTTATAGGCTTTGGACCGACTCATAACCTAGCATCTAGCTTAACATCCCATGATTGGGTCTTATCAGTAGATAGTGATGAAGTTGTGACCCCTGCTCTTAAAGAAGAGATCCTATCTCTTAACCTTGATAGCTCGTCCGTCTATAAGATAAGAAGACATAACTATTTCAATGGAAAAAGGATAAAAGGATGTGCCGGCTGGGATCCAGATTGGGTGGTCCGTTTATACAATAAGAAAACCACTTCTTTTACAAACGACCAGGTTCATGAAAAAGTACTATCAAGCAACATGAAATTAGTAAGCTTTAAAAATCCCATGAACCATACCCCCTATCGAAAGATTTCCGATTTTCTCTACAAAATGCAGTCGTACAGCACCCTATTTGCACAGCAAAATAAAACTCGAAAATCCTCATCTGTCGGCAAGGCTCTATTGCATGGGTGGATGGCGTTTTGCAAAAGCTATATCTTTAAACGTGGTATGTTACAAGGGACTGAAGGCCTGATCATCTCTTTATACAATGGTCATGTCACTTTCTATAAATATCTCAAATTAGCAGAAAAATAAAATCCCCTATTCTTTTTAAAAACTCTTAATTACAAAGTTATTTTTGACAAATTTATATTAAGAAGATAAAGATAAGTTAAAAGGGAGAAACCTTATGTTAACTTGGGCTGTCATTTTTTTAATTATTGCAATTGTAGCTGGATTCTTAGGGTTCGGCGGGGTTGCAAATATCGCCTCGCAAATCGCGAAGGTGTTATTCTTCTTATTCCTTATCCTCTTTATCATATCCCTCATCTACTCCTTCCTGCCACCCTCGATGCCTTCAATGCCTGCAGCGCCGGCTCCGCATTCTGGATATTAAGAAGTCTTAAGCCTCTAGTCTGTTAAAGCTAGGGGCCCTTTCTTTTGGATGATTTATTTAAAAAAATATTAGAAAATAAATAAAGACATTAGTTCTCTTTGGTAAAAACTTATGTCTGATATGATGAATTATTTAGAAGGGATAGCGGTAGTCGGATTCGAACCAACGACACATGGATTATGATTCCATTGCTCTAACCAACTGAGCTATACCGCCGTCGTAAGAAAAAATTAGCGGGGGAAGGATTCGAACCTCCGGCCTTTGGGTTATGAGCCCAACGAGCTAACCACTGCTCCACCCCGCGTCAGGTGTTCTACTTAAGAAGACGAGAGATTAGCATATAGCTTGAATTAATCCCAAGAACTCTTTTGCTAAATGTTATTTTTTCTTGAGAACGCTATCGATTATAGAAGAGCATTCACTCCAAGTCTTTGCAAAAGCGCCCTTCACTTCGTCTCGGAGAAGGAAACAGTTTTCTCTGTATCTCTCTCTTATATCTTTAGAAGAAAAGAATTCATCTACAGCACTACCAAGATTTTCAATAGGAACTTGAAGCCCTGCGCCTGAGGGCTTCACAAGATCTCGAAGATCTCTTTGGCTGAACATATGAGGACCAAAAAATACGGGAACTCCAAGAAGGATAGGCTCGAATATGTTATGTCCTCCCACCTTATCAGTGTAGCTGCCACAGACGATGGCAAGATCAGAAATCTGGTAACACTTAATAAGTACTCCCATAGCATCAATGAGGATCACTTGTGCTAGAGGATTTACCCCTTCATGTCGTTTTGAAAAGAGAGTATAGGTAATCCCTTTATGTTTTAAGAGCTCTTCCACTTCACTAAATCTCTCGGGATGTCTTGGAACTATAAGTATTTTAGCTAAGGGATGGTTGGTAAAGAGCAAGCTTAAAGCATTTAGAATCTTCTCTTCTTCAGGAAAATGAGAGGAGCCAAGAGCTATAACAAGATCTTTCTCTCCGATTCCCATCTGCCCTCGGAAAGCAATTTTTTCTTCATGTGATAATACAGAAAAGGAAGCATCGAGCTTGATATTTCCAGTAACCACAATCTTTGAAGGATCATCCCCTAAAGTCTCAAATCTCTTAGCATATTCTGAGCTTTGTACGCATAGCTTATCAAAGCATGCAAATAACCTAGTAAAAAAGAAACGAACCTTACTAAAACGACGGAACGACCTTTCAGAAAGTTTACCGTTAATCAGCAGGGTTTTAGCTTCAATTTTTTTAGCTTGGTTAAGGAACTGATACCAAAAATCACTTTCGACAAGAACTACTACATCGGGTTTGATTTTTTTCATCATTTTTTTCATTACAAATGAAAAATCAAGGGGAAGATAAAAATGGCAGTCTGCTCCTGGCATGCTTCTTTTAGCTTCTATATGTCCTGTTTCTGTAATTGATGAAATTACAATCCTAGAATTGGGATATTCTACTTTCAATTTCTGAAAAAAGGGAATGGCAGCCCGTGTCTCTCCCATTGATATTGTATGCAGCCAAATGACACTTTCCCCTTCTTTTTTCACAAAAGAAGGAAGGCGAAGCCCCAGCCTTTGAGCTAGGCTGTTTTTATATTTACCAAAGCGAAAGCGCTGCCAAAGAACTACTGGTAGCGCTATAAGCGAGAGAAGCAATAGACACACGTCATACAATATTCCAAATAGCATCAAGCAACCACAATGTTAATGAGCTTATTAGGTACAAAAACAATCTTTTGTATTTCCCCATAGCCCAAATGTTTTGCGATATTGGGCTGATCCTTAATAAAGGCCATGATCTCTTCTTGGCTCTTATCTTTAGGAAGCTCCCATTTACCGCGTAGCTTGCCGTTTACTTGTACGACATACATAATCATATCATCAACTAAATACGCATGATCAATTGTAGGGTAAGGAGCGTAGGATATCGTTCCTTTGCCACCTAAATGCTCCCACGCTTCTTCTGTAATATGTGGAGCGAACGGATAAAGAGCTTGAACGAACATGCGAAGAACCTTTTTAGGGTATTTATCTAAAGGAGTCATCGCATTCATGAATTCCATCATCTTAGCAATCGCTGTATTGTATTGCATTGCCTCGATATCTTTTTCAACAAAATGAGCAACTCTATAGCCTAGCTTTAAAGCCTCTTCAGACTCTTCCTCTGTTACTTTATCAGAATAGATCATGTCATAGACACGATTTAAAAAGCGCTTACAGCCATTAACAGCCTCAGAGTTCCATAACTTTTCTCTGTCAAAAGGACCCATGAACATTTCATATAGACGAAGAGCATCAGCTCCATATTCTTCAATCATCTCATCAGGAGTTACACCGTTGAGTTTTGATTTAGACATTTTTTCTATCTGCATAGAAAGTTTTTCGCCAGTACCAATATGAACACATGTGTTTTCTGTTTCTTGCACTTCCTCAGGAGGGACATAACCTCCAGAGCTTCTCTGATAAGCTTTTGCAATCACAAGACCTTGATTTCGGAGCGTCTGAAACGGCTCTGGTGTACTAACAAGATCTAAATCATAAAGAACCTTATGCCAGAATCTGGCATAAAGAAGGTGGAGCACTGCGTGCTCTACACCGCCAACATAAAGGTCGACTGGCATCCAATATTTTTCGATCTCTTTATTCCATGCAATTTCATCATTGCAAGGATCGCAGAATCGAAGATAGTACCAGCAAGAACCTGCCCATTGTGGCATCGTATTGGTTTCTCGCATGGCTTTTTTTCCCGTTTTGAGATCTACGATGTTTACCCAATCTGTCACTTTAGCAAGAGGACTTCTTCCATCAGGACTTGGCTTGAAATCACTAAGACTTGGAGGGCTAAGAGGAAGCTCACCAAGATCTAGAACTCGCTTGGTTCCATCTTCGAAATGAAGGATAGGGAAGGGCTCACCCCAGTATCTCTGACGAGAAAAGAGCCAATCTCTTAGCTTATAATTAACACATACCTCGCCTTTATTATGAGCTACGAGCCAGTTTGTTATTTCTTTTTTTGCATCGAGAGTAGACTTTCCATCTACAGAAAAGCCAATTCGAGAACTCTTTATCATGAGCCCTTCTGTTTCATTCCAGCAGTGACGTCCCGAGAGAACTTCTACTCTAACATCAGTTTTCTTCATACCTTCTGGCGGTTCAGAGGTAAACTCAACACCTGGATCGATGACTACATCGATCGGTAGATCGAACTTTTTAGCAAAAGCAAAATCACGATCGTCATGCGCAGGAACTCCCATAACAGCGCCAGTGCCGTAGCTTATAAGAACATAGTCGGAAATCCAAACAGGGACCCTTTTATCTGTGATCGGGTTGATTGCATACGCCCCTGTCCACACGCCACTCTTGTCCTTATTGAGATCTGTTCTTTCCAGATCACTTTTGGAAGAGATCATTTTTCTGTATTGCTCTACCTCTTTTTTCTGCTCACTTGTCATGATTTCATCGATAAGTGGATGCTCAGGTGCTAGTACTACATAGCTCGCCCCGAATAATGTGTGAGCGCATGTGGTAAAAACAGTAATCGGCTTATTTGTACTCTCTTCAATAAAGTGGATTTTCGCCCCTTCACTTTTGCCGATCCAATTCGCTTGGAGCTTCTTTAAGCTCTCTGGCCAATCGAGAAGATCTAAATCTTGCAGAAGTTTTTCAGCGTACGCTGTGATCTTTAAAATCCACTGTTTTAATGGACGTCTTTCAATCGGGTAGCCACCCTCTTTCGCTTTACCATCTTCGATCTCTTCATTAGCAAGAACGGTTCCAAGAGCCGGACAGAAGTTCACCATCACCTCAGCCTCATAGGCAAGACCTCTTTCATAGAGCTTAGTGAAGATCCACTGGGTCCATTTGTAATATTTTGGATCGCTTGTAGCAAGCTCTCTATTCCAGTCATAGCTAAAGCCTAAAGATTTGAGCTGACGTCTATAGGTATTGATATTTGTTTCTGTAGTGATCGAAGGATGAGTGCCTGTGCGGATCGCATATTGCTCAGCAGGAAGTCCAAAGCTATCCCATCCCATAGGATGGAGGACATTAAATCCTTTTTGCCTTTTATATCTGGCAAGGATGTCTGTTGCTGTGTATCCAGTCACATGCCCTACGTGAAGCCCTGCACCTGAAGGATAGGGAAACATATCAAGAACATAGTATTTTGGTTTGGAATGGTCCACTTCGGCCCGGAAAGTCTGGTGATCATCCCAGTATTTTTGCCATTTCTGTTCGATTCGCTGGTGGTCGTATTTAGGCTTTTCCATAGAGTTCTACCTTTATCTCAACTTAAGTTTTGTGAAGACAAGATAGCAGGTAAGAAAAATTAATGCGAGACTGGATTCCGAAGAAAATATTTACATTGAAATACCACACATTCTGACTCACAAACAACATAGTCATTTTTTGGGTATTTACATTAAGATAATATTAATTTTACAATAAATTTTCTTTTGAAAAACTACATACTCTTAGGAGTTTACCATGTCATCACTCACTAATTCCCTTCACCAGATCCCTGTCTCATCAAAGATAACAAACGCTCTTGACCATTTAGTAGATACCGCCATTGAAAGGCAAGTGAGAGACCCTTCTCTAAAAAATAGAACACTTGTAGTTTTAACAAAAACTCTCTTTGTATTGGGAAATACCGTAAACCTTGTGGCTATCGCAGTAGAAGCCGTAGCCTCAGGAGTTATTGCAACACTCTCCTTAACGGCTCATCGTTTAACAGGATGCAAATCACTCGCCCTGCAAAAGTTTACTCTGCAAAGTTTATCTTATTTCGTTCACACTACGAGCACCCCTTTTACGATCTATTCTATGTTATTTCATAAACTTCCGGCAAGGCCCGACCTTTCTACACTGAGTAAGCATTCTCAATACGGAAGCAGTGCGGCATCGATTCATAGAATCTTTTCCCCAGCATTCAATTCAGTAGCAAAAAGAGAGGCAAACTTTACAAACGCTTCAGGAAATCAGCTTTTTATAGTTTGGTTAAATAACCTAATTCCAGCCATGAACACAGCAATGAAATCATCCGCTGTTAAAAATTCCGAATTCGAAAAAGTCCTTGTTCTAAAACTTTTTGAGTTGCTCCTAAAAGAAAAACAATATGAGAAAACCTCTTCATTAGATCCAGACACAATAGACCAAGTGAAAAACGAATGGGATAGAGCAATAGATATCTGCCCTAAAGAGATCCATCCAAGCATTATTCAGCGCGGTTTAGATAGATTTACAGCTACGCTAAATGCTGGTAACTCCCTTACAGCAGCTCAATTCCTAGAGATGGCAAAAAATGGTAGCGGCATTTTCGAAGAAAACCACACTCCTTCTACAGAAGCGCGAGTAGCAATCCCTAAGAGCTCTTTACCCGCACAGGAAGCTAGAGAAACTCACACCGTAACATCAGAGTCTATCCCTCTTCCAACCGTACCAACAGCAAGTGCAATTGCAAGTAGACCTCCTTCGCCTGCACCAACTGAAAGTCCAATTACAGATAGTCCTCCTGCTTCTGAAGAGGCAGCTAGCGCAATTCCTAGCAGGCCTCCATCCCCTCCAGCGACTGAAAGTCCAA
>Ga0247841_10008802_pt1 | contig 14351 bp, 16 predicted proteins | sample LaCruzMarch2015__2_FD_192410 | JGI IMG/M metagenome (GOLD analysis project Ga0247841, IMG submission 192410) | Freshwater microbial communities from meromictic Lake La Cruz, Castile-La Mancha, Spain - LaCruzMarch2015_18m | ecosystem: Environmental > Aquatic > Freshwater > Lake | place: Spain...
GGGGATACGACCATCGGTCATGCCACGGCCTACGCCCAGGTATTGGAGGCCTTGGGCGCAGGCGCGGCGCCTTCGCGTGCCCAGGCCCTGCGTGCCATTGCCCTGGAACTGGAGCGGTTGGCTAACCATGTCGGCGACTTGGGCGCGTTGGCGGGTGACGTCGGGTTCCTGCCCACGGCTTCGTTTTGCGGACGGATCCGCGGCGATTTTCTCAATCTGACGGCCCTCTTGTGCGGCAACCGGTTCGGACGCGGGCTGATCCGGCCGGGCGGTGTGGCTTTCGATCTGGATGCGGCGCGTGTAGACGAATTGCGCCGGCGCCTGAAGCAGGCTGATCGGGATATCCGCAGTGCGGTGGATTTGCTGTGGAGCACGCCATCGGTAATGGCCCGGTTTGAGCAAACCGGGACGCTTACGCCGGAAGATTGCCGGGGCTTGGGGTTGGTTGGACCCGTCGCCCGGGCCTGCGGGCTTGAACGCGATGTTCGTTATGAGTTTCCGTTTGGGATGTATTGTTTCGAACAAATTCCGGTTTCTACCTGGACTTCGGGAGATGTGTTTGCCCGCGCGTATGTCCGCTGGTTGGAAATCCAGCGGTCGTTGGATTTTATCCTGGCCCAGTTGGATACCCTGCCGGAAGGCCCCATTGCCGAAACGGTTGGCGCGCTCATGCCGGATGCTTTGGTCGTCTCGCTGACCGAAGGCTGGCGCGGCGAAATTGTCCATGTGGCGGTCACGGATGCGCAGGGACGTTTTTTGCGGTATAAGGTGGTGGATCCGTCGTTCCATAACTGGATGGGGCTGGCCCTGGCGATGCGCCGCCAGCCGATCTCGGATTTTCCGTTGTGCAACAAGAGTTTCAACCTGTCTTATTGCGGCCACGATTTGTAAGGAGCCTATGTTTAACATCCTGCTTGCGCGTATTCGCCAGGGCCATCGTACGGTGGCATATCCCCGGAGCGAGCCGATCCTGCCGTCCCGGTTCCGTGGATGTCCGCATCGTGAACCCGGCCTATGCAAGACCGGGTGCAACGCCTGTGCCGAAGTTTGTCCTACCGAATGCATTCGACGGACAGGGCAGGACAGGTGGCAACTGGACTTGGGGCGTTGCCTGTTTTGCGGCGCGTGCGCACAGGCTTGCACGGCGGGCGCGTTGACCTTCACAAAGGAATATCGCATGGCAACCCGCACCCGGGATGCGCTTCAGCTCAATCGGGACAGCGTACCGCCGGTGGAAGCCTTGCGCGGCGTTATGCAAAATATTTTTGGCCGGTCGCTGAAATTGCGCCAAGTCAGCGCCGGCGGCTGTAACGCCTGCGAGGCGGATGTCAACGTGCTTGGCACCGTGGTCTATGATCTCGGGCGGTTCGGGATTCAGTTCGTGGCCTCGCCCCGGCATGCCGATGGCCTTCTGATCACCGGGCCCTTGACCCGCGCCATGGAACTGGCCCTGAAAAAAACCTGGGAAGCGGTGCCTGAGCCGCGACTGGTGATTGCTGTGGGCGCCTGCGCGATTTCGGGCGGATTATATTGCGATCATCCCGAAACGCTCAACGGGGCCAGTGCGTGCTTGCCGGTGGACCTGTTTGTGCCCGGCTGTCCGCCGCATCCGATGACCATCCTGGATGGTCTTCTGCGGCTTCTTAAGGGGATTAAAATCAAAACTTGACGGATTTGATTGATGTTGAATTAGTTGTGATTCTGTCGAAGCGGAGAGAGAAATAGGGTAAGGCCTCAGTTACGCGGGTATGTATACGGTTGCACCTGCAACGTGCTTTGTGTCCGTCGCAGGCGAGATTCCTCTCCGGCAGCGCCGGATCGGAATGACCGTTGCTGTGTGTCATGTCGAGCGAAGTCGAGACATCTCTGTTTGGGTTGTACAACTTTGGCGGTCCCCACGTAAATGAGGCCTTACGGCGCGTTTGAAACATGGCTGATATGCAAGCAGTTAGACTCTTGACTGTTGACGCGCGCGTCCATACCATTTCTTCGTTGCACAGGGGAATGTTCTCTGCGCGAAGTAGGCTCAATAACACTGTTCGGCTCAGGAGAAAAAAGAATGAAATTTAAAGAAATCACCTCGCGACTGACAGGCATCAGTTGCCCAATCTTCGGTATTTCATGGAATCCGCCACAGCCTGAAGTAGCAGTGGCAAGACGAATTATCACAACGCTTGAGGATCGTCGCGTCCTGTTCTCGCCAAGCGAAGTTGAAGTGCCGCCTCACTGCGTGCAATCTGTTATTGAGATTCGGCACTTCCTTACGGCTGAGTTGTGCAACTGCTCTACCTCAGACGCACTTTCTGCACACATACGGGCAATGCGGGCAGCATGTCGAAAATTCCTGGATCGAGTTCAAGGCCAAGATCGCGAAGTCATTCCCTTTGCCAATCAACACGGTCACTGGGCAAGTTGGGTGTTCATGGACGCCTTGGGACAAATGCGAGGAGAATTCGGAATTCACATTGCTCAACTCGCCGTAAGATACGGACTAGATATTGAGAAGGATCTTGCAACTATCATTCCAGAAAAGGACAATGAAGAAGAGCCGAACCACCAAATGCAGGGTACGTCGCGGAAGCCGCGCCGCCCCTGATTTGAGGCGTTGCAGCAAAGAACATGACACCGAAACTCTACGCCTTGAGCACTCTCGCCATCGCGGCCCTCTTCCTCGGGTGCGCAAAGCACAGTTCACCAGGCACTCCCACGCGGCATGCGTCTTCAGCCGAAGCCACGGTAATTTCCATCGTCTCCAAGCAACTTGACCTGATCCCAGAAAAGGTCAAACCGAGTAGCCACATTATTAGCGAACTCGGTGCAGATGAGTTGGACTTTGTCGAATTGATCATGACCATCGAAGAGACGTTCCAGATCGAGATTACAGACGAAGCCATCGAGCAGAAGTTCGGCACCCAGCCCACGGATTACCTAAAAGTGGATTTAACTGTACGACAACTCGCTGAACTTGCCTGCGGGAAGTAGCCAAAATAAGACTGCCAACCAGCCGCAGCAGCCTATCGCTGCGGGGCGCGGCTCAGGCTGAGCGGCGGCGTGTATGAGGTAACGAACTGTTTGCTTGCGGGATGAAAGGAGCCCGCCATACCAATTGCTTTTATAGGTATGTAGGCTGGGGGCGCGCTTGGGTGGCAACATCCGGGCGGAACTTGCCCCGACACGGTGCCGCGAACCCAGTCAGGGGTGCCGGCCGAACCTGTAGGCCGTAGTACGAAAACGAATGATGCAGCCTCGTGAGGTTCAGATCGGGCGCATGTAACTGGGAGAGCCCGATTGAGGGATAAACTCCGTGAGAACGGAGCTACACGCCGACCCCGTACGTTTGGGGGGAAGGCCAATGTCCGCCGGGAAGCAAAGGGCAAGAGCACCGGTGGGGGACCCGGGGTAATGTCAACGGCATGCAGGGAAAGTGAACAGAGATCGGACCTGAGATCCCCCGGCTTCCGCCGTGATCCGACGGCGGTAAGCGTAGGCCAAGCTGGATGAAACCGGCAAGGCAGGCGTTGCGAGCTGAGGGGAAGTCGGAGTGGTCCTGAAGTGATGACGGGCAGGACAACAAAACCTGCTTCGAGCGTAAGGCCACACTTTGACCGAGTCTGGACAGGGAAGGGATGCACGAGTGCGCCAGCCGTCGCTGGCAATGCTATGAACGTGTCAGAAAAAGTCCAAGACCTGCAAGCCAGACTGTCCCGTGCAGCGAAACAGTCGCTGGACAGGAGATTCGGAGCGCTCTACGACAAGATGTATCGTAGGGATGTGCTGATGGAGGCGTGGAGGCGGGTGCGGGCGAACAAGGGCGCCCCAGGTATCGACGAGCAGGACTTCGAGAGCATTGAGCGCGAGATCGGATTGCGGACGTTTCTGAAGGACATCCGACAGGAATTAAAGCAATACCGATACACGCCGAAGCCAGTGAAGCGATGCTGGATCGAAAAGCCGGGGAAGCCCGACAAGCGACCGCTGGGAATACCGATCATCCGCGACCGGGTGATCCAGATGGCGTGCAAGCTGGTGATTGAGCCGATCTTCGAGACGAACTTTCTGGAGTGCTCGTACGGGTTTCGGCCTGGACGTAGTGCCCAGATGGCGATCAAGAAAATCGTGCAGGTAATCAGCTTCGCGAAACAAAGGGTCATATTGGACGCGGACATCAAGGGATTCTTCGACAACGTGGACCATGGCATAATGATGAAGCTGGTGCGCAAGCGGATTAGTGATCCGCGCGTGCAGCGGCTCATCGAAGGCTGGCTAAAAGCCGGCGTTATGGAAAACGGCCGTTTTCACGCGACGAACGAAGTGGGAACGCCGCAGGGGGGAGTGATCAGCCCTCTGCTGGCCAACATCTATCTGCATAGTTTCGACAAGATGTTCACGCAGAGCAAACTGCCGGGAACGCTGGTCCGCTATGCGGATGATCGTGCGCCACGAACGCGAGCTGCATGAGCGGCTGGCGATGCTGCAACACAGATGAAGGAAGGCCCTTCGGAGCCGGCTTTCAGGAGCAGGCTCCAAACCGCCATAAGCGGCTGCTGGGAAACCAGTGGTCGTGAGCGTTATGGAAAAGGTTCCGTAAGAACGGGATCAGGTAAGGTTCAAGGAGACGAATGTAAATAAACCGTTGATGACGTGTCGAAAGCGTAGGAATGACGTCAAAACCGGGGTGGAGTCGTTGCTCCGGGATAAAGCACAAGCGGAACCTGATTACGGCTTGAGTGGCGTCCGGCATGAAGGCGGCGTGAACTTGAATCGGGCTGTGGTGCGGAACGTGGGAACCGGTGGTCTGATGATAAGGGAGAAACTCAAGCGGCAGACCCGTAAGAGTGAGAGTACCGAAGCAGACCACAGGGGCGGAATAGCCTGTAGTAGCGAAAGAGAGCCCGCCAACGCTGGCAAGAGTGAAGAGGCTATATCGTCCGGCTTTAGAAATGGTCAACCAAAGCTGGGAGGAGCCGTTGAATAAAGCGAAGTCGTATGAGATATCCAAACGAGTCGTTTGGGAAGCATGGAAGCGAGTTAAGGCGAACCGGGGAGCGGCAGGCATAGACGAAGAAACGATCCAGGCTTTTGATGAGGGACTGAAAGACAACCTCTATAAACTCTGGAACCGAATGTCGTCTGGTAGCTACTTTCCGCCGCCAGTGCGCACGGTAGAAATACCAAAGAAGGACGGAGGTCGAAGGATGCTGGGGATACCGACGGTATCCGATCGCATTGCCCAGATGGTTGCGAAGCTGTATCTGGAGCCGAAAGTGGAACCGTATTTTCACCCCGACTCATATGGATACCGCCCGAACAAGTCGGCGCTGGAAGCCGTGGGAGTGGCACGGAAAAGGTGCTGGCGTAACGACTGGGTGCTGGATATGGATATCCGGGGGTACTTCGACAACATAGACCACGAACTTCTGATGCGTGCCGTGCGGAAGCATACGGACTGTCCTTGGATTCTTCTGTATGTAGAACGGTGGCTCAAAGCGCCGATCCAACAAACGGATGGGTCGCGGACGGAACGGAGCAAAGGGACGCCACAAGGTGGAGTGCTGAGTCCGTTGTTAGCGAATTTGTTTCTGCATTATGCGTTTGACGAGTGGATGCGGAGGAACTATCCGCAAATCCCGTTTGAACGTTATGCCGATGATGCGATTGTGCATTGTCGGAATGAAGCGGAAGCCCAGCGGATGAAGGCGGCTATAGGGAAAAGAATGACGGAATGCAAACTGGAGTTAAATCCGAACAAAACGCGCATTGTGTATTGCAAGGATGATGACCGAAAGGAAACCTACCCTAATGAAAAGTTCGACTTTCTGGGCTATACGTTCAGAGCCCGCCGGTCGAAAAATCGCTGGGGCAAGTATTTCATCAACTTCAGTCCGGCAGTCAGTGACGAAGCGGCGAAAGGGATGCGATATGAGATGCGACGATGGAAAATACCCGAGCGAAGTGATAAATCGCTCGAAGACATTGCGCATATGTTCAATCCGACTCTGCGCGGCTGGATCAACTACTATAGCCAGTACTATAAATCAGCGCTTGCTCCGAACTTGCGCCACCTCAACCAATTGTTGGTGTGGTGGGCTATGCGGAAATACAAACGGCTTCGGGGCCATCATCGCAGGGCAGAACACTGGCTGGGGCGCTGGGCGCGCCGTGAGCCGGAAATGTTCGTCCACTGGAGGATGGGCCTGGTTCCATCGGCTGGATGATAAGAGCCGGATGAGCCGAGAGGTTCACGTCCGGTTCCGTGAGAGCATCAGGGTGAAATTCCCCGGTGCTACTCGACTGGTAATCGCGGTTTGGCGGAGAGGATACCTCGTGCGGATGCAAGTCGAACAGATGTTGAAACGGCTGAAGCTGACGCTGAACGCGGAAAAGACGCGGGTGGTGAATGCCAAAGACGGATTCGACTTCCTCGGCGAGCACTTCCGGCTAAAGCGGATCAAGGCCCCAAAAACGCGACACACCCAGCACTGTCGAGTCTGGCCATCGGACCGATCCATGGAACGAATTCGAGAGAAGGTTCGTAAAACGGTAGGGCGACGGTATAGCATGAGTCTCGAAGAGATGATTGCAGAACTGAATCCGGTGCTGCGCGGGTGGGACAACTACCAGAAGGCGGCAGACGCTCAACGCAAGCGGATCGTCAGGTTCAATGGATTTGTACGGGATCGGCTACGGATATTCTGGAAGCGTAAGCACAACGCGGAAACGAGGGGCCTGGGAAGGCTCTCTGGCGAGACACTTGCCAAGCTGGGGTTATACCAGTTCGCGTACGCGAAGGCTTGAACGACAACGGTTGCTGATAAACTGGCGGGGAAGGTCGTCGGAAAGCCGTACTGGGGAAAACCCGCTGTACGGTTTGATGAGGGGGCTGAGGGAAAGGCTGTCACGGGGAACTGGGAACCCGCCGCCCATACCGAAAGGGGGCGTGTCGGAAACCCTCCACCTAAAACCGCCCGCACCGAGGTTCTACTCTACTATGCCTCAAGAAGATTCTTCTTGTGTTCCGCGGCTATCCTGATAGCATGTCAGAGATGGTCTGACATATGTCAGATTATATCATTTATATGCAAGACTATATCTGACACTCGGGAGAAGGGCGGCACACCATGCTTGAACCAATACTGGGATCGAAGAATGCCGAGCGAGTGCTGATATTCATATTGGCACGCGACCAGGGCTACACAAGAGAAATCGCCAAGTTCTCCGGGGCCGATCCTGACTCCGTCCAGAAACAACTGGTCAGGCTTGAACTAGGTGGTCTACTGATCAGCAAGTCGGAAGGCAGAACGAGGCTCTACCGTTTCAACCCCAGATATTCCTTCCTCAAAGAGTTAAAGGCACTGCTAAACAAGGCACTGACATTCTATCCTCCGGATGAGCAGGAAAGACTCACGGTTGTTCGTCGTCGGCCCAGACGAAAAGGGAAGCCGTTGTGAAACCCATTGGGAATATGACACGACTGGAATTTGCAGGTCTCGTGTCCTCCACTTTTCAGAAAGCCGGCGTCAACGTTGTTCTTTCCGGCGGATCGTGCGTGTCAATATACAGTCAGGAGAAATACGTATCCATGGATCTCGACTTCGTAAACGCAGCTTTCACAAAACGCGCTCGTATTTCAGGGATTATGAAGTCATTGGGATTCTATGAGGAGAACCGCTACTTTCGGCATCCCGACACCGATCTGCTCGTCGAATTCCCCCCCGGACCTCTTGGCGTTGGTGAAGAACCGGTGAAACAAATCGACGAGATTCAGACTGGGGCTGGTGTACTGCGGGTTATTTCTCCAACGGATTGCGTCAAAGACCGACTGACCTGGTACTATCATGACAAAGATACCGAATGTCTCAGGCAAGCGGTCCTTGTCGCCAACTGCACCTCGATCGATCTCAAAGAGATAGAGCGCTGGTCAAAAGTTGAAGGCAGGAGCGGCGAATTTGCTCATATCAAGGTTCAACTGCAGAGAAAGAAGCCATAACAAGCAAATGCTCGGCGTGGCGCGGCTTCGCCGCCCGAGATTTGCGCCGTTCGAGTAAAAAACGAGCAAATAAGCAATTGACGGCAAACACCAAAAAGGTATAGTATTTATACCGTTATGGAATTTGAATTCGACAAACAAAAGAGCCGATCAAACAAAGAAAAACACGGGATAGACTTTGTGGAAGCGCAAGTGCTGTGGCACGACATCAGTCGAGTCGAAATCCCTGCTAGAACAAAGGATGAGCCAAGGATCTTGGTTGTAGGAACAATAAACAAGAAACATTGGACAGCCGTCGTTACTTGTCGAGACAATAAAACCAGAGTCATCTCGGTCAGACGATCCAGGCCGGAAGAGGTGCAGATGTATGAAAGCTAAAGCATTCGATGAGAAATTTGAAAAGGGCGGGAACGTCACCAGCTATCTTGACTTGTCCAAGGCCAGAAGACCCGACCAAGAGCAACGCCGGGTCAATGTTGATTTTCCCAACTGGATGATCCATTCTTTGGACAAAGAGGCCAATAAATTAGGGGTTACCCGTCAATCCATCATCAAAGTCTGGATTTCCGAACGGCTGAAAGTAACAACCGCTTGAAGAAATGCAGGCTCGAATCGGGTCGCGGGGAGTGATTAGCTCCCCGCTCCCACACCACCGGTTTCAGCCTACCTCGCTACGCTCGGCGGCTGAACCGCCTCGTTGCGCCTAACATTACACTCGAATGGCTCGCTGGTCAGTTTGAGCCAAAGTGAACTGGAATTCACGCCGTCGCGTTGATGTTCGATTTAATCCTTACCTGGTCCATGCCAGTTTTCTGCTTGATCCCATGGACTTGAACCAGTAAGTTTACATTAAGTGTTATGCCGATAGCGGTGGATGGCGCAAGGAAAGTTGCATATGGAAGTCCTGGAAGGTCCGAACATTTTAGCCGCGCTCTGGAGCCATTGGTTCCCGGGGTTTCCGGTGCCGGTTGTCTTGCTGACGGCCTGGTTGATCATGGGGTTCCTGATCGTTGTGGCGTTGCTCGCGATGCGACGCGTGGCGCTGGAACCCGGTCGCCTGCAGAATGCGCTGGAAACGGCCTTGGAATATGTCGTGGGCTTAAGCCGGCAAATTGCCGGCCCGGAAGGGCCGCGGTTCGTGCCGTTGTTTGCCACGCTCTTTCTTTTCATCCTTTGCTCGAACCTGATCGGCCTGATCCCGGGATTCGTCTCGCCCACCACGAATCTGAACATCAACGCGGCCATGGCGCTGATCGTCGCGGGCACTGCCGAATTTGTGCATATCCGCCAGCTTGGCGTGGCAGGCTACGGTAAGCACTTTTGCGGGCCACCCTACTGGCTGGCGCCCATGTTTATCATCATCCGGGGCATGGAAGTGTTCACGCGCCCGCTGTCGTTGACCATGCGGCTCTTTGGCAACATGCTGGCCAAGGAAATCATGCTGGGCGTGCTGGCCTACCTGCTGACCCTGTTTTTCTTTTCGCATGGTATTATTTTCAAGTTGTTGGCGATTGTGCCGTTCCTGCTGCGTCCGGGCATTCTGCTGCTGGGCGTGCTGGTCGGTTTTGTGCAGGCGCTGGTTTTCACGGCGCTGGCCATGTCCTATATCGGTACGGCATTTGAAAAACACTAAATAGGAGGAAGTCCCATGGATCTCTTGACCGCGTCAGTGGTAGTGGCCAGTGTTAGCATGGCGATCGCAACGATTGGCACCGGGATCGGGCAGGGGATGGCCGTCAACGGCGCCATGCAGGGGATTTCGCGCCAACCGGAGGCCGCCGGCACCATTGGCACAAACCTGATTATTGGGCTGGCCTTCATTGAGTCGCTGGCCATTTATGCCCTGGTCGTAGCCCTATTGCTGCTCTTTGCCGACCCGTTCGCCACGGGCGCCAAGGAACAGGTTGAAATGCAGAACAAAGTCAGCGTATTGAAGATGAAGGTCGAAGAACTGCAGTTGCAGGGGCAACTGGACACCATGCAGAAAAGCATGCCTGCCGCCGCGGCGATAAAATAACCGTATAGGAATTTTAAAACTCACGGCAACAGAGTGCCGTGGCTACAGAATGCATGGCCGACGCTATAGCCGCCCCACTCTGTTGGGGCGTGGTTAATGTTGCCGCTCCCGCGGCCTAATTCACATGTTGACCATTAATTTGCCGTTAATCGTTGCCCAGCTCATCACGTTCCTGATTGGGCTGTTCCTGCTGTGGCTGATAGCCTACAAGCCGCTCACGGCCATGTTCCAGGCGCGGATCGACAAAATCCGCGGCGACTTGAAAGCGGCCGATGATGCTCGCCTGGATATGGAGGCAAAAAAGAAGGCTTACGACGAAGAGATGGCCAAGCTGACGGACCAGACCCAGGAATTATTGCGCCAGGCTACGCGTGAAGGCGTGGCTATGCGCGAGGAAATTGTCCGGGCCGCCCGGGAACAGAGCGAAACGCTCATCAAGCGGGCCTCAGAAGTCATTGCCCATGAGAAGGACAAGGCGCTTAAAGAATTGCGCTTGGAAGTCCTGGACCTTTCCTTGCATGTGACGGAAAAGGTTGTCGGCCGGTTGGTCGACCCTGAACTCCAGCGCCGCGTGGTTAACAGGGTGTTTGCCGAATTGGAGGAAAAGAAACAGGTGTGAGCGCTACCGATTTGGCAAAACGATATGGCCAGGCGCTGTTGATGCTGGCCGAGGAACAGACCATTCAACACCGGGTGGTGGATGAACTGAATGCCTTGTTGGCCTTGATTGCGCGCGAACCGCAGCTCAAAGCCTGCCTGGGTAATCCCACGATCCCGGTGCCTGCCAAGAAGGCCATCTTGGACAAACTTATGGCGCCGGCATGTTGTCTGCTGACCCGGAATTTTGTCGGCCTGCTGGTCAGGAACCGGCGCGAAGACCTGCTGACGGAGGTTGTGCAATTCCTGGCAGCCGAGCTTGACGAGCACGAGGGGCTGGTCAAGGTCCAGTTAAAAAGCGCCTTGGCCATGACGGATGCCGAGAAAGCCGATTTTATCAGGCGCATATCGCAATGGTTGAATAAAAAGGTGGATTTGGAAATAACGGTGGCCCCGGAGCTTTTGGCCGGAATTATGATCCGCATCGGAGACCGCCTGATTGACGGCAGTTGCCGGTGGCAATTGACGCGCATGCGCCGGATTCTGATGGCCTGATCAGTTGTAACACTGCCTTAAACGTTGGGAACGAATATAAAAAACAAGAAAACATCAAGAATGGCAACGCCGGCAAAATTCCAAAATCCAAGTTTCAAATTCCAAGGAAATGCAATCAATTAAGGCAAAGGTTAAAAAACGGGAAGAAAACCCAGGATTTATTTTGTTTTGATTAGAATTTTCTGCCATAGGCAGATCCGCCAAAGGCAGAGACTATTCCTTGGAATTTGGATTTTGGAACTTGGAATTTATTGGGTTGCGGGCATACCCCGTATTGGCTCATAAGATAGAAGATAGGCATACAATGGCAGATCCATTTAAAATCAGACCGGAAGAAGTCACCGCGATTATCAAGAAGCAGCTGGAAGGCTTTGAAGCGCAAGTGCAGCAGACCGAGGCCGGAACCGTCCTGCAGGTCGGCGACGGCATTGCCCGTGTCTACGGTCTGAGCCGCGTCATGGCGGGGGAATTGGTAGAATTCCCCAATCAGATTTACGGCATGGCCATGAACCTGGAGCGTGAAAATATCGGGTGTATCGTTCTGGGGGATGATAAACAGATCAAAGAAGGGGATCTGGTCAAGAGCACGGGGCGTATCACGGAGGTGCCGGTTGGCCCGGAATTGATCGGCCGGGTGGTGAATGCGCTCGGCTTGCCCATTGACGGCAAAGGCGCCATCCCGGCGAAAAAGACGCGGCCGATCGAACGCCGCGCGCTTTCGGTTATTGAACGTCAACCCGTGTGCGAACCATTACAGACAGGATTGAAGGCCATTGATTCCATGGTGCCGATCGGCCGCGGCCAGCGGGAGCTGATTATCGGCGATCGCCAGACTGGCAAGACCGCGGTGGCGGTGGACGCGATCATTAACCAGAAAGACAAGGGCGTGATCTGCGTTTACGTGGCCATCGGGCAGAAGGAATCCACCGTGGCCCATGTCGTCAAGGCGTTGCAGGAAAACGGCGCCATGCAGCACACGATCATCGTGGATGCCGGAGCGGCGGAATTGGCCCCACTGCAATACATTGCCCCCTATAGCGGTTGCGCCATGGCGGAGGAATTTGGCGATAACGGCAAACACGCCCTGATCGTGTATGACGACTTGTCCAAGCATGCCGTCGCCTATCGCCAGTTGGCGCTCCTGCTGCGGCGCCCGCCCGGACGGGAGGCCTACCCGGGCGATGTGTTTTATCTGCATGCGCGTCTGCTGGAGCGGGCGGCCAAGTATTCTGATGCAAAGGGTGGGGGCAGTATCACGGCGCTTCCCATTATTGAAACCCAGGCCGGCGACATTTCCGCCTACATCCCGACCAATGTTATTTCCATCACCGACGGCCAGATTTATCTGGAAACCGGTCTGTTTTACGCCGGGGTGCGGCCGGCCGTGAACGCGGGCCTTTCGGTATCCCGTGTCGGGGGTAACGCCCAGATCAAGGCCATGAAAAAAGTGGCTGGCCGCCTGCGCCTGGACCAGGCCCAGTACCGTGAGCTGGCGGCCTTTTCTCAATTCAGTTCGGACTTGGACAAGGCGACCCGGGACCAATTGACCCTCGGCGAGCGGCTGACCGAGATTTTGAAGCAGGACCAATATAAACCCCTGCCGGTGGAAAAGCAGGTTTTGATCATTTTTGCCGGCATCAACGGCTTTTTAAACGACCTGCCGTTGAATGCGGTGAAACCTTTCGAAGAGCGCCTCTTTCAGTTCATGGACGAACAGCGTCCCGAGCTGCTTCACCAGATTCAGATCAGGGGGACTCTGGACGAAACCCTGGAAAACAATCTCCGTGACGCCATTAGTGCGTGCAAAAAACAAACGCAGACATCACCGTGAATAATCTCCGTGAAATTAAAAGCCGCCTGCGCAGTCTCAGGAAAAACGAGCAGATCCTGCATGCCATGAAAATGGTTTCGGCCGTCAAACTACGCCGGATCCAGGCAGTCGTGCAGGGCAGTCTTCCCTATGCTGGCCGGCTTGAGACCCTGTTCCATGAGCTGCTGGAACAGCCGGACGTGCGCGAGTTGCGTCACCCGTTCCTGTTGAGCCGGCCTGCGCAGCGGGGGCTGTGGGTGGTGCTTTCGACCGATCGCGGTCTTTGTGGCAGCTTGAACACCAGTCTCTTCCGGTATATCCAGAAAGCCTTGCGGGAGCGCGCCGACACGGGGGTGCGCGAGGTCAGCTTGCTATTGATCGGGCGGAAGGCAGGCGATTTTTTCAAGCGTATGCAGGTGGCGCCCGCCGCGGGATTCCGGATCGAGCAGGCCTATCCCCTGGAAGAAGCTCAGGCAGATGCCTTGGCCCGGCAGTTGTGCGAGTGGTTCCGCAAGGGGCGGTTTGATAACGTGGACGTGTTTTACGCGCGCTGTAAGTCCCAACTGCAGCAGATACCGACCCGCGTGGCGCTACTGCCGATTGCACCGGCCGAACGGCCGGCCGGTGGCGGGATAAAACACGAACGGCTCTTTGAGCCGCAGCCCGCCGCCATGGTGGATTATCTGGTACCCCGCTATATCATCAGCCGTTTCCGCCAGCTTATGCTGGCCGAACAGGTTTCAGAACATAGCGCCCGAATGGTCATGATGGATCAGGCCAGCAAAAGCTCGTTCGACATGATTGGCGAGATCCAGTTGGATTTGAACAAGCTCCGGCAGGTCATGATTACCCTGGAACTGGCGGATATTACCACCGGCGTGGAAGCAATGGCATAAACCGCAACCAAAGTGGAAGAGGGGAAACCGCGGATTACGCTGATTACACGAATGGAGAATCCTGCTTTCTTGTTTTTATATCAGCGATATCCGTGCCATCCGTGGTAAAAATCTTTTCGGAAATACCGGTTTTTAACCAATAGTAATACATTGGCAGTGTAAACGGAGCATATGGTGAATAACGAAAACTCGCAGGGCAAAGTTATCCAGATTATCGGCAGTGTGGTTGACGTGGAGTTTCCCCCGAACCAGCTGCCGCTGATTAACATAGCTTTGCGGATCAAACGGGACATCCCTGACGATCAGGGGCGCATGGAAGTCATCGCTGAAGTCCAGCAACACATGGGCAACAATGTGATGCGCTGCATCGCGCTGTCACCTACGGACGGACTCCGGCGCGGCAACGAAGCGGTAAATACGCACCAGCCAATCACGGTGCCGGTGGGCCGGCAGAATCTGGGGCGCATGTTCAATGTGCTGGGCGAGCCG
>Ga0247841_10008803_pt1 | contig 14350 bp, 5 predicted proteins | sample LaCruzMarch2015__2_FD_192410 | JGI IMG/M metagenome (GOLD analysis project Ga0247841, IMG submission 192410) | Freshwater microbial communities from meromictic Lake La Cruz, Castile-La Mancha, Spain - LaCruzMarch2015_18m | ecosystem: Environmental > Aquatic > Freshwater > Lake | place: Spain...
TAATGCAACAATGTATCTTGATAGTATTATGCAAAGTTCAGTTGCAAATATGGGAACAACAATAAGTGAGGGTAATACTAATTTTATTGGTAAAGATTTATTCGGACAATTTAATTTTACTGGCTCAATCGACGACGTAATGATATTCAGCAGAGCTTTATCTTCGCAAGAAATATTAGCTTTGTATAACGCTTCGACGTCGCAATATTATAATAATTTTACGTCGCTGAATGATGGAAGTTATAATTACAAAGCTTATGCGCAAGATTTGGCTGGAAATGTTAATACGACGGAACAGAGAACGGTGACGATTGATGCGACGAAACCGCAAATTAATTTCACAAATCCTACTCCCGCAAATAATACTCAAACAACAAATTCATCTGTTGAAATTAATGTTACTATTGATGATGCGAATTTGCTTGGAAATTTTTCGTGGAATTGGAATGGTAGCATAACAAATCTTTATGATAATAGTTTGGTTTTGATGATGAACATGGATAATCGAAGTTCTTTGGGAGAAAATTCTACTCGCGTTGTTGATATTAGCAAATATGGAAATAATGGAACTTGTTCAGGCACTTCATGTCCGACTTGGAATTCTTCTGGAAAGTATGGCGGAGCTTATCAGTTCGACGGAGTTGATGATTGGATTAATGTAGGAAATGGTGCAAGCATAAGCAGCATAACTAGGGACATAGCGGTGTCTTATTGGGTAAAGGTAAATAGCGCAGGCGTAGGAATAAACTCCTATGCTCTTTCTCCTGGCTGGAAATTCATCAACAGATTGAATAATGATGGTTCAGTATCTTTTGAAATCTATAATGGAAGTTCGTGGCAGTCTCTTTCGGCACCAGCGGGCTCTTACTCATTAGGGAATTGGACATCTATCATCTATACTAGGTCAGGCACAAATGCTTATATCTATGTCAATGGTGTAGAGAAAGCGAGCAGTTCATCAATAATAGGAAATATGCTGACTGGAACTACGACGCATATAGGAAAGAGAGTTGACGCGTTAGTAGAACTACTCAACGGTTCAATAGACGAAGTTAGAATTTACAATAGAAGTTTATCTGCGACGGAAATACAGCAATTATATTTCTCGAACTTGGCTAAATTTAATTCGACGCATTGGGAATTTTATGCGAATGAAAGTGGTTTAACTGTGAGAAATTATACATATTCAGCGACGGTGTGTGATTTATTTGGAAATTGCAATTCAACGGAGACGAGATGGTTAAGTATTTTGCAGAGTGATGTGACTGCTCCAGATATTTTGATTGTTTATCCGACGAATAATTCAAATTTCAGTGTGGATAATGTAGGAATTAATTACACGGTTTCTGATTTGAATTTACAATCGTGTTGGTGGACGAAAGATAACGGAGCGAATAATAATTCTTTGACTTGTGGGAATAATATAACCGGGCAGACTTGGGCGCAGGGAGCAAATAATATTTATGTTTTTGCTAACGATACGGCCGGAAATACAAATTCATCACATGTTAAATTTACTGTTGATTCAGTGATACCGCTAATAACTATTGTTTCTCCCCTTAATGGATATAATTACACGACTTCAAGTATTAGCTTTAATGTTTCTTCGAACGAAATATTATCCAGCTGTGTTGTGACATTAAATAATTGGGCGACAAATTATACTATGGCCTTGAATTCTTCTTCGAATGGTGCGGGTTATGTGAATAATTCAATTGCCGACGGAAATTATCTCGCGAAGTTCTGGTGTAACGATACGTTTGGAAATATAAATTCAACTTCACAATCCAATTTTACTAAAGATTCGACGGGGCCAAGAATAAATATCATTTCTCCGTTGAATCAGAGTTATGATTCTTTGAATATTACATTTAATGTTTCAACAAATGAAAACACGTCGTGGTGCGGATATTCTTTAGACAGCGCGATAAATGTTTCGCTGACAAAACTTAATGATACCTACTTTTGGAAAAATCTTGTAAATTTAACTGCAGGAGATCATAACGTGACTTTTAGTTGCAATGATACCCTTAATAATTTCGGATTTAATTCAACAGTTTTTGAAATTGCGAATGAGGCGGCAATATCAATTGATTTTTCTGATGCGCTTTTTGGAACAATAAAATGGGATTTGACGTCGCTGCCAATAACTAATTTTTCTGCTGAAGGAAATAACGGCGACGGAGAGACAGGATATTCTATAAACATTTCTGCGATAAATACTAAAGTTGATGTTTATGTTAAAGCAACAGGAGATTTGATGACTACTGATGAAGATATTCTCGGTTTAGGAAATGAAACGTATGCTTATAGTTCGGTTAACAACACGGAAATTAATTTATCCAGACAGTCAATGTCAACTTCCTATTCTTCCATTGGAAAATCTTTAAGTGATGGTGACAGAATTTATTTGAAATTTTATTTGAGCGCGCCAACGGCACAGCCGGCTGGAGTTTATTATAATAATTTAACATTTAAAGCTGTCAGGGAGGGACAGTCTCCGTAAGCGAATAGTTTATAAATATATTAAATGATATTATAACATGGGTTTAGAAAAAGTGGCGATATATCGTATTATTTTAGCAGTTGTTATTATTGCATGCCTTGTTTTGATTTTTTTTCAAAACACAAGCGCAATAACCGGACATGCAACGTCGGGAACAACTAAGTCAAATGTTTCTATACAATATTTTATGTCAATTGATTTGAGCACAAATTTGCAAGAAGGAATTTTATTTGGTTCAGTTGCTACTTTGCCGGCTGTTGATGTTAACGCTTCACATAATTATGATGGGGGAAGTTCTGCGACGACGTTGTACGTTAATACTTCTTTGGATGGAAATACGGCGGTTGATTTGTGTACAAAAGCGAATTCGGGGATGACAACTTCGACGGGCGTGGTACTTGGTTTAGGAAATGAAACTTATCTTAACGCAACATCTACAGATGCAGATATTCCTGGGCCTTCTGGAGATGCAGTTGCTTTGACGACGACTTATGCTAAATCGGGGGAAGCTGTTGCAGTTGGTAATGCAACTTTTTTTAGATTTTGGCTTGATGTTCCTGCTGCGCAAGCTGGTGGTGATTATAACAATAGTGTTTTATTTAAAACTGTAAGAACGGCAGATCCGGGAGGTTGTGGAAGCTAATGAAAAGAAAAAATCTTTTATTTTTTGAAATAATTTTTGTATTTGGAATTTTTATTTTTTCTTCATTTGTTTCTGCGGGAGTTGGAATAAAATGGGGACAGGAAACTGCTCTTATTCCAGAATCAACCAGCACTTGTATGACTTATGGCGTTTACAATCCTTGGCCGAGGGATTCTTATGTTAAAATCGATGTATCTGATAATCTTAAGCCCATTTTGACTGAGGCGAAATCAGAAGTAAAATATGTTCCAGCTCAAACGGCGAGCGTGAATTCTTTGCCTGTTGAATTTTGTTTTAGAACTCCGAAAGTTTATGAGAAGGATTGTCTTTTATTTGGTTGCTTGATTTGCAAACAAGATTGTAAAGAAAGTCAGAAGGTTTATACTGGCGAGGTTATTTTAAGCGAATCTCCGAAGGAAGCTGCTATCGGCGGAACTGGCGGTTCTTCGACGACCATGGCGATTTCTGCGCCTTTGCAGATAAAAGTTCAATGTAAAGAATCTCCGAGAAATTATAGCTTAGTTTTTGTTTGTGTTGCAGTAGTTGCTCTATTACTTTTGGGAGTAAGTTTCTTAAAAAAGAAAGGTTCGGTTAAGAGTAAAAAAAGGTGAGCTTCTGAAATGAGGCGATTATTTTTCTTAGTATATTTTTTTGCGATATTGTTTTTTTCTATGGGCTTTGTTTTTGCTGCAGATATTTCCGGAGATGCCGTCGAGGGAAGCGTTTATTCCGGGGTTAGCATAATGGGAATAACTGTTTTTGCTTCAACATTTAATGGGGCTACGACAAGTTTTACAGGAAAGACGACAGCACAATTTCAAAATCTCTCGAATGTAACTTTAGAAAAAACAGCCAGCGGAAAAATTATTTTTAATGAACCATTAAATTTCAGCATTCTCGCGAATTCAAGCAATGTTGTTGATTTTGACAGATATATTAACATATCAAACAATTATATTTTTGTTAACAGCTCCGCTTTGAATTGGGGAATAAATAAACAAGCTACAATTTATATTTATAATTTAAATTTTGTAAATATTGAGATCATGCGGGATGGAATTGTTTGTACTGATTGTGTTAAACAGAGTTATCAGTGGGGAATTTTAATTTTTAATGTAACTAACTTTTCTTCGTATTATTATGCTCGCGAGGGAACTACTCCTCCGACGCCGACGCCATCGGGCGGAGGCGGGGGCGGAAAAACAGAAGAGAAAACTTATAATTTTATTTTAGATAAAGACTTTTTCCCACTCCAGATAAAAAAAGGAGATTCTCTTCAGAAACAGGTAATGATAACAAACAATGGGACTGAAGATTTAACCATCAATATTTCTGTTAGCAAATCTCTTTCTAAATTTATTGTTCCTGAAAAAGAAATTATAATCTTGAAAAGCGGAGAGTCAAAAAATGTTAGGTTTGATATTTATGTTTCTGATTCTGAATTAGCTGATGTTTACATCGGAAAGATAAATTTTAATTCTGAAAAGATTAGCCGGTCAATAAATGTTGTGCTTGATGTTAAGGATAAAAGCCCGCTATTTGATATTAAGACAAAAGTTTTGAATAAGATTGTCTCTCCCGGAAATAAAGTTGGCGCTGAAATTGAAATGATAAATATGGGTGATTTGAAAAATATCGACGTTAAAGTTAAATATTCTATAACTGATTTTGATGGGAATATATACGATGTTAATGAAGAAAGCTTAGCGATTGAAGATAGTTTGAAAAAAGTTTTTTATCTGATTGTTCCCAAAGATTTGAAGGAAGACAATTATTTGTTTTATTCAAGGGTGAGTTATGGAAATATTAGTGCTAGTAGTTATGATTCTTTTAATGTGCAGAAATATTATAGCATGCGGATTTATCTTATCATTTTTGCGCTCGTTGTTGTAGTGGGATTAACTTTGTGGATAATGCTTAAGAGGTCTTCTAGGAAGAAGAAAACTCGAAAGCGCTATATATCTGGTGCTCGTGCTCCGAATGCTCAGGAATTAATAGACTCTTGAGATGAAATTAACAAGAAAACTCCGAGCTATTTCTCAAATCCTTCCAGTTGTTCGGAAGCTGAATGGCCATACCTGTTGCGGATGTTTTTTCAACATTTTCATTTTTGCAATATATCTCATAATCTTCACAATAATTATTTTGATTGCAAACTGCTTTTGTTGACATACTATATGATACTTTTTCGAATTTTTGTGCTAAGACAATTATGGATAATATGGAAATAATTAGCAGAACGGCTGCAAAAAGGACTTTGTATTTTATTTTCATTATTTTTGGCATGAATTTGCTGTTTAAAACTTTTTAGGCGGTTTAGGATATGTTTCTCCGTCGGTTACCTTACGGTGAGACCGAGATTTTTGAAAACGAGCGCAAAAAGATTTATATAGTTACCTTACGCCTTTTCTATGAAATGTGGGTGAATTTTTTCTTAAAGAGGAGTATGAATGGTTTTTAAAAAATTTATTAAGAGAAAAGGAAAAACTTATGGGCCTTACTTGTATGAAAGCCGTAGGGTAAATGGAAAAATTTTGACTAAATATGTTGGAACTTCTGAAGGCGTCATTAAAGAAGATCAATTTTTTAAAAGACTTTCAGTTTTTCTTTCGATTGCATTGATTATCTCTGTGATCGCTATCGTTCTTTTTTATTCAAGGCCGACGATAACCGGGCGAATGAATGTTAATATCGATTCAACTTATAAGATGGGAGAACCAATTCAAGGTGTGATGCATTTTGTTTTGAGTGATGGGGAGCTTATTCCTATGGCTGCTAAAATTGTTGCAACAAATTCAAATTCGACAAAAGAATTTTTAATTTCGGAGCTGATTTCGCAAAATAGCGAGAACGGAAATTATTATATTGAAGATAGGCAGATTTCTGGTTCGGGTGAGGGTTATGGTTTTCCTGGAGAGAAAAAAATTCCGGTGAAAATTTCTTTTCAATTAAAATTAATTGGAAGTTCTGATTCTGAAGAAGAAAGTTCTGGGTCTGGGGATTCTGGAAGTTCAGAAGAAACTCCGGTTGAAACGCCTACAACTGAAACGCCTGTGACTGAAACGCCGACGGAAAATCCTGAAACGCCTGTGACTGAAACGCCGGTTACGGAAACTCCTGTGACTGAAACACCGACGGAAAATCCTGTGGTTGATGGATCAACAGATGATTCGAATGGCAATTCCGGGAATAATGGGCATTCCGGCGAGGGAAATTCTGGAAATGGTAAAGGCAATGGCGGAAATAATGATGGCGATTCTAGTTCTTCATCAGGTTCTGGGGAAAGTTCTTCTTCCGGTTCATCAGATTCGTCCTCAAGTTCTTCCGATTCTGGAAGTTCTTCATCGGGTTCCTCGAGTTCATCATCGGGAGATAGCGGCGGAAGCAGCGGAGGAGATTCAGGAGGTTCGAGTGGTGGAAGTTCTGGTGGGGATGCTGGAGGGGTTACCGGAAGTGTGACTGGTGAGGGAAATTTTATTTATGGAACGGTTGATATTAATACGCCGTTCGTTTATGAGTTGAGTTCAGATGAAAAAGTTAAATTAGTAAAAGGAAGTTTGCTCGACGAGAACGGAAGTGTTTTGGACGATTCTTTGATAAAATTGACAAAAGATGATAATGTTTTACGTGTTACGACGGATTATTTCGATGTTGAGAAAGGTTTTGGAGCAGATTATCTTGGTGAAAGACAGCATACTATCGACGTTGATTTGTCCAAACTTGGAATGATTGCTCATGAGGGAAGTTTTGATTTGGAAATTACTTATTCAGATGAAATAATTTCTGGTTCTAGTCTGAGGTTAAGCGTTGAAAATAGTTCAAGTACTCTTCCGGAGGTTGTGAATGAAACTATTCCGTTGATGAAAATAGAATTGATAAGACAAATTCCGGATATGATAATAAGAAACGGCTCTGGAAGAATATTTTTGGATAAATTTTTCTCTGGAGATATTGAAAGTTATAATTTTGCCGGTGGCGAGGGACTAAATGTTGAATTTTCTGAAATTGAAAATGAAAGCGTTGCTATTTTGATTCCATATGAAAATTTTTCTGGGACAACGTCGATGAAAATTATTGCTATGGGGGGAAATCAGAGCTTGGATAGCAATCTGTTTAATGTTGTTGTTTCGAATTCTAATTTTTCTATAAATACAATACAATTTGGCGCGGTTATTAATAAGCCAGTGAAATGGAAAAAAGTAATTAAGAAAGAGGCTGAAGATAATTTGTCTGTGTTTTTGCCGGAAGAAGCGACGAACGTTGTGCTTAAAGATTTGGAGAATAATCAAGAGGTTTATATCACTGGAAATTTAGTTATGAAAGTTGGAAAACAAAAAGGAATTCTGACGAGGATGCTGAGTAAAAGTAAAATGACTGGTAATGTGATTGAAGAAAATAATTCTGTTGTTGAGCCGATTGTTTCGACGGAGAATGAGTCTATTACTTCTGAAGAAGATGTTGTTGAGGAATCTATTGGCTCTGTTGAAACGCAAGAGGTTGAAATTCCCGAAGGATCGGAAAATATTGAAATCGAATATGAAACGCCCGCGCCGGTCGCGATAGAGCAGGAATTTAAAAATGGAAAAAATATTACTGTTTCTTCTGATATTCATTATGAAAATATTTCTGCGTATACTCTTTTGTCAACGGAAACAACAAAAGAAAAAATTAAGCTTTATGTTTATGAAGATGGAAATCGGAGCGAGGTAAATTTCAGCGCTTATGACACGAACGAAAATGGTTTGATTGATTATGTTGAATGGAATGTTCCGCATTTGTCTAATCTGACTTATGAATTGATAATTGAAATTTCTCAAGCGGAGCATTTGAATTCGAACAGACAATTTATTTCAGATATTTATAATTCTGTAAACGCGAGAGATGGAAATTGGAGTGAGGAAATTAATGACAGCGAATATGTTCGGGTTGTTTTCAAAACACCTTTGACAAATAAAAATGATATAACTGTTTATGCTAGGAAAATTTCCGGAAATCCAGACTTAGAAGTTTATGAAAAAGATTCCAATGATAAGATTGCTGATTTTGGTGGGATTAACGAAGATAGTAAATATAGAATTTTATTGACAAATTTGGCGGATGATTATAGTCAGGATACATTTGATTTGAAAGTCGTTGGTGGTAGTATAAAATTCGATTTTATTATTGACCCATTACAAGCAAGAAGAATGTTTGAAACAGCTGGAGCTTATCCACCAAATGCAGGTATAAGTAGTTTTGATTCTGCTTGTGCGGGTGAAGCAACTTCTTTAGGTTATACTGGAACTTGGAAAGCATTAGTAATGGACGCTGATGGTTCGCAAAGAGATTTTGATAATGATTGGGTATTAGCTGATGGTAAAAATTATTATAGACCAAATGGAGTAAAAATAGGGACTGCTATTGATGATTGTAATTGTACTGGAAGTGTAAATTCTTGTAGTACTTATCTTTCTCAAGGAGATTGTGAATCTATGAATTGTGCTTGGCAAAATTGTTCTGGAACTCCATCGGCTTGTAGCACTTATTCTGACGTAAATAATTGCCTTAATGCAGGTTGTACTGATATAACACAATGTTCAGGTACAGTTTCTTTTGATTGTGAAGATTTAGATACAGCACAAAAATGTAGCCTAACGGGTGGTTGTACTTGGGATTATCAGTATAGTAATTGCAGTGGCGACCCGTATAGTTCTGACTGTTCGCAATGGAATGGTCTGTATAATTGGTGTAATTTATTTAGCAGTTATGGTTGTTCCGCTTCTTTTGGTTGTGACGGAGGACCTTATGAATGCTCAACTTATAATGGAAATTCGGAACAATGTAGTGCTAGTGGATGTACAACTTGGTCATATGATTGCGACGGAACACCTTTCGATTGTTCTTATTTTACAGGATATCAAGCACAATGTGCTTTAGGAAGTTGCTCAACAGAAGGTAATTGTTATGGCGGTGCAATGTTTTCGCTTCCTTTAGACAATGCAGTTAGTTCGGGTTATACTGATTATACATGGACTGGGATGGCTTACGGAGGTACATGGGCACCATCAACTAATGATTGTAATGACTGGACTGATTGGACAAGCAGTTATAGTGCTGAAGGCGGAGTACCCGACCAAGTAGATTATCAGGCTTTTGGATTTGGAGCTTTAAATTGTGACGGTGCTTATCATCCAGTTTATTGTGTTGAACAAGCAGACTATGTTAATGATGATACACCTCCGGGAATAAACTTTACTTTACCTACACCTATTAATGGGACTTCAACGACAAACACTTCAGTTATTATTAATATCTCAATGACAGATAACTATATTTTGATGAGCAACTTTTCTTTATTTTGGAATGGAATTAATTATAGAATTTTTGATGATGCTTTGAGAATTATGTTTAATTTTGACAGTATAATGGAGGGTGGTGTTGGTGGTGATGTTCTTTATAATATGGCTAGGGGTGCTGAATTTACTCATACTACTGCGACTTGCTATAATATGCCCAGTGCAATATGTAATTATACAGACGGGAGATATAATTTAGCAATAAATTTTGATGGACAAGATGATTATGTTTATTTGTCTAGCATCGGAACATTTGACAAACCATTAACCTTCTCGGCTTGGGTAAATGCTACTGCTTTTGATGACTATGACGGAATAATATCTCAATATATAACTGGTTCTGGATATGTTTTATCTCTTGCAAATGGAAAACCTTCATTCATAAAAGAAATATCTGGGGGCAATTCAGTTAATGCAACGGCACAAATTACACTAAACAAATGGTATCATATTGTCGGAACAACAAATGGAACAACCATGAGTCTTTATATCGATGGTGTTCTAAATGCAACTGCATCTGAAGCGGGTGATGCTATGACAGACCCTGATATGATAATTGGTGCTTGGGACACAACAAAATACTTTTTTAATGGTTCTATCGATGAAGTTTTTATATATAATCGGGGTATGAATGCTAACGAAGTTAAACAATTATATATGTCAAACTTAAGGGCAATGGGAGATTTTGAATGGTATTTTTATGCAAATGAAAGTGGTTTAACTCCAGGAACTTATAATTATTCAGCTTTAGTTTGTGATAACTTAGGAACATTCCCTGGGAATTGTAATTCAACTGAAACGAGATGGCTGACGATTACAAGTGGAACAGACACAACTTATCCAACATTCTCAAATTATTGGGATAACAATGCAACTTTAGTTGGAAGTGGTTTTGCTAAATTTAATGTAACTTTATTGAACACAAATGGAAGCGTTTTCCTTTCAATAAATAATACGAATTACACAGCGATGAATTTAACGACGAGCGTTTACAATGTTTCTGTTAATTTGACTAATGGAACTTATTCTTACTATTGGGGTTCCTGGGGAAACGGGACTTCAACTAATTATAATATTTCTGCGACGAGGAGTTATAGTGTGAATTATTCTGATGTAATATCTCCATCAATTAATTTCACAAATCCTACTCCCGCAAATGGAACTGTTTTAACTATCCCGGCGATTAAAGTCAATACCTTTGTAAATACAACTAGTCTGAAGAATGTAACTTATAATCTGTATAATAGTTTAGGGCTTGTTAGTACAAGGAGCAATATTCCCGATATTAATGTTTTATCTGCTGGTGATGAAAATACTTGTGTTTTGAGTCAGAATGGAAATGTAACCTGTTGGGGAAATAATCGTAATGGCGAGACAAATAATTATACTGGTGGGGATGCAATTTCTGTCTCAGCAAGATATGAACATACTTGTGCTCTCTTACAGAATGGAAATGTAACCTGTTGGGGATGGAATTATGGTGGTGAGGCAGATAATTATGTCTCGGGGGATGCAATTGCATTGTCTGTTGCTGTATTGCATAATTGTGCTTTATTAGAAAATGGAAATGTTTTCTGTTGGGGTTATAACGGGAGCGGTGAGATAAATGGTTATAACGGAGGGAATGCAATTGCGGTTTCTGTTAATGGATATCGTAGTTGTGCTCTGCTTCAAAATGGAAATGTTACTTGTTGGGGAGATAATACTTATGGTAAATCCATTAATTATAGTGAAGGTAATGCGATAGCTGTTTCTACTGGATATGATCATAGTTGTGCTCTGCTTCAAAATGGAAATGTTACTTGTTGGGGATCGAATGATGATGGTCAATCAATTAATTACACTGAAGGTAATGCGATAGCTGTTTCAGCAGGAGGCTATCATACTTGTGCTTTATTGAGATCCGGAAATATAACTTGCTGGGGAGTTCAAGATGGTGGGGGAAATGATTATGGTCAATCCAGTAACTATACAGAAGGTAATGCGATAGCTGTTTCAGCAGGAGGCTATCATACTTGTGCTTTATTGAGATCCGGAAATATAACTTGCTGGGGGGATAATAGATATGGTCAATCAAATAGTTATACGCTGGGGGACAATAAGAAAACTCCGTTTTATGCATTCCCTTCATTAGTTTCTGGAATTTATTATTTGAATGCTACTGCTTGTGATGTTTCTGGAAATTGTAATTCGACTGAGACAAGAACAATAAACCTAGATGTAGATATCACCTCTCCAACGTTTTCAAATTATTGGGATGATAATGGAACTTTGGTTGGAAGTGGTTTTGCGAAATTTAACGTGACTATTTTGAATACAAACGGAACAGTATTTTTAGAAATAAATAATACGAATTATACGGCGATGAATTTAACGACGAGCGTTTATAATGTTTCTGTTAATTTGACGAATGGAACTTATTCTTATTATTGGGGCTCTTGGGGAAACGGAACTTCACATCTTTATAATATTTCTGCGACGAGAAGTTATACGGTGAATGCAAGTCCGGCATCTATTTTTTCTTGCGGTATGAATATAAGTTCTCCGGGAGTTTATACTCTTGATCGTAGTTTGAGTTGTGATGGAACTGCAATATTCATTAATTCTAGTGACGTTGTGTTCAACGGAAATAAGGGAAGTTATTCGATAATTTATGGAAAAAATGCCGCCGATTGGGTTTATGGGATAAATGTTACTGGAACTAGAAATAACATTACTATTAAAAATACGAATATTACTGAGGGAAATCATGTTGGGGGATTAGATAGGGCTAATATAGTCTTTGGTTCTTCAACTAATAACTTTATTGAGAATAATAGTTTATCTGTTCTCAGCCCTTATACTAAAGCAATAAATTTTTATGATATGTCTACTAATTCTTATTTCTCGGGTAATAATATAGACTATCCTTCAGATACAGATAGTTATGGAATTAATTCTAATTATGGCAATAATGATATCTTTCTTGAAAATACTATAAATTATGGTTCGATGCTTTCTATTTCAGAATTTACTAATCTTACAATAATTGGTTCTCTTGGAGGATATTCTTTTTGGAGTGCGGTCAATACTCCATTAAATCTTATGAACGAAACTTATGGAAACGTTGAGTTTTCTTTTGCTCCCAGTGTGTCTACTTCTGGAAGCAATTTATTTGGAGCGAAGGGTTCTGGATCAGATGTTGAAATTGGAAATAATTATGCTTATGTTAATTCGTCAGCGTTTAATCTGTCGGCAAATGTAACTTTTTATAATATGCCTGGAACGTTTACTATTCCAGCTATTTTGAGAGATGGTGTTGTTTGTAATTCTGGAACTTCGCCTTCTTGCAGAAATTTCACGTCTTTGAATGATGCGACGGTTAAATTTTCTGTTAGTAGTTGGAGCAATTACACTATTGGCGAAACTCCTCCAGATACGACTGGACCAAATTTAACAATAATCTCTCCGCTGAACTGGACGAATTATTCTACGACGACGATTTCGTTTAATGTTTCTTTGAGTGAGGTCGGAAGCTGGTGCGGTTTGAGTTTAGATAATGCTGCGAATATTACTGTTGGACTAAATTCATCTTTGACTGGGGCGAATTTTACAAACTCGACGATGTCACAAGGTTTGCATAACGCGACTTTTTCTTGTAATGATACATTAATAATTTTGGATTTGCGACTACGATTAATTTTATGGTTGATAGCATTGTTCCGACAATTGAAATTGTTTATCCTGAAAATATTTCTTATAATGTTAATGTTTCGGAATTGAATTATACTTCTGCTGATGAGCATCCGGGCCAGTGTTGGTATTCTGATGGCCTTTTGAAAAATTCAGATTTTAAAATTACAGGCAATGGTTTTGATGACCGGAGTTCTGGAAACAGAATCTGGAATAATCCTGCATATATTCAGACTGCTGATGGAAATTATGCTACTGTAGATACAGGATTATATAATGTTGATTCTACCACATATTTGTCGGCCAATGATTTTGGTTTTAATCTACCAGATAACGCCGTGGTAAGCGGGATAGAAATACAAGTTTATGCGAAATCAGAGGTTGATGATAAGATTTATGATTCTGAAGTTTATCTTAGGGATGAGACAGATACAAAGGTTGGAAATAATTTAGCTAATAATAATTATTTAACAACAACGCCGACAGTTTATACTTTTGGCGGAAGTTCTGAGCTCGGGGGATTGTCATGGACTGCTAGCCAAATAGAGAATTCTAACTTTGGTGTTTCAATAAAATATAATTCAATAGATGGCACGGATTATAATTCTCCTTGGGTGGACTATATTAATATGAAGATATATTATTATGCTAATTCTACGCCGGTAACAGCTGGAGAAAATTTCACAGATGTTATTTCTGTTGAAGCATCCAACACATGGACTTTATATTGCAATGATAGTTTTGGAAACTTAAATTTCACGAATGTAACTTTTGTTAAAGATACGGTTTCGCCGTATTTTACAAATTTAGCAAATCAAAGCATTTACAATAATGAATCTTTGTCATATTATATTAACGCAACGGATGCAACTTCTGCGGTTGATTGTTTTACGGTTAACGATACAACAAATTTTAATATAAATTGTTCTGGATATTTGAAAAATATAACTGCATTGAGTGTTACAACTTATATATTGAATATTAGTGTGAATGATACCTTGAATAATTTGAATTCATCGGTTATTTATATTATGGTAAATGATTCTGATTCGTCTTATCCGACATTCTCAAATTATTGGGATGATAATGGAACTTTGGTTGGAAGTGGTTTTGCGAAATTTAACGTGACTATTTTGAATACAAACGGAACAGTATTTTTAGAAATAAATAATACGAATTATACGGCGATGAATT
>Ga0247841_10008804_pt1 | contig 14348 bp, 15 predicted proteins | sample LaCruzMarch2015__2_FD_192410 | JGI IMG/M metagenome (GOLD analysis project Ga0247841, IMG submission 192410) | Freshwater microbial communities from meromictic Lake La Cruz, Castile-La Mancha, Spain - LaCruzMarch2015_18m | ecosystem: Environmental > Aquatic > Freshwater > Lake | place: Spain...
CCGCCGGGAGCGGGCGGAACAACCGTCGCCCCGCCCTCAGATCAGAAATCCGAAGCACTAAATCCGAAACCAGAAACAAATCAGAATGTTCAAACACCAAATATCATAAACCAGATTGCCCAGCAGGTTACAGAACAAATACAAAATATTGCAGAAGTTATTACCGGCAAGCCGGCTGAACCTCAAATTAGCTATCCGCCGATTGAAGAGAGTGTGCCGGAGGGGGCGCCGGTTGCGTTGCAGGGTTGGGACATTATGAGTGTCAGGCCGGTGGGTGAAGTTCCCATGGCGGAGATTAAATCTGACATTGCTTTTTTTGCCGAAAAAGTTCCGCAGTTTGAAAAAACTTTAACCGAATTGGGAATTGATGTAAATAAAATTTCAGATGTCCAAAAAGTTAGCGGGGTTGAGTTGTTTATGCCCGGGCTTACAGACGTTGCAATGCAATCTCCGGGAATTTTAGCGGAAAATAATTTTGCTGGGGGCGGAGCAGTTCCTTTGGCAGATTTGAGCGTTGAGGCAAAGCAGAAAATTCCAACAGACATTGTTTTTGCCAGAACCGGCGGAGAATTAATAGATTACAAAATTGGAATTTTTGTTGACCAGACGGGAAAAGTTGAACAAAAATTAGCTATGGTTTCCGGCAAAGCCATAGACTTGATTATCAAGCCCGACCATCCGGCAAAACGGGTTACAGGATATATAGCCCTTAAGCGGTCTGCTACCTTAAAACCCGAATCAAAGAAAATTAGTTTTATAGATTACTTTGCAGCAGCCTTGTCAGGGAAATTCGAAGCACAAAATTCGAAATCCGAAACATCGGCTTTGCTGGTAAATAAATTTGCATACGTTGAAAAAGAGCCTGGATTTTTTACAGCCAGCATTACTTCGCCCATTAACGAAGGAGAATATGATATTTCTACTGTAATAGAATACAAAGACATAAATTTGGCGCCAAAAGAAGCCAAAATGACTGCCGTTGTTAACCCTGAAAGCTATGTTTTCAGCCAAATGGCAGACGGCAGATTGAGAATTAAAGGGGCTTCGGTTCAGCTGTACTGGTTTAACCAAGTAACGCAAAAATTTGAACTTTGGCAAGCAGAAAAGTTTTTACAAAAAAATCCGGTTGTTACCGATGAAACCGGAAAATATTCATTTTTAGTGCCAAAAGGAACTTATAAACTGAAAGCAACAGCTGCGGGTTACGGAGATTTTGAATCATCGTCCTTTGGAATGAAAGAGGAAATTGCCGTAAGCCAGAACATTGAGTTGAAGAAAAAATCAGGTCTGCTTTACTGGTTTAGCTGGCAGAACATTATTATTGGACTATTGCTTGTTACGATTATTTTATTGATTGTAATAATTTTTATAAAAAGGTCGAATAAAATTAAAAATAATATTAAATAATTATGATAAATATCCCGATTAAAAGAGCAATTCAAATTTTATTTATTTTTTTGCTGTTCCTGTCTTTGGCCGCTAATGGCTGGCTGGCATATTTGTTGTATCAGACTTTGGCTGTATCGCAAACTCAACAGATGAACAATAATGTTTTGTCCTTTGCCAATATGTTTGTTGAAAAAGTTTTGATGGCCGATAAGGAAATTGATTTTGATACAAGGCTTGAACTGGAAACAACTGTGAGAAGTTTGAATAATACCGCAATTTTTGACCAGTGGCAGGCTTTTGTAAAAGCCGAAACAAAAGAAGACGCTTCACAACAAGCAAAACAGCTGTTGAATTTATTGGTGAAGAGAATTTCAAAATAGCTCTGTTTATTTTGGTTAGCAAAGCAACAGAGCTTTTTGTTTACAAAAAAATTAATAACCTTTTCATTGTGTTTTAAGTATATTTATCATATTATTAAGAAAATATTATTAAAACTTAAAATATGGAAGAAACGCAAAAAACACAACAACAGGGGACGGGCAAGAAAACGGGAATGGCCATTCTTGCTTATATAATATTTTTTATCCCCCTGCTTACAAACGACAAGGACGACCCTTTTGTAAAATACCACGTAAAACAAGGGTTGGTGCTGTTTATATACTGGGTTGCCGCCTGGATTATTGCAACAGTAATTCCTATAATTGGATGGATTCTTTCTCCGGCCCTGAATATCATAGGAATTATTTTGCTTATTATGGGAATTGTGCACGCAGCTGATGGAAAAGAAGTTCCTCTTCCTGTGATAGGGAAGTACGCAAGCAAATTTGAGTTCTAGACAAAAGAAATTCACTTATTATGCGTATAATAAGTGAGTCGACGTTATACTATTAACACAGTGCAACGTGATGCTCGCGGACGAACTTTTAGGGTTCGAAACCGCGAACAGACATGTTATCAGGGCTACCTGTGGCCTTTTACAGGTCAAAACCCCCCGTTTCACGGGGCGTTTTGTTTTATAAATTGACAATATAGTTTTATAAACATATCATAATGTAATTCGCGCGGTACATTGAGAACAGAAACTTCAGATACACGGAGAGAGCTTCAGTGGAAGACCTGATTAGACGAGTTGTTGTGGCCGTTGGGCCTATATACTTGGCCAGTGCGTTTTACAAGTATACAATATGGCCCCATGCTTTGGCTGTTGCCAAGTTTGCCCGCCAATTTGCAGAAGAGATTGGGGCAAATAAATATGCAGCTGAACTTGGAGGTTTGCTGCACGACATTGGCGCCGCAAAATACGGCAAAGAAGATCACCACAAAACAGGAGCCAAGGAAGCTTCGCTGGTTCTCCTTGAGTGCCATTGTCCCCTTGAGCTTTTTGGCCTGGTTCTTAGTTCTATTTACACCCACCGGGGAAGCCATAGGATTCCTTTTCAGACGCCAGAGGCAATCTGCGTGGCGGCTGCAGATGCCAAAGATCACTTTTACAATGTGGATGAGTTGGTTCTTGTCCACACAAGAGATCTTGGCATGACTGATTTGGAATCTTTCCGGGCGACTTCGGTGAAACTGGAAAGGGACTGGGAGAAAACCGGGCCCGAAGTAAGGGCATTGCTTGATGGCACCTACGACAGGGCGAAACAAAGGCTTCTGAGAATTGCGAACGGGGATATTCGTCCGCAACAAAGAGGCGCTCCTTTGATAGGGGGCTAGGCTACTCGGCTATCCGAGGGCTTTTTTTAAACAAAAATTTTGGGGCTATTGCCTTTTTGGTAAAATGGGATTATAATAAAGTCTAATTTAACGGAAATTTAATGGAAGAAATTTCGCTCAAAGCTCAGGAATTGTTTAAAATAGGAAGCTTTGCTGTTACAAACAGTTTATTTTTGACGTTTATAGTTTCTCTGGTGTTAATATTGCTGGCAGTTATAATTTATAAGAAAATCAATATAATACCGGGAAAACTGCAATCGGTAGCTGAAATGGGCATGGAGGGGTTGCTTGGGTTAATGGAATCCACTCTTGGCACAAAAGAAAAAGCAGAAAGATATTTTCCTTTAATAGCAACAATATTCCTTTTTATAATGTGCTCCAATTTGCTGGGAATTTTTCCCGGAGTGGGATCTTTTATGTTTGAGAATGGGCATTCGGAAGTGCCATTGTTCCGTTCTCCGGCTGCAGATTTGAATTTTACATTGGCTTTTGCGGTAATTTCGGTAATCATGACCAATATTTTGGGAATGGCTGCAGTTGGCACATTCAAGCACATTGGCAAATATCTTAACTTTTCAAACCCGATAAACTTTTTTATAGGAATTTTAGAGCTTATTTCGGAAGCCGCAAAAATAATTTCATTGTCTTTCCGATTGTTTGGAAACGTGTTTGCAGGAGAGGTTTTACTGACAATTATTTTTTTCTTGGCGCCGTATATTGTACCCTTGCCGTTTTTATTCCTTGAACTGTTTGTGGGGCTGATACAGTCTTTTATATTTGCAATGATAACCCTGGTTTCAATTTCACTTCACACTGCCACACACGAACACTAAACAAAAAATTAATAAAATTAATTTGAAATTTGGAATTTGAAATTTGAATTCAATTTGAAATTACTCAACTTGAAATAATGTCGCGAAGCGACACATTCTTATTAAAAATTAAAAATTTTAAATTAAAAATTTAAGAGACATGGATGTAGAAGGAATTCGCACGTTAGCGGTTGTGGGAGCAATTGTTCTTGGAACAATTTTCCCGGCAATTTCAATTGGTTGGATCGGTTCAACTGCATTGAAATCAATCAGCAGAAATCCTGAAGCCGCTTCAAAGATTCAGACAGCTATGATTTTGGCCATTGCTTTCGCTGAAGCTATTGCCATTTACGCGTTGGTTGTTTCTTTGATTGTAAAGTTCGTTGCTTAAAGATTGAAATTTGCCCCGAGCGAAGTCGAGGGGCAAAATTTAGTTTTTAATAAACATGGAAAACGAATTACTTAATCAATTAGGCATAAACTGGAAGTTGTTTTTGAGCCAGACAGTCAATTTTTTTATACTTTTGACTGTTTTGTATTTTTTTGTGTACAAGCCTCTTTTAAAGGTGATAAAAGAGCGCAGAAAAAAAATTGAAGAAGGTCTGCAAAAAGCAGAAGAGGCAGATGTAAGACTAAAAGAAGTTGATATTATCGGAAAAGAGAAAATAAAACAGGCCGAACAAGAATCAATTGTAATTATCAATAAAACAGAAGAAAAAGCTAAGATTTTAGGCGAAAACCTACAGAAAAAAGCCGACGAACATCAGAAAGAGCTGATGTTACAGCTTGAAAAAAGCCACAAACTCCAGCAGGAAGAGGTAAAAATGGCTGTCTTGAAAGAAGCGGGAGCTTTGGTTAGAAAGGCAATTATAAAAACAGTGGAACTTGGCCCGGATAAAATTGACGAAGCCTTGATAAACAAGGCAATTTCAGAGTTAAAGAAAGAATAATGAAATATAAAGCAAAACAATATGCAGAAGCTTTAGCCGGAGCAATCCTGAAGACGGGAGCTGACGGAGATAAAATAAAAAATAATTTTTTAAAGCTTTTGAAAAAAAACGGAGACATCAAAAAAGCCAAAGAAATTGTTGCTTTGGCGGAAAGTTTGTTTATCAAAAAAACCGGCAGAAGAAAAGTTGTTGTGGAAACCGCGAGAAAAATAAAAACAAAACAAAAAGAATTATTGCAAAACGTAATGCAAAGAGGGGATATTGTGGAAGAAAAAATAAATCCGGAATTGCTGGCCGGAATCAAAATTATTATAAATGGCGAACAATTAGATTTATCAATGCTTAAAAAAATACAAAATATATTTTAATTTATGAGCCACGAAATTTTAGATAAAATAAAGCAGGCCATTGAGGGGTATAAAGATTCCCCTGAATGGGAGGAGGTTGGAAATATTATTGAGGTCGGAGACGGAATTGTGAAAATTTCCGGAATTAAAAACGCCCAAGCCCAGGAGGTTTTGATTATTGAGGCCCCTTCGACGGGCTCAGGGCAAGCAGAAAAGATAATGGCTGTAGCCTTGAACCTTGAAGAAGATTCTATTGGAGCCTTGGTTTTGGGAGATTCCCAGAATATAAAATCCGGCCAGACGGTAAAAAGAACAAAAAATCTTTTGTCTTTGAACGTTGGCGAGCAATTGCTGGGAAGAGTGGTCAATCCATTGGGAATTTCAATAGACGGCAAAGGCCCTATTTTTGGCGAAAAAGATAAAAAAGAAACTTATAACCTTGAAAACGATGCGCCAAACGTTTTGGCTCGTGAATCGGTAAATTACCCCTTGCACACAGGAATTAAGTCTGTTGATTCTATGATTCCAATTGGCAGGGGCCAGAGAGAGCTGATTATTGGCGACAGGCAAACCGGTAAAACCGCAATTGCTTTGGACACCATAATAAACCAACTAAAAGAACCAAAAGACAAGCGTCCAATTTGCATTTATGTTGCAGTGGGGCAAAAAGAATCTAAAGTTGCCAAAATTGTTGAAACTTTGAAAAAAGCGGGAGCAATGGACTATTCAATTGTTGTTTCAGCTTCTGCTTCAAGCTCGGCCGCATTTTGGTATTTAGCTCCTTTTGCAGGTTGCGCGATAGGCGAATACTTTAGGGACAAGGGTAAGGATGCATTAGTTATTTATGACGACTTATCCAAGCACGCATGGGCATACAGGCAGATTTCTTTGCTTTTGCGAAGACCCCCGGGAAGAGAAGCATATCCCGGAGACGTGTTTTATTTGCATTCAAGGTTGCTTGAAAGAGCTGCAAAATTAAGCAAAGAAAAAGGCGGGGGAAGCTTAACTGCTTTGCCAATTATTGAGACCCAGCTGGGCGACGTTACTGCCTACATTCCTACAAACGTAATTTCGATTACAGACGGACAAATTTATTTGGAGAGTGATTTGTTTTATCAAGGGACAAGGCCTGCCGTAAACGTTGGTTTGTCTGTTTCGCGCGTTGGAAGTTCAGCACAAACAAAAGCAATGAAAAAAGTTGCCGGGAAATTAAGGCTTGAGTTGGCGCAGTTCCGCGAATTGCAAACCTTTGTTCAGTTTGCCAGCGATGTTGACCAGACAACAAAAGAAAGAATTAACAAGGGCAGAATTATTACAGAAATTCTAAAACAGCCAGATTTGGCTCCAATTCCTTTTGAAAAGCAGGTTTTGGTTTTGTATGCAGCCCTAAATGGATATTTTGACAAATTTGAGCCTGCCCAAATGCACGACATTGAAGCAAAATATATTGAGTATTTTGATAATTTACACAAAGATTTAGTTGAAAAAATCGCCAAAGACCGCGCAATCAGCGATGAATTGGAAGCTGAAATAAAAGAAGTAATCCAGAAATTTATAGAAGCAAATTAAAAAGCAAAAAAAGAGGCCTGCTACCAGAATTGGCAGAAGGCTTGTCGCTTGTGTCGGAATTCCGACTGGCGACCTAAGGGGCATGGGGCTACGTGCGTAGCACTTCGAATTCGATGGGCGCCCTGGTCCAGCAGTTGACCTTGTAGGGGAAGTCTTCGGGGCTGGTCACGTTGAAAACCCTGTCGTCAACTCGGGCGATGAGCGAGCCTAGGGTTTCGCCCCAGGCCTGCACCGTGTGCCAAACGCCGTTGATCCGAATTTGGATTGGTCCGTAGCACTGGTGGAAAAAACGTTCGCAACTCATTTGCTCGCGTCCTCTTATAGGGGCTTTAAAAAAGCATCAACGCTTAACAAAATATTACAATTTTATTCAAATTTAGTCAATGGAAAGTCCGCAAAACATAAAAAAGAGACTAAAGTCAGTTAATAACATAAACCAGATAACGAAAGTCCCGATAATTAAATTTTAATGTTTTATACCTACATATTAAAATCTCTGAATAATGGTTCGTATTATATTGGAAGTTGTGAAGATGTCGATACAAGGTTTAATTTGCATAACACGGGACAAGTAAAATCAACCAAAAGATATGTTCCCTGGAAATTGATGTATAAAGAAGAGTATAAAACATTATCAGAAGCCAGGAAAAGAGAAACACAAATAAAATCGTGGCATAAAAGAGTCGCAATAGAAAAACTTATTAAAATTTAATTATCGAGGATCCACGATGCCCCGAAGGGCATCGGGACAATGGAGCCTAATTCCATAAAAACATGGAGTCACCACAACAATTAAAGAAGAGGCTAAAAAGTACAAAGAACATTGGGCAAATAGCAAAAGCTATGGAATTAGTTTCGGCTACAAAAATGAGGAAATCCCAGCAGATTGCTTTAGATTCCCGGCCATACGCCTTTGCGGCTTTAGAATTATTGGCAAACGTTTCAACCTTGGAAGATTTAAAAAAGTGGAATGTTCCGTTATTTGAAACCAGAAAACAAATTAAGAGAGTTTTGTTTGTTTTGATTGCTTCAGATAAGGGCCTGGCCGGAGCATTTAACAGTTCTGTTTTCAAAAAATTTGAGGCGCACTTGAAAGAAGAAAAAACTGATTGGAAAAAAGAAGAGCATTTATATCTGGCAGTTGGAGAAAAAGCAAACGCATATTTGGCAAAAAGAAATTTTAATATTGTTAAAAAGTTTGTGCAGGTAGGAGATTTTACGACACCCGAACAGGTAAAGCCGGTTACAGATTTTATAACAGACGGATATTTAGAAAAAAAGTGGGACAGGGTTATTGTTATTTCAACGCATTTTAGATCTGCTTTAAAGCAAGAGCCTCACGTGCGGAGAATTTTACCAATTGACGCAGATCATTTAGCCGACACAATCAAAAGAATCATTCCAGAACGCGGAAAATTTGCCGACTTGATAAAAGAATATAAAATCAGTTTTACCCCAAAAAAGGGAGAAAAAGAATATTTAATTGAACCTTCGCCAGAAAAAGTTTTGCATAATTTAACAAAACATTTGTTTTTTATGCAAATGTACCATTTGATTTTGGAAGCTAATGCCAGTGAGCATTCAGCCCGCAGAATGGCAATGAAAACAGCTTCAGACAACGCAAATGACTTGGGAAGCAAATTAAATTTGCAATACAATAAATCGCGACAAAGCAGAATTACTACAGAAATTGCAGAAATTTCCGCGGGAGCAGAAGCCCAAAGCTAAAATATATCGCTACGCTACGCAAACTTATGAAAAAAGACTTTAAAAAATGGATGGGCTTAAAATCAGGAATTCATAACGATAAAATTCGTCCATTTTTTCATGAGCGCGAGGTTTGGTTTTCATCTCTGGGCGAAAATGTTGGGTTTGAACAAGACGGAAGCGGAGAAAATTTTATGAGGCCAGTGCTTGTTTTGAGAAAATTTAATAATGAGGTAATATGGGTATTGCCTCTTACACGAACAGATAAAACCGGCAAGTATTATTTTAAGATATCGCTGATTGCCGACGATGGAAAAACCGACGACAATTCAAGCACAGTTATCCTTTCACAAATTCGCTTAATTGACGCAAAAAGATTACAATATAAAATTGGAAATGTTAAAGAGGAAGAGTTTATGAAACTAAAAAAAGCGCTGATAGCGCTCCTAAAATAGTTACTCCCGCTTGCGCGGGAGAGGGCCGAAGCCATTTGTAAATTAAGTATACCCTTTTATTGTCCCATGTCAAGAGTCAAGCAATCCCAGACCCAAAACCAAATTTGAGTTTGAGATTGCTTCGCCCCTTAGGTTCGCAATGACGAGGCAATGTTTTTGTCTCGAGACAAAAACAGACGCTACGATGCTACGATGCATCGAAGCGTAGTAGTGGGCACATAAAAAAAGAGCCCCGACGACTGCGAATTGCAATCGTGGGGGCTATGATACTGGAGCTTACAAGTGTTGCTCGCTGTCAAGTCGGAGTGGAGGTCGGGTGAGACATTCCTCGCACCGTGTGAACATGTCATCTTCGGTGCAATATTCCGTGCACTCTCTCTTCCGATTGAGGAGACCACAGTATGAGCGACAAAATCGATCGTCTTGTGGGTCATCTTCCTTGACGATATGTATTTTGCCTTTCGCACAGAATATTTTCATACTAAGCTCCCTTGCGGCGTTTGCCGCTCAAAGGTGATGGGAAGGGGCTGTGTAATTATAAATATAATATCAAATAAATTAAATAGTGTCAATATTAAGAAATAAAAAATAAATAAATAATATGGCAAACAAGGGTAAGATTATACAAATTATTGGTCCGGTGGTGGATGTGGAGTTTCCTGAAGAAGGAAAACTGCCCGCGCTTTATAACGCCCTAAAAACAACGGGACCCAACGGGGAAGTGGTTTTTGAGGTTGTAAAACACTTGGATTTGACCAAAGTCAAAGCAATTTCCATGCACTCAACCGACGGATTAAAAAGGGGTTTGGATGTTGAAGACACGGGAGAACAGATTTCGGTTCCTGTTGGGCCAGAAGTTTTGGGAAATTTATTCAATGTCCTAGGACAACCGCTGGCAAAAACAGATAAGAAATTTAAAAAGCGCTGGCCAATTCATAGACAATCTCCTCCATTTACAGAGCAGGCAACCAAAACAGAAGTTTTTGAAACAGGAATCAAAGTTGTTGACCTGATTGCTCCATTTATTAAAGGAGGAAAGGTTGGATTGTTTGGAGGAGCAGGCGTTGGGAAAACAGTATTTTTGCAGGAGCTTATCAGAAACGTGGCAGAAGAATCGGGCGGAGCTTCGGTGTTTGCCGGAGTTGGTGAGAGAACCAGGGAGGGAAACGACTTGTATAAAGACATGACAGATTCTGGAGTTATAAACAAAACAGCTTTGGTGTTTGGCCAAATGAACGAGGTTCCTGGAGCCAGAGCGCGAGTTGCTTTGTCCGCCTTAACAATGGCAGAATATTTTAGGGACGAAGAGCACAAAAATGTTTTGCTTTTTATTGATAATATTTTCAGGTTTTCACAGGCAGGTTCTGAAGTTTCAACATTGCTGGGCAGAATGCCTTCGGCCGTGGGATATCAGCCAACATTGGCCCAGGAAATGGCCGAATTGCAGGAAAGGATTACTTCAACCAAGAACGGCTCAATTACCTCGGTGCAGGCCATTTACGTGCCTGCTGACGACATTACAGACCCAGCTCCAGCCACAACATTCTCGCACTTGGACTCAACTATTGTGTTGAGCAGAGCTTTAACAGAAATTGGAATTTATCCGGCAGTTGATCCTTTGGCGTCTAACTCAACAGCTCTTGACCCAAAAATTGTGGGAGAGAAGCATTATAAAGTAGCCAGAGATGTTCAGTTGTGTTTGCAAAAATATAAAGATTTGCAGGATATTATTGCTATTTTAGGTATTGAAGAGTTGTCTGAAGAAGATAAAAAAATTGTAAGCCGCGCAAGAAAGATTCAGAGATTTTTGTCACAGCCGTTTTTCGTGGCAGAAAACTTTACAGGAAGAAAGGGGAAATTCGTAAAATTGGAAGACACAATTAGGGGATTTGAAGAAATTTTGGCTGGAAAACACGACGAAGTCCCAGAAGAAAACTTTTACTTAAAAGGCGGAATCGAAGAGATTGTTGAGTAAACGCTCGGCGACAAACTTTTTTCCGGCTGTTGGTAACCCCCTTTGTCTCTGTGGAGACAAGTGGACCAAGGCCTACAAAAAGTTTATCGCCTCGCCATATTTATGAAATTATCCGTATACTCACTTAAAAAAATATTGTTTCAGGGCGAAGCAAAAAGCCTGAACTGCAGAACCGTGACCGGTGAAATCACGGTTTTGGACAACCACGAAACTTTTATCACGGTTTTATCTGTTGGAGTTATGAAAATTGTCCCCGCAAAATCATCTGCGGACGATCGCGGGACAGAATTATTTTTTCCAATCAAATCAGGTTTTTTGGAAGTAAAGGAGGGCAATGAAACCCGTTGCATTGTAGAGGAGTAGCGCTATGAAACGTTGTAAAGGATTTCTTTTGCTTTTGAAATTATAGCCTCTTCAATTTTTTTGCTCATCTCTTTGTTAATCGGGAAAAATATATTCAAATTTTTTTCACCCACTTTTTTTGTGGGATAGGTGATTCGGTAGCCGGAACCATCAAGTTTTGTGTGAATGCCAATTGAACCTAAGTGAATATTGTTGTCTATTACAACGCTGGCAAATGCAACCAGGCCGTCTCGAGGTTTTATTGGAGTTATTTGTATTTCTGTTATTTCCATTTTGTCGGGTTATATATAAACTAATACGAAAAAAGCCGGACTTTGTGTTATTTCTGGTTTTTGCTATTGACACGCACACTGGTTAAATAGTACGATTTAACATCGTATAAAAATTATTAAAGAAGCAATAAAAAAGTAAACATATGGGCAAGCTGTTTATTATAAATAGTTTTGCGTTATCAACTACCGCGCTTTTAGTTGTCAGCGGTTTTTTTGTATATTCGCACACACGCCCTTAAAAGGTCGATTTAGCTCTTTTATAGGAAATAAAAATAAAATTGTAATTAAAATAAAAAACCATGAATACAAAAATCATTTTGAGTTTAGCCGTTATCGCCGCTGTTTCCGCGATTGCTGTGGGCGGAACAGTTGCTTATTTCTCTGATACAGAAACAAGTACAGGCAATACATTCACAGCCGGAAGTTTAGATTTAGTGCTTGCTCCTGGAACGCCATTGCCATTTACCGTTTCAAATGTTGCTCCTGGACAATCTGGCACGGGTAAGGCTACTTTAACAAATGCGACAGGAAGCATAGATGGCGCCTTGGATGTAAAGTTAACCAATCTTGTTGAAAGCGAGAATAGTTGTGTTGAACCAGAAACTGCAGCAGGAGATCCAGATTGCAGTGCTGGCGCAGGCGATTTGGGTTTAGACTCGTTGCAGATTGCGGTGTTTGTTGATGTTAATAAAGACGGAGTCTGGAATGATGGAGACATTAAGCTCGCATACAGCGGGCAAGTTATACCTACGCTACACAAAACTATTTATCCTACTCATCTCCTCGAAACACATTAGATGGATGGAATGATATAATGACATTGACAGCCGACCAATCGGTTGACCTTGTTATTAACTGGCAGGTTAAATCAACCTGGGACTATCCAAATTATAACCAGAACATTATAATGACTGATAGCTTGGGTTTTGATGTTGCTACATCCCTTGAACAGGTCGGTGGCAGCGGAGGAGTGACAGAATAATACCGCAACTGAAATTTTTTAGGTTGTCCTATCTCTATAGGGTAGGACAACTTATAAAGATTTTATGAATTATTTTAAAGTTGCATACTACATATTAGTCGGGTTGCTCGTTTTAATCGCGTTGATGCTTATTATTTCTGTTTTTCCAATTACCGGAAATTTTAAAATTTTGACGGTTTTGTCCGGCTCAATGGAGCCGGCAATAAAAACAGGAGCAGTAGTTATCATAAAACCGGCGAGCGATTATAAAATAGGCGACGTTATAACATTCGGTCCGAACACAAAAACGCAGTCGCCAATTACGCATAGAATTTATGATATAAAAATTGTAGCGGGAGAGCCGGTTTTCATAACTAAGGGCGATGCCAACGGCTCGTCGGACAATAAGGAAGTCCCAAAAAGCGATATTATAGGAAAGGTTTTATTTAACATTCCTTTTGTCGGATACGCGGTTGATTTTGCGAAAAAGCCGTTTGGATTTATCCTTATTATCATTGTGCCCGCTGTAATAATAGTTTACGATGAAATAAGGAAGATTTGGCAGGAAATTATGAAATTAAAGAATAAAAAAAAGGACGTAGAGCAGGACAAAGAGATACTAAGATTAAAGGAGGAAATAGACAGATTAAAAAACAATAAGAAGTAATGAAAAAATTTTTTCAAATAATTTGTGCGTTGTCTATTTTTGGGACGGTAGTCCCGTCGGTCTCTTTCGCGGTTTTACCGTCTGGCGGTTATGCAGATACTGAAGTATCTAATGTGAGTACTTTTTCTGTCGCATCTTTAGATTTTTCGTTAAATGGCGGAGTGGACTTTTCACCGCAAATAGCTCCGGCGCAGAATGCTTTGAGGACAATAGATATAAATAATGACGGATCGTCGGATTTTGATTACTCTATTAAATCAGATAATGTGTCCGGAGATCTTTGTAACTATTTAAATTTGTCCGCTACTTTGGGCGCATATAACTACACGGGGCCCATAAGCGGGTTCAATTATTCGGTGGGACAGTTTGGAGTAGCTAGGGGCAACTGGCAATTCGAAATGATTTTAACCGACGATGACCTATCGCTGCAAAATAAAATTTGCAATTTTAATTTTGTTGTTGACGGAACACAAATCGGCGGAGCAGGATTTTCTGACCAGGAAACGATAAGCAATACCGTAACTTCCGGATACTGGTCAGTAGTTCTGAACGAATTTTTACCAAATCCGATAGGAAGCGATTCCGTTCCAATGCTCGGCGGAGAATGGATTGAACTTTATAACAATAGAGCAGAAAGCGTGGATTTAGCCGGCTGGGTTATTTATGACTCTTCGGACTCTCACGATATTCCTATTACAGCAAGCAATACAAACACCGGCGGCACAGTGATAGAACCAAGGGGGTTTTTAGTTGTTTATAGAAATGGAGATGCCGGCTTTGCTTTAAATAACACCGGCGGAGATGCCGTACGGCTTTATGATAAATCTATCGGCTCCGGCGGAGTTCTAATTGACTCTTATTCTTATACAATAGATGCGCAAGAAGGCAAATCGTTTGCCAGATTTTCAGATGGAACAGGCGCCTGGGTTGACCCAATTCCAACTCCCGGGAGTCCTAACACGTTAGAATGCGCCCAACAAAGCTTTGGTTTTGCTTTGTCGGAACCAGATGAGCAGGATAACTATTCGCCAGAAATAATTCCGCAGGAACAGCCGCAGGAGGAAACGGCGTCCGAAGAAGTGTCTCCGGAAGAGCCGGCAATTGAAGAAGAGCCGGTTGTTGAGCCAGAGGCACTCGCAGAAGAGCGTGCGGTAGAAGAGCAGCC
>Ga0247841_10008805_pt1 | contig 14348 bp, 13 predicted proteins | sample LaCruzMarch2015__2_FD_192410 | JGI IMG/M metagenome (GOLD analysis project Ga0247841, IMG submission 192410) | Freshwater microbial communities from meromictic Lake La Cruz, Castile-La Mancha, Spain - LaCruzMarch2015_18m | ecosystem: Environmental > Aquatic > Freshwater > Lake | place: Spain...
GCGCGTGCAACATATTCACGCAGTTGCTTCTCGTCGTAGATGACCTCCATGCCGCGTCCGCCGAGGACGAAGGAGGGGCGGATCATCAAGGGGTATTTGATGCGGCCTGCAATCTCGATGGCCTGTTCAATGGTCGTGGCCATGCCGGATTCGGGCATCGGGATGCTGAGGCGCTCCATCATATGGCGGAAGAGGTCGCGGTCTTCGGCAATGTCAATGGAGTCAATCGAAGTGCCGAGGATGTTCACTCCTGCTTCGGCGAGTTCGCGCGCAATATTGAGCGGGGTTTGTCCGCCAAATTGGACGATGACGCCCATAGGCTTTTCCTTGCGATAGATTTGGAGGACATCCTCGACCGTGAGCGGTTCAAAATAGAGGCGGTCGGAGGTGTCATAGTCTGTCGAGACGGTCTCGGGGTTGCAGTTGATCATGACAGTTTCATAACCCATCTCACGCAAGGCGAAGGTCGCATGAACGCAACAGTAGTCGAATTCAATGCCTTGACCGATGCGGTTAGGTCCGCCCCCGAGGATCAGAACCTTCTTGGGGTTAGGCTTGATGGTGAGTGAATCGGGAGCATTGTAAGAAGAGTAGTAGTACTCCTTGTTTTCAACACCGCTGACAGGCACGGCATGCCACCCTTCGATGACACCGAGCTTCTCGCGCTGCTCGCGGATCGTCTTCTCCTTAATGGCGAGGAGTTTGGCGAGATACTTGTCGGAGAAACCATCCTTCTTGGCCTGAATCAGCAGGTCGTCGGTGGGGAGCTTGCCCTTGAACGTGAGGAGTTTTTCTTCGAGCTGGACGAGTTCACGCATCTGTTGCACGAAGTAGGCCTTGATAAAGCAGGCATCAAAGATCTGCTTATCCGTTGCACCCTTACGGAGCGCCTCGTACATGATAAAGTGGGTCTCACTGCAGGGCGTGCGGAGCATTTCGAGCAGATCGGCAAGGCTCTTGCTATTAAAATCTTTCGCAAAGCCAAGACCGTGACGGCCGCACTCGAGTCCACGGATCGCCTTCTGGAAGGTCTCCTTGTAGGTCTTTCCAATGGACATCACCTCACCGACGGCCTTCATCTGCGTGCCAATCCGGTCTTCGACGCCACGGAACTTCTCAAAGGCCCAGCGGGCGAATTTGAGTACCACGTAGTCGCCAGAGGGGGTATACTTCTCAAGCGTTCCATCGCGCCAGTAGGGGATCTCATCCATGGTGATACCGCTCGCGAGCTGAGCGGAGACAAGGGCGATGGGGAAACCCGTCGCCTTGGAAGCCAGAGCTGAGGAGCGAGAGGTGCGTGGGTTGATCTCGATGATAACCACGCGGCCTGTTTCGGGGTTGTGTGCGAACTGAACATTGGTGCCGCCAATGACGCCGATGGTCTCGATGATCTTAAAGGCCATCTTCTCCATACGCTTCATGAGCTCTTTGTCAATGGTTAGCATCGGGGCCGAACAGAAGGAGTCGCCGGTGTGGACGCCCACGGGGTCAATGTTTTCAATGGTACAGACGCAGATGAGTTGGTTCTTGCTGTCGCGGACCACTTCGTATTCCAGCTCCTCCCAGCCTAAAATGGACTCTTCCACCAGAATCTGGTGGGTGAGGGAGAGTTCAAGGCCACCTGCGGCGATCGAACGCAGTTCCTCCATGTTGTACGCGAAGCCGCCCCCTGCGCCACCCATGGTGTAGGCGGGACGGATGACCAGCGGGAAGCCGATCTCAGTAGCAATGGCCTCAGCTTGATCCAAGGTGTTGGCAATCCCCGACTTCGGGGTGTCGATCCCGATATCCTGCATCATCTGCTTAAAGATTTGGCGGTCTTCACCACGCTCGATGGCTCCGAGGTTCACGCCGATGACCTGTACGCCATACTTCTCTAGGATTCCTGCTCTATTCAGGGCGAAGGCCATGTTGAGCCCTGTTTGCCCTCCGAGGTTCGGGAGTAGGGCATCTGGACGCTCTGCAGCAATGATCTGTTCAAGACGTTCGATGTTGAGCGGTTCAATGTAGGTCGCATCAGCCATGACGGGGTCGGTCATGATTGTGGCTGGGTTTGAATTGACTAATACAATTTTGTATCCAAGCTTGCGCAACGCTTTACAGGCTTGTGTTCCTGAGTAGTCAAACTCACAGGCTTGGCCAATCACAATAGGTCCTGAACCGATGATAAGTACCTTTTTGATATCCGTGCGTTGCATATTTTTCAAACCTTTCGTCTTTTAATAGCCACTTTTTGTATAATCAGGTTGTTAAATTAAACAATACTGACAGTCGGGACGATAGGATGCCATTTTTCTGAAAGACAGTCGAGCTGAAAAAAAGTTATTTTTGAGAGGAATAATGGAATGATGGAATATTGGAACAGTACTCCATCATTCCATCATTCTTATATTCCACTATTCCAGTGAAATTCTCGGCAATCAAACGAAGTTAAAAAAACATGAAAACGAATGAAACGGAGTTGAAAAAGGGCGTAAAAAATGGCATAATTAATGGCCTCTTAAAGGAGAGAACTATCTATGGTAAAGAAAATGGACGAAAAGAAGACGGTTTCTAAGGCGAAACCAAAGATAAGGATAACAGACACCACGTTGCGTGATGCACATCAGTCGCTCTGGGCGACGCGTATGCGCACGGATGACATCCTCGCGATTGCTGAGGAAGTTGATAATGTCGGCTATTATTCGCTCGAGTGCTGGGGCGGGGCCACCTTTGACGTCTGTCTTCGCTTTTTGCGTGAAAACCCCTGGGAACGGCTGCGTCAGATTAAATCGGTTGCCAAGAAGACGCCCCTTCAGATGTTGCTGCGCGGGCAGAACGGTTTAGGTTATAAGCACTATCCAGATGATATTTTGGAACGCTTGATTGCACTCGCCTGTGAAAACGGGATGGATATCTTCCGTATTTTTGATGCCCTGAACGACAGTCGTAATCTTGAGAAGGCGACTAAGTCCGTAAAGAAGTATGGAGGACATGCCCAGGGAACGATCAGTTACACCTACAGCCCTGTTCATACAGTCCAGAAGTTTGTTGAGTTGGCCAAGGAGCAGGTCTCCATGGGCGTTGACACCATTTGTATTAAGGACATGGCAGGCATCCTGACCCCGGCAGCGGCAACGGAACTGATCTCAGCCTTGACGAAGAACGTGAAGGTCCCGATCCAAGTTCACTCCCACATGACCAGTGGTATGGCTGTTGCGATGTATATGTCTGCTGTCAAGGCGGGCGCAGGTGCGATTGATACCTGTGTCTCGACGATGTCAGGCTTCTCCTCGCAGCCTCCGACCGAAACCCTAGTTGCCATGTTGGAAGCTGAAGGGTATGACACGAACATTGACCACAAGAACGTCTCGAAGTCGAATGCTCACTTCAGGGCGCTCAAGAAGCATCGCGAACCCACGACAGGCTTGGGAGAGCTTGTGGACGCGGATGTGCTCGAACATCATATTCCGGGTGGCATGATCTCGAACCTGCGTTCCCAGCTCCAGCAGCAGGGCGCTCTCGATCGTCTGCCTGAAGTCTTGGAAGAGTTGCCGAAGACCCGCGCGGATATGGGTTATCCTCCTCTCGTGACCCCGACCAGTCAGATCGTCGGCGTTCAGGCTGTACTCAACGTCCTTGCCGGTAAGCGTTATGAGATGGTGACCCAAGAGACGCGTGATTATGTGAAGGGTCTCTATGGCCGTTCGCCCGCACCACTAGATCAGAAGATTGCCAAGAAGATTTTGAATGGCGAGAAGCCGATCACCTGCCGTCCAGCAGATCTGCTCAAGCCCGGCCTTGCAGCAGCAGCCAAGGAATTGGACCCCAAGCTGATTCAGAAGGAAGAGGACATTATCTCCTATTGCATGTTCCCGGAGGTTGCCCTCGGCTACTTCAAGTGGCGTGCACAGCCTGCTGATCAGCGCGATGCGATTCCCGCTGATCTGGAAAACAAGAAGGCCGCAGCGCCTGCACCAGCCCCCGCTCCTGCAACAGTGAAGGTTGAAGACGATACACTCAAGTTTGCGGAGATCGGAAAGTTGGTTGCTGGTCTTGCAAGCCGTCTGGGTTTTGCTGCAGGCAGCATGCCGATGGACATTCCTGCCATGACCGCCGCTCCTGTGGCTGCTGCTTCGGCTCCTGCCGTTGCTCCTGCTCAAGAGAAGAAGGAAGAGGTTGTTGCGGGCCCCACGATCAATGCGCCACTCAATGGCACATTCTTCCGTACCGCAGGACCTGGCAAGCCAAACCTTGCAGAAGAAGGCGCCTCCTTGAAGGCAGGCGAACCGCTTTGCATCGTTGAAGCGATGAAGCTCTTCAACCAGATCAAGGCTGATAAGCCCCTGAAGGTTGTTAAGTTCCTGGTCGCGCATGGAAGCCATGTGGCTAAGGGACAGCCGATGGCGGTTGTTCAGTACTAGGGGGCAGAGGCAGTTGGCAGCCGGCTTCGCTTGCAGCTACGCCGCGCCAGGGTTGCAGTTGGCAGCTTCCTACGCTAAGGTTACAAAGGGGACTACGGAACTTCGGTACTGTAGTCCCTCTTTTATTTCCTACTTTTCATTTTTGAGTTTTCACTTTCTTAATGACTTTTTCCTTTAAAATTTTTGGATGCCGCCTCAATCAAGCAGAGGGGGCGAATTGGATCAGTCAGTTTGAGGACGCTGGTTTTGAGCGTGTTCCTTTCGACTTCGAAGCGGACATCATCCTTCTCTATTCCTGCACAGTGACGCAGAAGGCTGAGAATGAATGCCTGAAAACACTCCGACATCTGCGCGTGACGCAGCCGAAGGCGTTCATTGTGTTTGCTGGTTGCGCTGTGGAGACGTGTGATCGCGCTACCTTGGCGGACGTTGTGAACCTCTTTATCAATCGTGACCAGAAAGAGGAGATGGTGCGGTTGGTGGGGGAGAAATGCGGGAAACAAACATGCGCCGAGGACGAGCACCCTGGTGCGAAGTCCGAACGCTCGTTTGAAGCCAGCGGAGCTGGAGCGAGGAGCGGTATTCCGCGATGGAGCGGCAATGCGGGAATGCGCGAATTCGGGAATTCGGGAATGGGGGAGAAGAGAGTACCTCGGCTTTTGACGCAACGGGCGACACTTAAAGTACAGGATGGGTGCGATTTTCGGTGTGCGTATTGCATTGTTCCGCATGCGAGGGGAGAACCCCGTAGTCGGCCTCTGTCGGAATGTCTTGCAGAGGCACGAGCTTATTGCGAGGCAGGTTTTCAGGAGATTGTCATTACAGGTTGCAATACTGCCTGCTATGTGGATGAAGGACTTAATCTCATTGATCTATTGCAAGCAGTACTGACCGTGCCTCGGTTGGGGCGCCTTCGACTCGGATCAATCGAGCCAGGCACTGTCGAAGGCGAACTGATTGCGCTGATGGCGCACGAGCCCCGTGTCTGCCGCTTTCTTCATCTACCGATTCAGAGCGGAAGCGATAGCATCCTTAAAAGCATGAAGCGGCGATATACTATTTCAACGATCCGTCAAAGGCTCGCAGAGGCCTTTAGCACTCTGCCCGATCTTGCTGTTGGAACGGATCTTATTGCAGGATTCCCAGGTGAGACCCTAGACGATTTTGAGCAGACGTGTCAGCTCTTGCGCGACTATCCCTTTGCAAATGCCCATGTCTTTCCCTATAGCGAACGTCCTGGAACACCCGCTGCTACGATGGCTCAACAGGTCTCAGTCGCGGAACGCAAGCGTCGCGCCAAGGTACTGAGTGACATAGCCGAACAGCAGCGCGTTACGTATATGAATCGCTTTCTCGGCAGGGAGGTGACACTCCTAGTGGAACGCGTTGATCGCACAGGCTGCGGCACGGGATGGAGCGCTGAGTATCTGCCGTGTGTGGTTCACGGGCTAACCGCGAGCGCCCGCAAGACCTTGCAGACCTTTACGGTGCGTTCCATCGACAAGGGTGTATTAGTCGGCTGATATTACTCTTGTGTCGTTAAGTCCTTGCGTCCTGAAGTCACTGTCAGTCGGTCTGTGTGTGACACAAGGACGCAAGGACTTAAGGATGCAAGACAAAAAAAGAGACGCACAACTGAATGTGCGTCTCTTTTGTTCATGTGCAGTGACTGCGATTACAGCTGCATCTCTGGGAAGGCAGGCGTGGCGATCTTTGCTGCGGCCTTGAGTTCCCCGATGTATTTCTGGATCGCTTCCTGTGACTTCTGACGCTTCAGCTGTTCCTTGACTTCATCGGCAACAGGAATGGGGCGGGGCTGTTTTTCGCGTTCGCGAGCGATCAGGATGTGCGAAGCCGAGACGGTCTCGGGCTGAGCAGGGGTATCACCCTTGGCTTCAACCGCTGGGGTACGGGCTGTGACCTTGATCAGGTGGTACCCGAAGTCGGTCTCGACGATGTCACCCACTTGGCCGATAGGCTGCGTGAAAGCTGCATCTTCAAAGGGCTTGACCATTTGGCCGCGCTGGAAGGTGCCAAGATCGCCACCCTTCTCCTTGCTGGGGCAGTCAGAGTTCTCTTTAGCAAGTGCAGCAAAATCGCCACCTTCGGTGAGTTGCTTCTTCACCGACAAGATCTTTTCGCGTTTCTCTTTATTCTTATCGCCGAGTCCCTTGTTGGTTTCTATGACTTCAGCATTCGCGCGTGTCACATCATCAAGAACCTTTTTGACTTCCTCATCTGTGATGGCAATACCATTCATGATTTTCGCTTCAAGAAACTTGTCAATCATGATGCCTTCATCAAACTCTTTGCGTGCTTCAGCTTCGCCGAGCGGGGAGTCTTTAAAGTATTGCTCGACTGTCATGTTACGAGCCTTGAGCATGCCTTCCAGCCGTTCGGTCTGCTTTTTGCGATCTTCATCTGTGATCTTTGTGCCGGCTTTCGTGACTTCAGCCAAGATCAAAGAGCGCATGATCATGCTGGAAATAACGCGCTGTTCAAAAAAGTTGCGGGCTTCAACTTGCTGTTCAGCAGGGATGTTCTGTGAGCTCATCACCTTGTTGACGATTGCTTCGACATCCTTACGGAGATACTTTGTGTCATTGACGGAAGCCATAACTTCGTTCGGATCTTTAGGGGCTTGGTTAGCGACAGGAGCTACTGTGCTTTGGGCTGGAGGAGTCGCTTGATCAGGTGCAGTTGCCTTATCCTGTTTCTTGCAGCCGGATGCGGTGACGAGTGCGACAGCGATCGCAGTGCAAAACAGCGGTGAACTTTTCATGGTTGTTGGGTCTCCTGGGACGCAAACTTTTGCGTCGGTGTTGTTTCTATCATCTCAAGGGTCACCCTACGGACCGCCGCGGGAACATCGAGATGGCAAGTGATAAATATACCAAGAAATCTGGATAATCCAAGCGGAAGTTTTGTTTTTTCCTCCTTTTTCTTTAGAGGACTCGTATCAAGGTGGAGAGGATAACGTCCGGAAATGAGCTTGTTTCGTAAGTGAGTGAAGGCTTCTTGGATTGTTGGATGAAGAGAGATGAGGTTCTCGGAGGCATGGGGGGAATGATCGTGCTGACAGCGTAGACGGCCGGTTGCCAGCGAAAAGGAGAACCACTCGGGGGGAGGGGTATGGCAGGTTTCGCAGGGGGTGAGATCCGGAAGCACACCCAAGAAAAAGAGCAGGTGCAGTTCATAGCGAATCATGCACTCCAGTAAGGGGGCCTCAGGGTGTGCCGCCAGATAATCCAGCGTCTGGCTGAGATGCTTATAGATATCTGCATGTCGCTCGCGTGGCGGAAGTGCACGTGCTGTCAATTCGACCAGATAGCTTGCAAGTGCAGCGGCTCGCCAGTTTTCACGCAAGAGGTCGCGCCGATGGTGTGGTTCACACTCCTTGGCAATATGCACACCATCATGTTCGCGCGTGTAGAAGAGAAGATGGCAGGTATAGAAGAGGTCGTATTGTCCGAGAAAGGGGCTTTTAGGACGGCAAGCACCCTTGATGGAGGTGGTAATGCGTCCATGATCAGGTGTCAGCCACGTGACGATGTGAGAGGTCTTGGACCAGGGCCGTATTTGGAGTGCAATAGCCTCTGTCTGGGTGATCATGAGGAGAGAACACTCTTGTTATGTTTGTTTGCCAGCTTCAGGAGTTGTGCTGACGAGAGGGGGCTGCTGGGGTATACGCTTGTCATGGGATGCACGCAGCCGTAAAAAGATCACGCCACAGACGGGAATGGAGATCAGATAACATGCTCCGATCGTGCCTAACGTGATCCAGGAGTGCGAGACGAGCATTCCAATAACAAAGATGACGAAGACCGCCACCGGAATCTGATAGCGCGTGCTGATGTGCATCTTCTTCATTGAGAGGGTAGGGGCCCGACTCGCCATGAGAATTCCACAGATGATCAACATTGCACATCCAGTCCAGGGGGACTGCAGGAGAGAGGACTCGAAGTGAAGATCAAGGATCGCGGGTGTTAAGACAAGTCCTGCTGCACCAGGGGAGGGGAGACCCACAAAAAAATGTTTCCAGTAAGGCTGTGAAGGACCATCGTCAATCATGATATTGAAGCGTGCTAGGCGGAAGGCGCAGCAGAGCGCGTAGAAGAGGGCGAAGGCCCAGAAGAGACCACGAATGGGGAAGAGCGGACTTCCGGCAGGGACAACTTCCATGATCCAAAAATAAGTGAAGATGGCAGGGGCTACACCAAAGCCGACAAAATCTGCTAGCGAGTCAAGTTGTTCGCCCAGCTTAGAGGTGACCTTCAGCATTCGCGCCATGCGTCCGTCCAGTCCATCTAAGAAGCAGGCAATGGTAATGGCAATGACAGCCAGCCGCCACTGACCATCACAGCTAAAACGTATCGAGGTGATGCCGCTGGCTGCGGACATCAAGGTGATCAAGTTTGGCAACATGGCCCTAACAGGAAGTTCGCGCGGTGTACGGAGTTGTTTCTGTTTTCTTTTGCGAAAGCGAAATTTGCTCATAAGGGATCCTTCTGGAGAGTCTTATACAGGTTGATGGCTAAGCCTTAAAGTAGGCAATAGGTGTCTCGCCGGCAATCATGGTCTGGCCGACGCGCACAACGGGTTCAACCCCTGGGGGCAGGTAGACGTCGAGGCGGCTTCCAAACCGGATCAATCCAAACCGTTCGGCCCGTTCAAGACATTGCTTCTCTTTGACAAGGCAGAGGATGCGTCTGGCAACAAGTCCTGCAATTTGAACAAAGGCCAGTGTTTCACCTGTTGTTGCCTTCATCAGATAGAGATGCCGCTCGTTCTCTTCACTTGCCTTGTCGAGTGAGGCATTTAGAAAAGATCCGGGGATATAATGAGTTTTGAGGATTGTCCCGCCAGCAGGCATACGATTGACATGGACATTAAAGACGCTCATAAAGATGCTGACGCGCCAGACTACTGGGCTGGGGTTGAGTCCGAGTGTCGCGGGGACAGGAACCTCAGTGAGCATGGAGACCGTGCCGTCTGCAGGGCTGACAATCGCAAGGGGGTCGCGAGGTGGAACGCGTTCAGGGTCCCTAAAGAAGAGTGCGACAGCAAAAGGAAGCAACCATAAGATAACAACCCAAGCTCCATAACCGTACCATGACGCACCCCCTTGAATCGCTAGGACGAGTAACGCAGATATTCCCACGAAACGCCAGCCCTCGGGATGGATATGAGGACAAAGCAACTTTGAACAAGATAAATCAACTGTATCCATAATTTAACCTACATGAAAAAGAAATTATTATCTCACACAGGACCTCATCATGCAAGGATACGCTTAGTATAGAAAAAAGAATAATTTCATCGAAGAGGAATTGACAGGAAGAGCTTATCTTTACTATAATGTTGGCATTCAAGAACTCGAAAGAGGCTTGGATGTGTTCTGTTGTTTGAAGCCTCCCCCGTTTCAAACACAGGTTTCCCCCCTGAAGAGCACAGGATAAATATATATGTCCTCCCTGGCGGCGGGTAAAAGTTTAGGCTTTTATCCGCCGTTTTTTTTGTGTACTGTGAAACATCATGAATACCACAACAATCATTTTAGCCAACGGGCTTTTTCCAACGCATGCGATCCCGCTTCGCGCCATGCACGAGGCTGCTCGCATTGTTTGTTGTGATGGTGCAGCCAATAGGCTCGTGGACTATTCTGAGTTTTCGCCTGTCGCGATTGTTGGCGATGGAGACAGTCTTTCAGAGGGTGCCCGTGAAAGATGGCCTGCGATTCGTGTGACGAGCACCTGTCAAGAAACGAACGATTTGGAAAAGGCTTTTCGACATTGTATTGAAAAGGGGTGGAAAGACCTTGTGATTTTAGGGGCTACGGGGAAACGCGAGGACCATACGCTTGGGAATCTCTCGTTGCTTGCTGATTTTTCACGCGAGGCAACGGTGAGTATGTTGACAGATGAGTGTCTGATTACGCCCGTTTCAAAAGAGGTTACTTTGCCCTCTGCTCCGCAACAACCCGTCTCGTTCATCGCCTGTGAGCCACAATTGCGGCTGACAGTCGAAGGCGTTCATTATCCCGTTCGAGATCTTGCGTTGACACGTTGGGCGACCGCGACACTCAATATCGCCACGGGTGCATTCATCCGCGTAGTTCCCTCAGGGGGCACGGTTCTGGTTTTTCAAGCTTTCTGAAGTAATAGGTAGGCCCACCGCCCGAGGTGTCAAGGAACAGCTTGATTTTGACTTTTTGGAGTAACGAATATGAAATTGGATGCGGAGTTTTGTGAAACGCGATGTCCGGTCTGTACACGCGCACGCAAAGGAAATGCTTTTGCAAAAATCATGCAGAAGCTGGAAATGTTGCTCACGTTTGGTGGCTGTCCTGCTGGCCGTGACCGTCAGAAGAAATACGGTGTGAAACCCAACGAGAGCCGACTATGAAAATCCCTGCCGCCGACAATATGGGCCTTTCTGAGCGAGGCGATGGGGTCCTTATTCCCTTGAGCTCAAACAACAACGATAAAGGATCGCTGTTTGCGGGTTCGCTTTTCTCAGGCGCGACGTTAGCGGCCTACCGTGCGACGGAGCGGCTCTTTGCTTCGCGTGGGCTGACTGGCGAACTCGTTGCGAAGACGGCGACCATTGACTATCTGAAACGGATTGTCACGGATGGTCTGGCTGTCGCGTCCCCAGTTGCTGAGCCTCTTCTGAAGTCGAATGGCAATTATACCGTGAAGATGCGCGCCCGCGTCACCGACACCGCAGGTGTTATCGGTGCCGAATTGACGGCAGAATTCATCTTGCTTAAGAAAGTTGACTAAACCTCAAAATGGTGGGTTGACCCGTCCAGTCGGATATGTTAATGTAAATGACTCATTTTTTGACGAGAAAGGTAGGAACAGTCCACTATGAAGATGACATGGCAACCCTCGAAATTGAAGCGCGTCCGTAAGATCGGTTTTCGCGCACGTATGGCGACCAAGGGCGGTCGCAAGGTATTGAACGCCCGTCGGGCCAAAGGGCGCCTGCGTTTGACGCAGGTGTAATCACGTGGCCGAGGGCGTCATGGTTGATGCGACTCGGACTATAGAAACGGTGCCCAAGCCGCTTCGTTTGAATCGTCTTGTCTCTGCACAGTACAAAACTGTGTTTGGACATAAACATTCCCTCTATGGACAGACGATGTCAGTTTGGGTGGCGCCTTCCAGTGATGCCGACCGAAAGGTCGGCGTTATTGTTTCTAAGCGGATTTTTCGGCGTGCGGTAGATCGCAATCGGGCCAAGCGCCTGATGCGCGAGGCTTTTCGGCAGACAGCACCTTCTTTGGTTACAGGTGTGCATATTGTGTTGATTGCCCGTTCGGGCATCAAGGACAAGAAATGCACTGAGGTCATGAAGGACTTTGAGCGGATTGCGAAGCGAGCAAAACTGTGGGAGCCTACCGTTAGATGAGGTAGGAGTGGCAGTGGCATGAAAGCAATACTTTCTTTGCTGAATAAAGGTCTTTGTGCTCTCTTGATCATGGTTGTAAGAGCCTATAAAATCGTGATCTCGCCACTGATTGGACCCTGTTGTCGTTTTGAGCCGACCTGTTCGACCTATTGTATTGAAGCTTTACGTTTACATGGCGTATTTAAAGGACTTTGGCTCACCGTGTGCAGGCTCTTCCGTTGTCGCCCGTTTGGGCCATCCGGGTTTGATCCTGTGCCCGAGAAGCATATTAAAGTTAAGAAAGAAAGTGACACCTAGAGGAGTATGAATACTCAAGAAAAGATTATTGCAGGACTTTTGGCGGTTTTTTTAGTCGGTTGGCTCTTCTATAGCCAGACCCAGCAGGTTAAGCAGGCGAAGCTTCGGGCTGCTCAGCAGGCCGTTGCCCAGCAGGCAGGCACACTTCCACCGGAAGTTACGCAAACGAATGGGGCGGCACCTGTACTGACCGCACCGCCGTCGAGCCTTGTGGCGACGCCTGTAGTTGCTGTGCCAGCCACGCCCAGCGTGCCTGAAGAGCTCGTCGAGCTTTCGGATGACGAGGTGCGCGTCTCTATCTCTTCCCATGGTGCTGTCGTCAAGAGTGTCCAGTTGAGTCAATTTTCAACGAAACCTGGCAAAATCAGTGATTCCAATCCCCCGCTTGTCCTGGATTATGCCGTTGCACCTGCGTTAGCACTGAGTGGACTTCCAGGCATTGCTTCAAATGCGCCCTATGAACTGACAAAGGATGCCTCTGGTCGCATCATCACCTTGAAGACCGTTACAGCACAGCAATTGGAGGTGACCCGTCGTATTGAGTTGCTCAAGAATTACCAGATTGCCGTCACGGATACGGTGCGGAATCTTGGTGCTGAACGGCTACTCATTGGCACAAATGAAATTTGTATTGGCGTGATGCACAAGGAGGCCTCTGCTCAAGCGGTCTTGTCTGTTGACTCCCTGCCTGTCGGGGAGAAGGCGAAGACAAAGTATTGGGGCTCCGAGAATTTGACAAAGACCTATTTGCTGGGTGGAAGTGTGGGTGGATGCGGGGGTTCCTCGTCCGCAGCAGGAATGCCTGAAAGCTTGACAATCCCTGTGGTAGAGTCTCAGAAATGGGTAGCCCTCAAGTCGCGCTTTTTCGTGAGCGCCATGAGCTCCAGTGAGCCGAATAGCGGTTTCTCGCTGAAGACCGTACGCGACATGAAGCAACCGAACTTCTCCCTCACGGTGCTCTCCGCAAATATGGTTTTCCCTGGACGTTCGCTAGAACAAGGTGAGGTGATGACGCGTAACTACACGCTCTTTGTTGGTCCCAAAAAGCTCTCGCTTCTCAGGAGCATGGGGAATCAGATGGAGAGTATCATGGAGTTCGGCTTTTTTAGGTGGTTCTGCGAACTGCTGGTGCCGACGCTGAATTTCTTCCATTCCGTGATCCCGAATTATGGTGTTGCGATTCTGTTGCTGACCCTGTTGGTCCGTATCATCTTCTGGCCGTTGACCCACAAGAGTACGGTCAGCATGAAGAAGATGCAGGAACTTCAGCCCAAGCTTAAAGAGATCCAGGCCAAGTTCAAGGACAATCCGACGAAGATGCAGCAGGAGACCTGGGCGTGCTACAAGGAGAATAAGGTGAATCCCTTGTCGAGCTGTCTGCCCATGTTGATTCAGATTCCAGTCTTCATCGCGCTCTTTACCGTGTTGCGTTGTGCCGTGGAGTTGCGTTATGCCCCCTTCCTCTGGATCGTTGACTTGAGCGAGCCTGAGAATCTCTTTTTCGGGATGATTCCCTATGTTGGGTCCCTCAATATCCTCCCGATCCTCATGGCCGCGACCATGGCTCTGCAGACCTATCTGACGCCTTCAGCCGGCGACCCTGCGCAGCAGAAGATGATGTTGATCATGATGCCGATCATGATGCTCTTCATGTTCTATAGCTTCCCTTCAGCGTTGTCCCTTTACTGGACTGTGAGCCAGGTGCTATCGATTGTGCAGATGATGATGATCCGCCGCAAGGTGGCGCATGAACATCCCACGGTAGAGGTCCTGTCGCCTGATGACTCGTCGCTGACCCGGCAGCAGCGCCGCGCTGCCACTCGTTAAACCGAATACGGGATTTTACCGCAAAAACCGCAATAAGATTGTGCGACTATCTCATCCGCCTCGCCCGTGAATACACGGACGGCGGAATGGATAGTCGCACGGTATTGAATGCAGATGATTTTTCTGGTATAAATAAGAGATGTTTTGAGGCGAAATTCGAATAAATCCCTCGAAAATGTTCGCTCCGCCGTCCGTGTATTCACGGGTGAGGCGGGCGTGACATTTTCGAAATATTAGCGGTTTTTGCGGTAGAACACATGACTTTGTAGGTCCAAGAATTGAGCATGAATACTATGGTGCAACAACTGACATCTCTTGCGAATCCGAAGGTGAAGCATGTGGTTAAGCTTCGCCAGCGGTCGCATCGTGATGAGGCCGGGCAGATGCTGGTGGAGGGGTATCGCG
>Ga0247841_10008807_pt1 | contig 14343 bp, 10 predicted proteins | sample LaCruzMarch2015__2_FD_192410 | JGI IMG/M metagenome (GOLD analysis project Ga0247841, IMG submission 192410) | Freshwater microbial communities from meromictic Lake La Cruz, Castile-La Mancha, Spain - LaCruzMarch2015_18m | ecosystem: Environmental > Aquatic > Freshwater > Lake | place: Spain...
AGAGCTTGGGAAGAGGCGCGCGCGGTATCCTTCAATCTTATTCACCCACGGTACCGCCAAGGCGGTACCGTGGGGGTCTTCAGACTACGCAAGTTGCGCGGCTAGGCGTAGAGTACTATTGTTCCACAGCCAAACGCAAGTAAGTCCTGGTGTCAGGCCGGTCTATCTCAAAATCATGCAACTATCTTGCCGTGCGCCCGGCGTGCGTGCGGGGCGTGCGCGTGCTTAAGGCGGCATACTGAATTCCGCAATAAGGATAACACCGCGGGGTTCCGTTGCTGATGTAGCACAATATCCGCGGCACGCCCCGCAGCCACATTCCGGCAACTACAGCACAACAATTTTCGCTGTTGCACGCATCCTAAACATAGCGGATTTTCAAGCCCGTGCAGCACCTGCATTGCATGCGTCACCGGATCTGGCAAGCGGGCGCAGAAGGGCCTTTGACAGCCGCGGGCGCTTGTGCTACCATAGGTGGTCAAAAGCGCAGCCGGCCCTGCGAACCAGACCATCATTGATTTTAACCAGGGGATGAACTGCATGAACGCAACACCTGCATCGCTACCGTCATTGCCGCACCTGGCGTGGCAACATGTGCCGCGCGGCGGCACGTTACTCGACAATGTCAACTTTTATTTGCGCCAGGCGATCGAGCACTTGGCCATGGCGCGCCAATTCCCCGGCCAGAGCATCGAGGAGCGCCTGCTCGAGCCCGACAGCGTGATCGAGCGCAAGATCAGTCTGCAAATGGACGACGGCAGCGTGCGCTGCCTGCATGCCTTTCGCGTGCAACACAACAACGACATCGGGATTTACAAGGGCGGCCTGCGCTGGGACACCGGCGTGACGCGCGATGAAGTGGTGGCCCTGGCCTCAAACATGACCTGGAAATGCGCCTTGGCGCGCGTGCCGTTCGGCGGCGCCAAAGGCGGTGTCGCGGTTGATCCGCAGGCCTTGTCACGCACGGAAAAAGAGCGCCTGGCCAAAGGCTACATGCGCACCTTCGCCGATGTCCTCGGCCCGGACAAGGATGTCGCCGCGCCGGACATGGGCACCGACAGCCAGACCATGGCGTGGATGTTCAAACGCTACACGGAATTGTGCGACGACCGCACCGTGCCCGGCATTGTCACCGGCAAACCGGTCGAACTGTTCGGCTCGTATGGCCGCACGGAAGCGACCGGCTATGGGCTGGCAACCTGCGTCACGAATGTCCTTGCGCCGGCCGGCACGCGCGTCATGGTCGAGGGCTTTGGCAAGGTTGGCATGTACGCGGCGCTGCGCATGCAGCAACTGGGCGCGCGCGTCATCGGCTTGGCCGACCCGCACCTGTTCGGCGGCGCGCTGCATGATCCCGACGGCCTTGATATCGCCGCCATCGCCCGCTGCTTGCAGCACGACGGGCGCGCCGGCGTGCGCGCCGCGTATCCGGCGACGCTCGCGCCGGAGGCGTTGCTGCGCCTGCCGTCCGACGTCTTCCTGCCGTGCGCGACCGAAAACACGGTTACCGACGTCATCGCGAAAACACTCGACACGCGCGTCATCGCCGAGGGCGCCAATGGGCCGACCACGCCGGCGGCGCACCAACTCCTGCACAATCGCGGCGTGGTCATTCTGCCGGATATTCTGGCGAATGCCGGCGGCGTGATCGTGTCCTACTTCGAATGGCTGCAAAACATTCAGGAGGATTATTGGGATGAAGCCACGGCGCTGGCACGGCTCGACAAGATGATGAACGAAAACACGCGCGCGCTGCTCGCTGCGGCGGCCGAGTTGCAGCTCGACTTGCGCACGGCCGCGTATGTGCGCGCGATCGAGCGCGTGGCCGCCGCACGCCGCTACCTGGGCGCGCAATAATGGTGCCGCCGACGCTGGATGCGTGGCGCGCCCTGTTTGCCGCCATGGCGCAGCTCAAGGAGACGGCACCGTGGCAGTGGATGCACGACCTCGATTGCTTCGCCATCTGCAATCCCGAACAGCCGGACGAAACCGTCTATTGCACCGTGCTGGGCCGCATGGGCGAACATCTGGGCATCTCCGCGTTTGTGGGCCCGCAGGGTTTCGCCAGCTATCTCGGCATGTATGCCTGCGGCCCCGAGCTCCCGGACAGCTTCATGACAGAACTGGACTGTTTCATGCTGTCCTTTGATGACCGCGCCGGCGTCGAGCCCGCGCAAAAACCGATCTTCAAGCAACTCGGGCTGACGTACCGCGGGCGCAATGCGTGGCCGGTTATCCGCCGGTTTCGCCCTGGCACGCCGGCGACGGCGCCAACGGCGGCAGACCTGCGTTTCTCCATGCACATTATCGAGCAATCCCTGGATGTGGCCCGCCGCTTTCGCGCCAACACCACGCTCTTGCCGCCCTTGGAAAGCGGGCAAGTGTTAACCCGCGTGCCCTGCCTGCATGCCGGCCAAGTGACCTGGCACGACAGCGTGCGCGCCACGCCGGCGCCACCGGCCCCGCCGGTGGTCGCGCCCGTCCCGCCACCACCCGCGTTGCTCGACCAAGTGCGCCATGCCTGTGCGCGCACACTTGCCGTCTGGGAGTGCGACTGCCGCATTATGCACGTCGTCATCGGCAACGCCAACGAGCCCGGCTGCTTTCCGCAACTCCTGGCGTGTGTGCAGCATGCCACCGGCCACCTCTGCGGCTTTGAATTGCTGGAGCCATCCGCCGACTGGCATGCCGTGCCCGCGGCATTCTTGAAGCAATGCCTGCACACCGGCACGGTGCCTGAAGCACTGCTGCTGTGCAATCCCACCCTTGCCAGTGTGCTGGCGCCAGCGCTGGAGGCATTGCATATTGCCGTCCAGCACGCCGGCCAGTTGCCGCATTACGATGCCATGTTTGCTGACATGCAGACGTTCTTGCAGCAGGGGCCGCCGCGCGCCGCCGGCGCATCACGCCGGGCGCGTTGACGGCCGGGCTTGCCGCCCGGTTATGCCATACCCATGTCCGGCGGTTTGTTTGTGCTGTTTACCCACGACGCGAGGTCGTGGGAGTCTCAGCACACTTCCCCGCCTAACCCGTGTGCGCGCTTGCGTTTGCCGTGCTTACTGGTGTTGCCTTTGCTGTAGTGTTGGCACCGCTGGATCTGGGCAATACCGCTACTGGTATTCGGTGTTCGGTATTCAGTGCTGCGGCAGCATCCGCGGCATGCCCCGCGGTCACAAAATCACAATATATGCTATAATACACCTGTACCATTGCTTAACCGCGCCGCACCGGCTGGCGCCGTAACTTCATAATGTTTATCCGCCACGACCATGACTGATCTTACCCGTTCCGCCTTGCGCACGGGCTTGTGCGCCATCCTGCTCACCACCACTGGATTGGCCGCGCTGCACGACAACGACATCGACGCCGGCTGGATTCAACGCCTGCCGAGTATCCCCTATGTGTGGGGCAGCACCAACGCCACGCGCGCCGGCTGGCCGACCAACGACCAAGTCATCATCTGGCGCGCCTTTGTCAAGAACTGGTCTGACATCGTCAAGACCAATGTGGCCTACACCTGGTCGCTCGACGGCGTCGTCATCGCCACCGGCGTGGTCACCATGGCCACCAATGCCCACACAACCGTTGATCTGGCCTGGCCGTGGACGTTCAATCGCCATTCTTTGTCGTTTGTCATTGACAGCGACAACATCATTCCTGAATTTTCCGAGTTGAATAATCGTGTGTATCTCGCCACGGATGCCATCAGCGTCGGCTTCTGGGTCGAGCGCACCACCTACAATTATTTCCATCAATACCAGAAGGATCTGGGCATCGGCGCCAATGGCTGGGAGGATTGGGCCCAGCGCCAAGTCACGCGCTGGAACCAGATGTTCCAACGCGCGGTCTATCCCGAGGCGCCCACTGGCGTGCTCGACCGCATCCGCCTTGACCAGATCAACATTGTCGCCGACGGCGCCTTGCCGCTCAACGGTGGCTATGCGAGCAACGACCCCGATTACACCAACCAGACGGTGGATCTGCAGTGGGGCTTCCCCGTGCCCGCCGCCAGCAATTTTTCGTTTTACAGCGATCACACCACGATCAACGATGACAAGCCTTTTTACTTCGAGGGCTCGCTCATTCACGAGCTGGGCCATGCCCGTTATTTGATTGACACCTACGGCTTTAATTATCATGAAAACCCGGCCTACAATCCGCCCAATCCGCCGTGGTGGAGCAACTGCACGGTGCAGGTCAATGGCAAGTGGATTTCCGGCACGCCGTATCTGCCGATCAACCCGCCCTGGGCCGATTCAGTGTATTTCCCAACCTCGTTCGGCTGGCCGGGCTATGGCTTGATGTCCGGCCCGTACGACATGGTCGACCGTTACAGTGCGCCGGCCATGAACTTGATTGCCGGCCGGCGCGCCATTCTCGGCAATTACAATTCGCCCGGCAACATCGGCGTCTATCTCCAAAATCTGCCAACCCAAAATGTGCTCACCGTGCGTGGCGCGCTGGGTGAGCCGATCTCCAATGCCACCGTCAAAATCTACCAGGCCCAATCCGTCTCCGGCTCGTGGTACGGCAAGAAATTCACCAATGCACCCAGCCTGACGCTGGCAACGGATGCCGACGGTCGCGTTGCCCTTGGCCGCTGCCCGTTCAGCACCTCGGGGAGAATTTCCCACGGTTATGGCCTCTCGCGCGGCGACCTGATGCTGCGCGTCGAGCAGGGCGCCCAGACTGGCTTTGGTTTCCTCAACGCCATGGAATTCAACCTGGCGTTCTGGCGCGGCAATGTGCAGACCGCCACCTATGCCCTCGGCGTCGCCATGCTGGACGACACCTTCCGCATCGCCGGCATCACGCCGACCAACGGCTACCGCACGCCGCTCGGCAGCAGCTTCGATGTCGCCGTCGTCATGAGCGGCACGACCACGCCGACCACCGTGCGCGTCAACGGCAGCGCCGCCAGCTATTATTATGGCGCATGGCGGCTCTCCGTCACGCCCGCCAAAGGCACCAATGTTTACACGGTCACGGCCAGCGGGCCGGGCGGCCTGGCCGACACGCAAGCCGTCACCTGTGTGCGCCAGGACACGACCCCGCCGCAGATCGGCTGCGAAGCGCAGCTCAATCCCTATCCTGGCGCGCGCCTGTTCAACGGCCAGGCCGTCAGCGCGCGCTGGATCGCCTATCGCATCAACGACGAGGCCGATGGCGTCAATTGCACCATCACGCGCATGAGCGTGCTGGCCTTCGGCACGACCAACGAACTGGCCGTCATTGGCGCCAATTTCAGCAATAGCGGCACGCGCTCGTGGACCATTCCGCCAGGCCTCGTTTCCACCACGACCCTCTGCGCGCTGCGCATCGACGCGCGCGACACCTCGATGAACGAGACCAATCGCATCTTCACTGCCTTCCCCTTCACCATCGAGCCGGACACACTGCCACCCTATGTCGCCGATGACGCCTTGACCTTCCCGACCAATGGCGCGCGGCTGCTCTTCGACATGGCGCGCAACGTCACCTGGTCCGCCGCCAAGATCACCGACCTGGTCAACGGCACCAGTTGTGTCATCACCTGGATCAGCGCGCATGACGCCATGACCACCCAGGAAGTCGCCCAGATTGCCAGCAATGTCAACAACACTGCCGGCATGGCCGCGTGGACGCCGCCCGCCAACCTCATCAACAATGTCAACGGCCTGGTCATCCGCTTTGTCGTGCGCGACGCCGCCAGCAACACGACCGAGCACATCTTCTGGCCGTACCCTTTCCTTGTTGTTGTGCCGGAACCCACCTTGCTCGCTGGTACCGCGCTCATCATCTTGTGTCTGCGCGCACGCCGCTCATCACCTGCTCCCCTCTTATGACAACCACCATTTTCCACCGTCTGCAGATGATCGTTTTTGTCGTCTGCGCCCTCGCCTGCAGCACTCCGGCCGCCACAACTAATGCGGGCGCGACCGCCGCGTCGCCCACGCTGCCACCCGCGTTGCTGCTCACCAATGCCAGCCGCGCGGCCATCGCCGCCTGGTGCGCGACGCAGCCGGCGAGCAACATCAATGCCGCGCTCCAAGCTCTCGCACCGCAGCAACGCCGGCAGTTGGTTGGTTGCGCGCTGGATACCACCGTCACGCCGGCCGAAAGGCAACAAGTGACCGAGGCCGCCCTCATGGTCACCGACAGTCCGGACCTTGGCTTTTATCTTGAACTCTACGCCACCACCCAGATTCGCAGGCATGCTGCGCCAAGTGGCGCGTATGCCGCCGGCGACCATATTTCACTCAGCAGCGGCATGCTTGACAAGCAAGACAGCATTGTCTTGCGCAACACGATCACCCATGAGTTGTTTCACATTTTCAACAGCCAGCAGCATGCCGCGCCGGGCATCTCCGGCTTGAACGAGGGCACCGCCATTTGGATTTTCAAGTGTGCCTACCGCGACTTGCCGCGCGGCGAATACGACCTGGGCCTGGCCGAGCCGACCTTCGGCACGATCAATTTCTACCGCGACATCGGCATCAAGGGCTATCCGAAAAACATTGACATGGGCATTCCGACCAAGGACATCACCGCCAAAGGCCGCGAGGTGTACGAGACCATTTTGATGGCACGCGATCCCTCGCGCCTGCCCGTCTTCGACGCGCAGGCCATGCAGGCCATCTACAAGAAATACTTTGCGCCAATCGACCGCAATCAGCCATTCGACAAGTGGCTGCGCACGTTTCGCCAGGCCCACGCGCGCATGCTGCGCGACCGGGCTGATAGATAGGAATACTGGTTCGCCGCCGTGGCACGACACCCCCGTCGTTCGGCGCAACCAAACCTTGGAGTGCGGGCGCCATGCTCCCGCTTTCTATAGCCGAGCCATGCTCGGCGCACCAAGATGGCCACAGTATCCCTGGGTTGAAACCCAGGGCTGCATGCCGGCGTGACATCACCACGCATTTCGCCGCGAGGCGGCGAGGGTATCTAACCACGGATTTCAATCCGGGGTCTTAATGCCGGGCAGAAGTATAATTAATTACCCCGAAAGATCGCTGCCAGGACGGGATCGCACTCCACGGCGCCTCCGACGCACCCGCGTGGCGAACAACCACGCCATGGACTCAACGGCCCAATCCAACCGCCTTTTTTATGTCGGAATTTCAGACATTTCCCCGCGACCAGTTGCATTTGCTGGCGAAAAATGCTATGATGATAACGTTACGAATCGAGACTGCCGGCGTGCCGGGCATTCCGGCAGCGGATCTCGAATATTTTTTGCTCACCCAGGATCGTCATGAAAACGCTGCTCTCCCTGCTGTTTTGCCTCTGCCTGCCGCTCACCACCATGGCCTTCACGATTGACGGCCAGAACATCACCGGCGACTTCGCCAATGCGCCGTGGGTCACGTATCAGGACACCGAGACGGCTTGGGGCGCGAACAATTCGATTCTGGCCTGTTATCTTGATACCAATGCCACCCACCTGCTGGTCGGCATTCCCAGCATCGCCGATAACAATGCTTTGGGCTTTATCATTGATGGTGATCCGGGCACCGGCTCGAATGTGATGCCAAGCGGACTGACCATGCCTCCGGGCGATTGCATTTCCCCCGGCATGGCCGGCATGACCTTTGACACGGCCTTCACGCCGGATCGTTTGATTGCTGTCCGCGTCGGCGGCGGTCGCACGGCCGCCTGGCCCGCACTCGAAAATATTGTCGCCGATAGTCGCACCTATTGGGGCGGCCTTGGTGACCTCACCACTGGCAGCAGTGTGCTCACCAATGGCAACCTCATCTTGGGCGCCTACATGCCGGTGGGGCTCGCACTCGATCAGACCAACACCGCCAGCGACGGTATTGAAATCGCCATTCCCTACAACCTGCTTGGCAATGTCAGTCCGACTGTCAATGTCATGGTAGTCATCACCAGCAAAGATGGCACTCCTGGACCGAGCTTTTGGGCCAACAATCAGACCTTGGCGCCGACGGGCGGTGACACCAACTGGGGCAGTAGTCCGGCCGCCCAGCACAATGCATCGCTGATACCCGGCAATCAATTCATGACCATTGTCATTCCTGGCGTTGACACGAACATCCAGGTCGCCGGCTCGATCAGCAAGTACACGCTGTTTGCGCAAAGCGGGCCGGTGACGTTCACCGCCACGGTCAGCGGCGGCATGGCGCCCTACACGGTCGAATGGAACATGGGCGATGGCTTCAAGACCAATGTGGCGGTGTGTGACTATAATTACACGGTGGCCGGCGCGTACCCAGTGACCTTGGTGGGCAGCGACAGTGGCGGCCAGGTGCTGACCTCTGCCGTCGGCACCGTCACGGTCTATCCGGCCACGGATATCAACGGCTTGAATATCACCAATGCATTTGCCGGCGCGGACACCAATGTTGTTCAAGACACGCCCGCCAGCACATGGGGCCGCGCGGCCGTGCCGGGCGGCGGCGCGCAGCTCGAACGCATCATGGCCTATTCCGATAATCGCCGCCTGTACATTGGTGTCTGCGGCAATATGACGACCGGCACCAGTGATCGCACCTTGGGCGTATTTATTGATTCCGACTATGCGGTCGGCTCGAATGTCATGCCGTTGATCACCGCTGGCTCACCCGCCAAGCTGCAGAACTTGGCCGGCCTGACCTTCGACACCGCCTTCACGCCCGACAAAGCCGTGCTGCTCTCGATCAACGGCCCCGGCGATTGCTGGGTGAATGTCTATCACATCAATGAAAACCAGGAATGGTATTGGGGCACCAAGACCGAGTGGACCAGCATCTTCAATCCGTTCCAGCGGATTGTCAACGGCGCTGCCAGCGATGTGGTTGCCTTCAACGACAACAACACCGCCGCTACACCCAGCGACGCCAACACCGGCTTTGATTGCTACCTCGACTTGGACACGCTCCTTTATTCCAACCTGATCGTCGGCGCGACCGTCCGCATTCAAGCCATTCTCTTCGATTGGAATCAGAGCAATATCATCAATCAATCGTTGTCCGGCATCAATGGCGATGCCAATGGGTATGGCCCCGCGCCACAAGTGAATTACAGCTTGGTGCCCGGCAATCAGTTCATTGAAGTGGGTGCACCGGTGCCGGAACCAGCCATGCTGCTCGGGCTGCTGGCCGCCGTGGCCCTGCTGCGCCGCAAGTAATTTGTAGCGACTGCTGCTGCTCCTCCAAAGGCCGGCCTGCGCCGGCCTTTGTTATTTGCTACAATCTTGCCATGAAATCATCCTTTCTTCTCGGCATATGTGTCGTGGCCGGCACGCTGGCATCCTGTTCCCGCACGCAGCGGTTCGTCGAGCAACGCTTTGCCATGGCCACCAAGGTCGAAGTGCAAATCATGGCCCCGCCACGCGCGGCGGCCAACGTGCAGACAGCCATGCAGGCCGCCTTCGCCGCCATTGACAATGTCGAACAACAGTTGAGCTGGTTCCTGCCCAGCAATGAGGTGGCGCGCATCCGCGCCGCCCAGCCCGGCACGCTCGTGCCCGTCACCACCCAAACCATGGACTGCTTGTGCTTCGCGCAGGAATTGTGGCGCTACACCAGCGGCAGCTATGACGTCTGTGCCGGCCCGTTGATCCGCGCGTGGGGCTTTGGCCCCGGCAAGACCAAGCGCGTGCCGTCCGCTGCCGCACTGGCCGGGGCCCGCGCGCGCAGCGGCATGGACAAGCTCGTACGGCTGCCGCAGCAGATGGCCGTCAGCACCGTGGTGACCGGCGTGGAAGTTGACTTGAGCTCGATGGCTGCCGGCGTGGCGGTTGACCGGGCTGCGGAACAATTACTGCGGTACGGCTTCACCAATTTCCTGGTCAATGGCGGTGGCGAAATCCGCGTCTCCTCCGACGGCAGCAAGACATGGCATGTCGGCATTCAAGTGCCCGATGAGCACGCCGGCGACGGGGAATATTTGCATGATCGCGTCATTGCGATGCAGCGCGGCGCGCTCTCCACTTCCGGCAGCTATCGGAATTTCCATCAACGCGGCAGCAACAGCGTCATGCACATCATCGATCCGCGGGCAGGCACACCGCTGCAAACCGAGACGATCAGTGTCACCACGTGGGCACCCGACGGCACCAGCGCCGATGCATGGTCGACGGCCTTGTTCACCCTGCCGGCCGCCGCTGCCATTGCACTGGCCGAGCAGATCACCAATCTAGAATGTCTGATAATTCTTCGCCCGGCCCCCGGCTCGAACATTGTTCGTTTTGCCGCGTCACGCGGCTTCGCGAACCGGTGTCAGGAGCCGTAGCATTTAGTCGCACCACTGGGCGGCAATGGCGCGGGCCCGCGCCTCGGCCTCGTTCAGTTTGTTTTCGGCCACCTGCGGCCCGCCGGCATCCAATGGCTGCGCATTGACAAACGTCAGGTCGCTAATGCCGACAAATCCAAACACGGTGCGCAGGTAGGGTTCCACAAAATCACAGGCATGGTACGGACTATCGGCGCTGTAATCGCCGCCGCGCGCACTGACCACCAGCATGCGCTTGCCCAGTGCCAATCCGACCGGCCCTTGCGCGGTGTACTGAAACAAATACTTGGGCTGGACAATCACGTCAAGATAGTGCTTCAGCGCATACGGTATGCCGAAGTTCCACATGGGCGTGCTGATGAGATACGTATCCGCAGCCAGGAAACGGGTGATCTGCGCGACAATGGCCTCCCAACTCTTTTCCGCTGCCGTGGTCAGTTCCTGACCGGCCAGCAATTGATATTTGCCACCGACACGCACGGCGGTGAGCGCGGGCAGGGGTTCTTCAAAGACATTGAGCGTGTCCACCCGCAGGGCGGGCATGCACCGGGTGGCTTCGGCCAGAAATGCGGTGGCGACACGCTGTGAGCGCGACTGTGTGCCGCGCGGACTGGCGCTGATGTGCAAAAGCGATTTCATAAATATCCAAGGTGCTTTGCAGCCATGCAAAGTACCAATTCTTGGCCTGGCACCTACTTCAGCTGCTTGATCAGTTCGGGAATGATCTGGAACAGGTCGCCGCAGAGGGCCAGAGTGGCGATTTTCATCATGGGCGCGTCGGGATCCTTGTTGATCGCGATGATCACATCGGACGACTGCATGCCCACGAGATGCTGAATCTGGCCGGAGATGCCGCAGGCAATGTAGACTTTTGGATTGACCGTCTTGCCGGTCTGGCCGACTTGGTGCGAATACTGGATCCAGCCTTCATCCACGGCGGCGCGGCTGGCGCCGACGGCCCCGCCGACGGCCTTGGCCAGGTCATGCAGCATGGCGAAATTCGCCGGCCCTTTGATGCCGCGCCCGCCGCTGACAATGATGTTCGCATCGGTCAGGTTGACGGTGTCTTCCAGAATCTCGATGACATCGACCACGCGGGCATTGTTTGCTTTTTCGCGCGCGTCGAACGCTTCGCGGATGATTTCACCGGTGCGGCCGGAGTCCGGTTGCGCGGCCGGGAACACTTTGTGGCGCACGGTTGACATTTGCGGCCGGTGCTGCGGGCAGAGAATGCGGGCCATGATATTGCCGCCAAAGGCCGGGCGCGTTTGCACCAGCAACTGTTTTTCCGGGTCGATGTGCAGTTCGGTGCAATCGGCGGTCAAGCCGGTCTTGAGCTGCACGGCCACGCGCGGGATCAGGGCGCGGCCGATGGTGGTTGCGCCGCACAGCACGATTTCCGGCTTGTAGTTGCGGCACAGGCGGGTGATGACGTTGGCATAGGTTTCATCCTCGAAGAATTCGAGGCAGTCATCCTCGACGACGACAACTTTGTCGGCCCCGCAGGCGATCAGTTCTTGGGCCTTGTGCGCCACGGTTTTGCCGAGCAGCACGGCCCAGACTTCCTGCTGGCGGACATCCGCGAGTTCGCGCGCCTTGCCCAGCAGTTCGTACACGACGCCTTGCAGCACGCCTTTCTTCTGCTCGGCGAAGATCCAGATATTGCGATGCGCGGCGATGCCGGACTTGGCTTCTTTCTTCTCGCGCAGCAGGGTGATGGCGTCAAACGGGCAAACGCCCTGCTTGGCGCACGCGCCGCACAGGGTGCAGGTGACGTCGTCCACCGTGGCGAGGTTGTCCGCGATCGTCAACGCATTAAACGGGCAGCGTTCGAGGCAGACGGCACAGCCGGTGCATTTTTCTTGGTCAATAATCAGGGGCATGGCGGCTTGGGGAGATTTGAAATTTGAAATTTGAGATTTGAAATGTCAGATTTGTAATCAGACGATGCCCATGGCGCGCATATCGCGAATGGCTTCGCCGGCAATGTCGGCAGGTTCACCGGTGATCGTTTTCCCGCCCTTGCGCGGCGGCGGGGTGAAGATTTCGACCACCAAGGTCGGCGAGCCTTCGAGCCCGACCAGCGCAGGATCGGCGCCGACATCCGCCGCTTTCCAGGTCGGAATCACCGCTTTCTTGGCCGCCATCTTGCCTTTCAAGCTGGCGATGCGCGGCTGGTTGATCTCCTTCACCACGGTCAGCATCGCCGGCAGCGCCACTTCCAGCACGTCATAGCCCTCTTCATTCAGGCGTTCGGCGCGGATAATGCCGTTTTCGATCGCCTCGATCTTGCGCACATAGGTGATTTGGGGAAAGCCGAGATGCACGGCGATGCCGGGCCCGACTTGGGCAGTGTCGCCGTCGATGGCTTGCTTGCCGCAGATGATCAGGTCCACATGGCCAAGTTTGCGGATGGCCTGCGCCAGGGCATACGAGGTGGCCAGCGTGTCTGACCCGGCGAAGGCGCGGTCGGACAGCAGCACGGCTTCATCGGCGCCCAGGCTGATCGCTTCGCGCAGCGCGCTTTCCGCCTGGGGCGGGCCCATCGTCAGGACAATGACTTTGCCGCCCATGCGTTCTTTCAGGCGCACGCCCTCTTCCAGCGCATAGCAATCAAACGGGTTGATGATCGATTCGACGCCCTCGCGAATCAGCGTCTTCGTTTCCGGATTGATGCGGACATTGTTCGTGTCCGGCACTTGCTTGATGCAGACAACAATAATCATGATCGTGCGGGGTGGGTTACTTCTCGTTGCTGGCGGCTTCTTTCACCAAGGCATGGCCGATGACGTCGCGCTGAATCTGATTGGTGCCCTCGTAGATCTGGGTGATCTTGGCGTCGCGCATGCGCTTTTCCATCGGGTACTCTTTCATGTAGCCATAGCCGCCGAAGACCTGCACCGCGTCGGTCGTCACTTCCATGGCCATGTCCGAGGCGAAGCACTTGGCGATGGCCGATTCTTTCTGGCACTTGAGGTCGCCGGCGTCGATCGAGCGTGCCACGGCATAGACCAGCGCGCGCGATGCCTCGACTTTCATGGCCATATCCGCCAGCAGGAAGCGCAGTCCTTGATTCGCGATGATCGGCTTGCCAAACTGCACGCGCTGGCGGGCGTAGGCCACCGCGTCATCGAGCGCGCCGGCGGCAATGCCGAGTGCCTGTGCGGCGACGCCCGGGCGCGACATGTCGAAGGTTTTCATCGCCACGACGAAGCCCTGGCCGACTTTGCCCAGCAACTGCGACGCCGGCACTTTGCAGTCATCAAAGACGAGTTCATAGGTGCTCGAGGCGCGAATGCCCATCTTGTCCTCTTTTTTGCCGAACGAGAAGCCGGGCGTGCCCTTTTCGATGATAAAGGCCGTGGCACCGCGCGCGCCCTTGGTCTTGTCGGTCATGGCGACCACCGCATAGGTCTCGGCCACTTCGCCGTTAGTGATCCACTGCTTGGTGCCGTTGAGGATATAGTCGTCGCCGTCTTTGCGCGCGGTGGTCTGGATACTGCCGGCATCCGAGCCGGCGCCGGCTTCCGTCACGGCAAACGCGGCCAGCTTGGCGCCCGAGGCCAGATCCGGCAGGTATTTTTGCTTTTGCTCGTCGGAGCCAAAGAGCACGATCGGCAACGTGCCCAGCGCCGTCGCCGCCAAACTCAGCGAGATGCCGCCGCAGGCTTTGCTCAGCTCTTCGACGGCTACCACCAAGTTTGTTATCCCATTGGTCTTGGCCGGGTCAATCATGCCGCCGTATTGTTCCGACAGGTAGACGCCGAACAGGCCGGCATCCGCAATGATTTTTTGGATTTCCCAGGGGAATTCGTTCTTTTCATCATATTCGATGGCAATCGGCTTGATGCGCTTCTGGGCGATCTCGCGCGCCGTTTCCTTGATCATCAATTGTTCTTCAGTCAGCAGATAGTTCATAGATTCCCGTCAGTGTTGCATAACCAGTCATAAAAATACGCCTTGCCGCATGGCAAGGTTTAAAGCCAGATAGTATAGCAAAAAGGCGTGCGCAGGTCAACCGCCCGATTTGCCTCACGCAAAAGGTACTCGAAAACGGAGTGGTTGCCTCACGATAAAAGGTACTCGAAAAGCCTATGATGGAAGCGCCGGCGAAAAGGAGGCCGG
>Ga0247841_10008808_pt1 | contig 14341 bp, 8 predicted proteins | sample LaCruzMarch2015__2_FD_192410 | JGI IMG/M metagenome (GOLD analysis project Ga0247841, IMG submission 192410) | Freshwater microbial communities from meromictic Lake La Cruz, Castile-La Mancha, Spain - LaCruzMarch2015_18m | ecosystem: Environmental > Aquatic > Freshwater > Lake | place: Spain...
AGCGCGCACCCTCGCGTACCATGCCGTCTCATCTGGGAGATCGTTCAATGGCAGGACAGCAGGCTCTGGCCCTGTTAATGGGGGTTCGAATCCTCCTCTCCCAATACACAACCCCAGGTGCCACAACGCCCCTGGGGCTGTGCATTGGGAGAGCGGGGTGAGAACCCCCAAGTCAAGGATGGAGTTCGCGCAGCGAACTCCCCAGCGACTGGAGAACCGAAGAGCCACTCCAGTCGCCATCCTCCTCCCGAATACATAGCCCCAGGACCTCGCGTGTTCCTGGGGCTGTTGGTTGGGAGCGTGGGGTGAGAACCCCCAAGCCGACGAAGGAGTCTGCCCCAGCAGACTCCCACGCAACGGGAAGGCCGTCGAACCATCCCCGTTGCCATCCTCCTCTCCCAACAAGCAGGCTGTCATACTGTTCCTGTCTACGTTCTCTCGCTAGCGTATCTTGGACCTTCGGAGCGACTTCACGCGCCTGATCCCCCACCCTATGATCTCGTCAAGGAGGGCTGGTCGATGAAGCTGCTTGGCGTCGTTCTCCTGGTGGGCACCCTGGGGGTCGTCTCGCAGGTCGATGCTTTGTCGCAGAGCGATCGACCCCGAGTCCTGTTCGACGAGGCCCATGCCGAGCGCAACACGATATCCCCAGAGCGCGCCCGCATCCTGAGTCCAGAGCATCCAGAGTTCGCATACTATGGCAGGCTGGCGGAGAGCCTCTCATACGAATTCGCGCTCGAGAGGTGGCTATCTCCATTAGATTCTGCCGTGCTTGAGGGCATCGATGTGGTCGTCATAGCCACGCCACAGAAGTCCTTCGCTCCCCAGGAGCTCGATGCTCTTGTGAGATTCGTCGAACGAGGTGGGGGCCTTCTTGTGGCCCAAGATGCGAATCCCTCTCCTCAAGAGGGCAGCAATCAGCTGGCAGAGTGCTTCGGCCTCCGGTTTCGCCAAGGCGTGCTTCGTTCTCAGCATGGCGACTGGGATCCTGAGAGCTTCCGCGCCGATGTGGTGCAATCGGACCACCCGATCGTACAAGGCCTGGACATGTTCCAGACGAACTGGGGGTGCTCAATCGAGGAGACAACGGACTGCGATGTTCTCCTTCGGAGCAAGGAGGATACGTGGCAAGACGTTGATGGCAATCGCCGGGCGACCACCGGCGAGCCCGAAGGGCCACTGGACGTAGCCGTCGCAAGGGCGGTTGGCAACGGGAGGGTCGTGTTCATTGCCGACAATGCCTTCCATGACACTATTCAGGAGTGCAATCTGGCATTCTTCGTTAGAGCAACCAGGTGGTTGGCGGACGTGATACTCCCGTCTGCAGGCATGATGAGGGTTCGCTCCGATGAGTCTCTCACGATCTCGCCCGATGTGACGCAAGACAGCGTCGTACAGACCGGCGAAGGCCCACAGGAACTCTCGACGGAGATCAAGCTCTATCCCAACACCCGCCGTATCCGTCCTGGCGAGACTGTCTACTGGACCCTGGATCTCGGTGACCTCGTGGGTCCCTTCGAGATTACGCCTGAACTGAACAACGATGCAACGAGGGAACCAGAAATCGGGACAGATGACTCTCTCGTTGTGATCTCGCTTGCCTACGAGGCTGCTGCCATCTACGCGCCTTACGTCCTAGTCCGAGACGGCTCAGGAACCACACGACAGGTCTTCACGAGAAACGTGCTTGGCGTGATACCGGAGCTAGAGCAGCGTGAGCGGATCGGCTTGAAGGTGCCGTCTCTCGAGGATCCGATCGGGGACGTTGTCAAAGGCATGCAGGTCATGGGGCTCGATGAGAGGCGGTTCTCAACCCCGGAGGGAGAGGCAGAGATCAAGGCCGACATCGCCAACTGGGCCAAGGCTGGTGTCAACTTCGTGATGTACAACATCCCGCTGTACGTCTCGAACATCCGCGACAACGTGACGTACCCGCACTATGGCGAGGCAGCCCCTACGCCATGGTCTGCCACGTGGCACGTGGATTCGATCACGAAGCTGACCGATTGGGCCCATGAGCAAGACATAAGGGTCGCGATTCGTCCATTCATGATGACAGCCGGAGACGAGTCCGGAATCACTCGGTTCAGCTACGCGCCGGAGAACACTAAGCTCTACTTTGACTACCACGTGCAGATCAAGCGCATGCTCGCAGAGATCTCGGAGTTGCTGGGCATTGAGATGTTCAACATCGATGCGGAGAACCCTGTGACCAGCCTGAACACCGAGGCGATTGCCGTTGTGCAAGCAGTCCGTGAAGCGTTCAGCGGTGTCGTCTGCGACACTCCAGTAGTCGATAACGGCACGCTGGTGCTGAGTCCGCTGCATAACTATGTAGACCTGATCTACGTAAGCCAGGGACCGCACTTCATCGACCTAGGCGAGGGACCCGCATCGCAATTCGCGGGATCCTACTACACCCAGATGGTGAATGAGGTGCTGCCTATCCTCTACCAGTACCAGAAGCCAGGTCTTATCGAGACCTTCGCTTGGCGAGTGATGTCCGGCAGCGAGCGGCATCAGGCCCTCGGCTATGAAGCGATCCTTGGGTTCCTCCATGACTATCCGTCGCTACTGATGGGGTGCACGTTCTGGGAGACATCCCTCGGCGTAGCCAGCGGGTTCGAGCCGTTCGGCTTCTCGGCGGAGGAAGTACTCACGAGGTATTTCGCGGACCTCATGCCGGATTCCAGGGTCTACAACTTCGATTCCCCTGTCCGCGTTCCTCAGGTCAAGCATGTCCTGAACAACTTCGATGGAGCCCTGAGTAGAGGCAGCTTCGGAGTTGGTGAGTCGAAAGGGACAGTCGAGATCACGAGTTCGAGCAGCATTGTCCACGAAGGCCGCGGGGCAGCGCATGCGATCTTCAGGCTGCCGCAGGCAGAGGCAAACGGCTACTACCTCCTAGTCAGCACTCTGGCGCGGCCAGCTGACTGGAGCGCATATCAGTCGCTGAACATCTGGGTCAAGACTGACGGCACGTCGGGTACATTCCGGCTTGAGGTCTCAGATGAGGACGGTGACCGGTTCACCTCCATGATAGCCAGTCCACCTGCCGAATCAGGATGGGTGCTCCTGTCGGTCAGGCTTCAGGATCTTGATCAGCCAAGTTGGTGCCAGCGCGGCGACGGAAGGCTGGATCTCAGGAAGATCCGCAGCTGGACGTTCGGCCAATGGAACAGTGTGCCGGCGACAAGCTTTGAGACTTGGTTCGATCTTGCCTTCCTTGGTGACTAGGCAAACCCGTTTCCGGCTATTCGGTAGACCAGAGAGGCCGAAGACGCTTGGATCTCAGCCTCGAGTTGAGGCGCTAGAGTTCTAAGATCGTCCTCCACTCCCAACCAGCAAGCCGCAACGCTATTCCTGTCTGCACTTCCTCGCCCGCAACTCTCCTTGGCTTGTATCAGATCGATGGAGTGACTTCACGCGCCAGACGTCTGGCTCTATCCTCTCGCTCGAGGAGGTCGGCCGAATGAAGCCGTTTCGCGCAGTCATTACTCTGCTCGCACTTGCTGTCATGCTCCGGCTCCCTGTCTTGGCCGAGAATAGTCTCCCGCGGGTCCTGTTCGACGAGGCTCACGACGAAGTCAACACGCTCTCGGAGTCGCGCGCGCGGCAGATCGACAGCGCACACCCGGAGTTCTGCTACTTCGGAGCTTTGGCGGACGCTGTCTCACGAGACTACGCACTTGCGAGAGGACTCTCGCGGCTTGACTCGTCTTTTCTGGCTGGCTTCGACGTGGTAGTCATATCAACCCCGCGCGCCGCATATCAGCAGCAGGAGCTAGATGCCTTGAAGGCTTTCGTCGAGAGTGGCGGGGGCCTTCTCCTCCTGCAGAACTCTGGCCCATCGCCCACGACGGGGAGCAATCAGATCGCGGAGTTGTTCGGCGTCAGCTTCCGTTCTGGCCCGCTCCTGTCACGCAACGGAGACTGGGACGCCGGAAGCTTTCAGGCAGACGTGGTTGATTCCTGGCACGCGGTCACGCTGGGCTGCACCAGCTTCCAGATGAATTGGGGATGTTCGATTGTTGAGACTGCCGACTGCGATGTCTTGCTCGCGAGCAAGGTAGACACCTGGCAGGACTCCAACGGGGACCAGAGAGCAGATGTGGCTGAGCCCAGTGGCCCCCTGCCTGTCGCGGTTGCCATGACTGCTGCCCAGGGGAGGGTCGTCCTTATCGCCGACAACTCCTTCCACAACGACCTCTGGAACCAGAACGGGACTCTCTTCCTCAATGCGCTTCGATGGCTGGTTCCCCTGGCCACGGGAAGTGAGCCCGGGACCACCTATGCCTTCACCGTGGATCAGGATGTCACGCGTGACAGCGTCGTACAGGTCGGCGATGCTCCGCAGGCCCGATCGACTGAGATCCAGTTCTACCCGAATACCCGGCGCATTCTGCCCGGGGAAACCATCTACTGGACGCTCGACCTTGGCAGCCTCGAAGGGCCGTTCACCATCATCCCAGAGCTGGACAACGACGGGCAGAGGGAGGCGACCATCCGCACAGACGAGCCGCTGCTTGTTATCCCACACACGTACGACACGGCGGGCATCTATGTTCCTTGCTTGTCAGTCTACGATGCGGCGGGCGACGGCGTTGAGATCCACAGCTGCAGTGTACTTGGAGTGATTCCTGTACTTGCTGCCCGCCAGGGTGTCGGCGTCGATCTCCCCAGAGCAGATGGCAGCGTCGGAGACTATCTCAAGGCAATGCACGTCTACGGTTTTGACTACATGCTGTTCGGCGACTCCGTAGGGGAGCGATTCATTCAGGAGGAGTTGGATCGCATCGCTGGCCTCGGTGTCAACATGATGATCTACAATATTGGATGGGTGTTCGACCAGCCCACAGACGCCATGCATGAGCCGGTGTATGGCGCCGCCGGATGGCGTGACGCCTGCTGCTCCTGGGTTAGCACACTCTCAGTCGATGCTCTTACTAAGCTGTCGGACTGGAGTCACGAGCGAGGCATGCGAGTAGCCATCCGCTACTTCCTCTGGCGCAAGTGCAGCTCCGCGATTGGCCGTGAGACGTACGCCCCCTCATCGATTGACCTATACATGGAACAGCAGACACAGATCAAGCTCCTCTACGCGGAGCTCTGCCAGAGCCTGGGGATTGAGGTCTTCTTTCTGGATGCAGAGAACAACGCATTCACACTCGAGCCTCGGGTGAAGGAACTCATACCGAGGATCCGAAGCATCTATCACGGTCTTCTGTCTGATGGAGCCTACAATGTCGCGACGATCTACGGCTGTCCGTTTGCGGCGGACTTGGACTTCCTGGCGTGGAGCGACTACTACTACGACACGCACGAGACGTCAGACAGTGCCGCAGTAGATCAGCTCACCGATGCGTACATCTGGCACTACATGAACGAAGTACGGCCCGTGCTCGAGTACTTCGGCAAACCCGGCATGGTCCTCGAGACAGGCGTCAACATTCGCGAAGAGACCACAATCGTCGCAGAGAGACGATACACGGCGTATCTCGAAGCATTCGTGCAGCTTCAGAGGTCAGCAGCACCTGTAGTCGGCAGCGGGTGGTGGGTGTGGAATCTCTCGGACCCTCAGGTCGAGCCAAACTGCATGCGCGGCCGCTCTACCGAAGGAATTCTGGCCGACTATTTCGGGACCGCGCTGTCGGACGAGTTTTCTCTACGCTTCTTGGACAGAGCTATGGAGCCGCCTGCGGTCAGCCTCAGCCTAGAGGACTTCGAACACGGCCCCGGCAAGTGGGAGATCTCACAGCTCGGATCATCGGTGGAGCCAGCAGCTGTCGAGGACCCTGTCCGCGGAGGCAGTTGCCTCCGCGTTGACTACAGGCCAACTAGCACAGCGGACTACAGGCACGGATTCCTCCGAAGGGTGCTCGCCAGCCGCCAGGATTGGTCGCGATTCGCCTCGTTCAATTTCTGGCTGAAGTCATCCGCCGAGAACTGGGGGCTAGAAGTTGGCTTCTACGATGCTGATGGCGACCGCTTCTTGACGAGAGTAGACACCCTGCCGCATCTCGCGGAGCTGCTTCTGGAGACCGACGGATGGCACTTCGTGTCCATCCCCTTTGCCCTCTTCGCGGAACCTTCGTGGCACACGGGCGGCAACGGCGTGATGGACTGGCGTCACGTGGATAGCTGGTGCGTCGGCCTCTTCTATGCAGAGCAGGGTGCCCAGACGCTCTGGTTTGACGACTTCTATTTGAGCGTGCAGGGAGCGTTGCCATAGGGGGCTGTGCGTTCGGTGCCGCTGGCTCTCGACGGCTAGAGAGGCAACGCCTCCACAGTCTCGGGGTCGAGCTCATTGACGGTTCGACGCTCGTCCAATACGGAGAGCCGGAGAAGATGGCGATAGGCACACGAGCTAGCTCCCCCCGCCACGGACTCAACGTCGCTGGATCCCTTCGATCGACTCTGGCGCCAGAGTTCCAAGATCGTCCTCCACTCCCAAGTAGCGCACTCCAACGCTCTTCCTGTCTACGTTTCCTCTCTCGCTACTCTCGTCGGGTTTCGCTAGATCGGTGGAGTGGCTTCACGTACCCGACGTCTGGCTCTATCCTCTCCCACAAGGAGGCTGGCCGCATGAGACGGTGGCGCGAACTCGGGAGCTTGCTCGTTCTTGTCTTCTTTGCCCAGTGCGTCACGTTCGCTGAAGGCGACCGCCCACATGTCCTCTTCGACGAGGCCCACGATGAGATCAACACGATCTCGGAGTCGCGGGCGCGTGAGATCGACCGCGCACACCCCGAGTTCTACTACTTCGGAGCGCTGGCAGAGACCGTCTCGAGTGGCTACAGCCTCGAAAGAGGACTCACGCAGTTTGACTCTGCCTTCTTATCCGGCTTCGCAGTGGTGATCATATCTGCCCCGCGCGCAGCCTTTCAGCGAGAGGAACTAGACGCCCTCAAGTTGTTTGTTGAGAACGGCGGAGGGCTGCTTGTTCTGCAGGATCTCAATCCATCGCCCACCAGCGGAAGCAACCAGATCGCCGAGTTGTTCGGCGTTCAGTTCCGTTCGGGTGCACTCCTGTCCCGAAACGGTGACTGGGACGCTGGAAGCTTCCAAGTCGAAGTTGTCCAGTCCGATCACTTCATCGTGCAGGGCTCCGACGGCTTCCAGATGAACTGGGGTTGTTCGATTGTCGAGACGATGGACTCCGTCGTTCTCCTCAAGAGCAAGGCGGACACCTGGCAGGACAGCAACGGCAATCAGAGAACGGACACCGATGAACCGTCTGGTCCGCTGCCGGTTGCAGTAGCACTGGAGGCGGGCAAAGGTCGAGTCATCCTCGTCGCTGACAACGCGTTCCATGACAACATCTGGAGTGCAAACCGGACCTTCTTCATGAATGCGCTTCGATGGCTCAGTGGGACGACCGCGGGAACTGTCGCGCTCGGGACATCGAGTTTCGCTGTTGATCCTGACGTCACAATCGACAGTGTGGTTCAAATCGGCGACGGCCCGCAGGAACTCACGACAAAGATCAAGCTCTATCCCAGCACCCGACGCACCCAGCCCGGCCAGACGGTCTACTGGACACTGGATCTGGGTGACTTGGAGGGGCCGTTCACTGTCGTGCCCGAGATGGATAACGACAACGTCAGGGAAACCGCCATACAGACCACCGAGTCCAAGGTCGTCATCGCCCATTCGTACACGGCTGCGAACGTATACGTTCCCTACGTCCAGCTGCGAAGCGGCGACGGCGCTCAGCAGACGGTGTACACGACCAACGTCCTGGCTGTGGTGCCAGACTTGGCGCAGAGAACGGGCATCGGATTGAAACTGCCAACGCCAGAAGACCCCGTTGGGGACGTGATAAAAGGCATTGAGGTCTACGGTACCGATGCGGCTGTGTTCGATACCGAGAACGGGAGGCAATCCGTACTGGACAAGATCCGGGCGTGGTCAGCTGCCGGAGCCAATTTCGCAGTCGTCAACATCGTGTTCTTCTTGGCGCAAGAAGACTCCAACGTCACGCTCCCGAGGTACAAGAACATCGTCCCTCCCACCTGGACGGAGACGCTCCCCATTCGGGATCTCATCTGGCTGACCGATTGGCTGCACGGAAACGGGATCAGAGTTGCCTGGAAGTTTCAGTCTTTCCTAGGCGAGAAGCTTGACTGCACCGCACTGACGCCGTCCGACCTCGACCTCTACCTGGAGTATCTGCTGGGCATCAAGACCGCGTACGCGGCTATCGCGCAGGCGCTTGCCGTCGAGAGCATCGGGCTAGAGATGGAGAACCCGACCTTCACCGCGAGCGCTCAGTCCGTCGCGGTGATCGACGCTGTCAGGAGTGTCTACTCGGGGATCCTCTTCGACAGTCCCCGCGGGAGTCAATCGATGACGTACTCCAGCCCCCTGTGGCCCTACTTGGATCTAATGTGCATCAGCATTGGCCCCGAGACGATCGACAACCTCCAGGGCTACCCGACAGAAGAGCTCAAGAAAGCGTTCATGGTCCAGTACTACTCCGAACTCCTCCCCCCGATGTACGAGTTCAACAAGCCCGGCTTCTTCGTGCTCTTCTTCTCGAATGAAGCGGACTCAGGTGCCTATCAAAGCCGAGCGTACACCGCGGTGTTCGAGGTGATGAGAGGGAATCCGTCACTACTCATGGGCATTTCGATCTGGGACGACTCACTTTCCCCCCACTACCCTTCTCCGTGCACCCCCTTTGGTCACCCGGCGGAGCAAGTCTTGGGCGAGTACTTCAACGTCGTGTTCCCGGATACGAGGGCATATTGCTTCGAGAACATTGCACCGGCGCCCGCGCTACTCTCTGCACTTGAGGACTTCGAGACCACAACGGGCCAGTACACTGCGTGGGGGAACTTCGGAGTAGCCAGCACGCAGCGTGACCGATCGCTTCCGTTCTCCGGGCAGTACTCGCTGAAGCTCAGCTTCGAGAGCCACAACAAAGCAGGCGACTTCGCTCATTCTGTTCTTGAGTTCCGCTTTCAGAGGTCCCAAGACTGGCGGCCCTTCAGAACGCTGAACTTCCAGATGCGAAACGATGGGAACCCCACCTGGCTCATCGTGTCAGTCTTCGACCAGGATGGGGACCAATTCATAGCTCAGCTCAGCATCCAGTACCCTCGCGAGAACGAGTGGATGCCGTACTCCGTGATGCTCGACCAGCTGGTGAATCCTCCCTGGGCAGGTCGTGGGAACGGAGCATTTGACCTCAGTAAAGTCGTGAAGCTCCAGGTGCTCGAGATGTTCTTCGACGAACTGGACCACCAAACGTGGTATGACCACTTCTACCTGGGCGGGCCGCTGTAGGAGCGTAGTCGGCCGGCGGTCGCTGCACGGCTTCCTGGCTGAGCAGGACTCCAACTCCAGGCGGGGCACGAGTGAATCCTTGTCTCTGCCCGTTGCTCGTAGTTGGCTGATGATCCATCGTACCGTGGGAGTCCGCAGTCGGTTACGAGGTGAGGTACAGTCAAGCCCGGATGTGGCGCGGTTGGGCGGCGCCTCGAAGGGGGGAACCGTGCTTGCGTGGGAGCAATGGATTGGGGTTGGCGCAATGGCGCTCTTCGGAGTTGCAGCAGGCCTTTTCGTGCTGATCAAGCTGCTTCGGGGGTACAGGGTTTGTCTGATTGCCAACGAGGATGCTTCGCATAGCGACAGGGACATCCGCGAGAGCATTGCGCACCAGCTTGGAGCCTATGGCGCGTTGGCCGGCGCTGCGGTCGGGATGGTGATGGTTGCCATTCCGCTTCTCTTTGGGCGGACCGCTGCGGCAACCTCGGCAGAGAGGGTCCTGATCATTCTGTTTCTCTGCAGCGGTGCGGTGGCGACCATCGCGCTCCTCTTCTGTCTGGAGGAGTTGACAACATGCGTTGCTCCGTCCGTGGGAGGAAGTGAGTTACGCAGGATGTATCGGCATTCGCTCCTGAGCTATCGCATCGGCCTGACCTGCTTCATTGGCGCGCTCATGATTGGGCTTACGCTGGTCCACGGTGTCGCCACGCTCGTGACGGGTGTCCTGGCGATCGCGCTTTTCGGACGCTACTTCAGCGTTCGGGTCTTCAAACCGGGGAGTCGGACCAGCGACCACAGCGTGACCCGGGCTTCCAGAGGCTCTCCGCACGCATCATGATGCTCAGGAAGCGGTTCAAAGGAGGTGCTGGTCGGTGAGAACGGACCACACATTTCGACCAATGAGGCTCCCAGAGGACATGAGCCGGCTTACAGCTTGCCTCCGCGAAGCCTTCGCCTACCCGGATGAGCCTCAATGGCGCCTGCCGCCTGACGAGCAGGCGGAATTGGAGACCCTGCTCGCCCGAGTTCAGCGCTTCGCGCCAGCGGTGAAGCTGCTCCGGATGCTCTCCCCAGGATTCCGCAGGTCCATCCAGGGCGTCATCTGCCATGAGGGTGAAGCAATCTGCGGGTTCGCCATCGCAAGGCGCGTTCTTTGGAGCAAGTGCTGGATACTAGAGTCCATTGGTGTGCTACCGTTATTCCGCAACCAGGGCATTGGTCGCGAGCTTGTGACGCGTGTGCTTGAGAAGATAGGCACACTAGGCGGCAAGTCAGTAACGCTCCGTGTCATTGACGGCAATACCAGCGCGCAGAGGATCTACTCCAGTCTCGGATTCGCCCCCTACGGCGGCTTGGCCGCCTACCGGCTCATGGAATGCACTGCACCGCCGCCCAGCCGCGTACCCAGTGGCTACAAGGTGCAGCATCCAAGCGCCATTCGATGGAGGGCAGAACATGCCCTCCGTGTCTTAACGCAACCAGGCGCATACACCGTTTTTGAGCCGGTCAGCGAGACTGCTTCACGCCGCGCAGCGGTCTTCCGCACGTGCGCGCTAGCCTTCTCGTTTGCTGGGAAGTGCGCGATTCATAGGGCCTTCATTGTCAGACATACTGCGAGCAATGTCCCCGTCGCGGCAGCTCGCCTTGCCTCGCCAGTAGCTGCCCCAGGTCCAATCGCCATTGAACTCCTCGTCAGCCCAGAGCATCTCGCGACAGCTCCTTTCCTACTTCGGGAGGCCGTCTCAGTCATTGCTGCCCGATGCCCGGGGCGCGGCGTGAAGCTCGCGATCCCGCATTGGATGTGCTCTGTAGATCGGGATGTTGAGAATCTCGGCTTCAGGAAGCGTGTGGACTACCTGAAGATGGGACGGACCCTATAGTGGTGCCAGCACGAACCGTCTACGCGGATCGCTCCTTCCTTGCGGGAAGGAACTGAACAGCCGCGTAACTCCCTAGAGCAACTATGAGCCCTGCTGCAACATCCAGCACGTTATGCTGCTTTGTCAGCAGGGTGGAGGCGACGATCGCCACGGCTGCCAATGCCCAGATCCACTTGCCACGAGGGAGCCATCTGCACACGAAGAGATACTCAAGCACAGTGTAGAAGGTGTGTCCACTTGGGGCGGCATTGTACGCCCGGTCGGTGGAGTAGAGGAGAGCCACAAGCTTGGCAAAGATCCCGCCTTCTACAATGGCGGGGCGTGTGACATATGTCGGGAATGTGATGTAGATCACATAGCTGACTGCGGTGACGAGCAGGAAGGCGAGTGCGTAGCGCTCGAACTGCCCGGGCCTTGTTGCCAGCGCTGCCCATACGGGCACGATGGCGAAGAACGCAGCCCCCACGAGATACGGAATCACCGAAGGCGCCCAGAACGGGATGGCGTCATCGATGTGAAGTCGGAGGTCCAGACCACCACTCGCGAGTCGATTGATGGGGAAGTAGAGCGCTAACGCACCACCAATGGCCAAGAGCAGCAGCACCCGGTTTCGCGACATACTGACATCGATGATGGCGACATACCGCAGCCAGTTCAAGCCACACTCATGGCCCTGAAGACTTCTGGCAAACCATCCTGCCTGAGGCATTCCGGGCGTGCACTACGGATTCCAGGGACGTCAACGATCGCGGCAACCCCGGCCGCAGAAGTCTAGCCAGCCAACAGGATCCGCTTTCTACCAGCTTCCCTTGGGGTCGGAGAGAGTACTCCTCGGTCAGGAGCTTCACCCGCCTTCACGGCTCGTCTATGATTCTCTTCCGGAGGGCCGAGGGATGAGAAGGCTGCTTTGGATTCTGTTCATCGCGATTGCGTGCCTTGTACCGGTTTGCCCCAACGAGGCTGCGGACTCAAGTGTTTCGGTCAGTTCGGAGGGACCAACAGTAGCAGAACCTCAGTACGGCAGCACTGCAGATCGCCTCGTGCGCTATGTGGGCATCGAGGAGTCTGGCGCGGACTCAATCCTCGAGCTCTGGCAAACGCTACCAATACCAATCTACGTGCCGGAGTTCAGTTTCTCCCACGCCGGCGCGACCATCGCCTACCGTAACGTCGTCCGACGAGTCATTGCGCGGTTTGAGGATCGCCTGGCAGTCGTGGGTGGCAAGCGGATGGATGTCTTCGCGGAGGTGGCAAGCAGCCCTGCAAATGGAATCGCCGTGGACTACATCATTCCGCTCACCTGGGCGCAGTTCAATGAGTTCGACTGGAGTCGGAGCGGAGCTCCCACCTTCGCCAAGCTGCATGTGCGCAACTACACGACATCCGACACATCGGTCCTAGAGAACGAGATCGAGCATGCTCTCATGTGGCTCCTGCTAAAAGGAGATGGGCAGCTCCCGTGGCCCAGTCCGGTTCAATGGTTTCGCGGCACTTCCGTTGACCTCTCGAACCCCGACCTTGTTGCCGGCCCACTCTCGGAAGACGACTACCAGGCAATCGCACTCGCGCTCGACCTGGGTCCTGGGGCAGACCTCAGAGGAATCGCTTCAGGGAACAACCGCGCGCCAATTGCAGTTCTCGACTACCCAGCGGGAACCGTTCGCCCCGGAGAGCCGATAGCAGTTGACGCCTCGGGAACCCACGATCCCGACAGTGATCAACTTACGTTTGGCCTGCGGCAGGTCCAGGGATTTGCGGACGCCGAGATCCGTGACTCAGAGACACGAACTCCAACCGTGGTCCTGCCCGACAACGGGGACTTCGTCTTCGAGATGACGGTGCGCGACACTCGAGGGCTACAAGACGTCGAGCTCATCCACCTGTATGCGCTCGCGGAATGCCCTGAGCCCGTTCCGACTCAGATTCAGGAGGGTCTTACAACCGCGGTCTACTACATACCGATGTGGGGGCGCCAGAACTACTGGGCGGCTTTCGCCGATGCGAACATCGGAGACCGAAGCATCGACTTCACCATGGGCAGTCCCACGTCTCACTCCCTGCTCGGAAACTACGACTGCGCCGACCCGACAGCCGCGGACTGGCACATCAAGATGGCATTGGAGAATGGCATCAACTGCTTCATTGTCGGGAACAGCTGGCCAGCCAGCGAAAACGGACCAGAGAAGAACTTCGAGGACGGCCTTCTCCGATCCAAGTACATCGACAGAATCGGTTTCTTCATGATGTTCAACTCGGAGCCATGGTGGAATAACCCAGGGCTCAACGCGATGATCAAGCTCGACGACCTCGTGAGAGAGACCGTCGCCTACTACTGCGACCACTACCTTAGCCACCCAAGCTACACACGCGTGGACGGGAAGCCGGCCCTGATGATCTACCACGCCTTCATTTATCGGGAGGTAGCCGGGCTCGCGGCACTCACGAAGCTCGTAACAGAAGTGCGAGCCACCGCTCGCGAGCACGGATTCGAGCTCTACCTCATCGGTGACATGATGACAACAGGAGGGGCCGACGAAGGAGTCGCGCTCTTCGATGCCATTACCGCGTACTGCGTCCTGGACGCCGGTCCAGGCTGGTCTTTCCCGCCGGCAACCGGCGGGATTCCAGTAGTACTCTCCCCCTACTCCGTCATGGTCTCAGGTCTCTGTACCCGATACCAGTACTACCAACGCCTGTGCACACGGCTTGGAGTCGATCTCATTCCGCCCGCGCTGAATGGCTTTGACAACTCACTCCCATACGAGCTGGGCTACGACAACTGGCTGTGCAAGCGGCCATCTGCGTCGCCAACAGCCTACAGGACTCTGCTGCAGTGTGCAGCGCAGTACGTCAGTGGCAAAGCGAAGATGCTTGTGGCTGGCGCGTGGAATGAGTTCCACGAGGGATGGATCTTGGAGCCGACCGTCGAGAGCGGGAATGACTATCTGCGCCAGGTCGTTGACGTGTTCGGCAAGAACTAGGCCAGCCTTGGCCGGCGTGCATGTGGATTAGGGCCTTATCGTGCCTCCTGGGCTCGAGCCGGCAACTGCAATCTCGTCCACTGATTGCGACGGCAGAGTTCTAACTCGACTTTGACAGATTTCTGAGGTTTTCCGGATCACGATGCCAAGGGGCCTGGGTTTTCGCTTACTCAAGGCTCGTTTCCGGTGCCGTTGTGGTGCCACGTT
>Ga0247841_10008810_pt1 | contig 14340 bp, 9 predicted proteins | sample LaCruzMarch2015__2_FD_192410 | JGI IMG/M metagenome (GOLD analysis project Ga0247841, IMG submission 192410) | Freshwater microbial communities from meromictic Lake La Cruz, Castile-La Mancha, Spain - LaCruzMarch2015_18m | ecosystem: Environmental > Aquatic > Freshwater > Lake | place: Spain...
GGATAATATTATAAATCATATTTCTGAGTATCTTATTGGTAATGGTTTTAATGAGATAATGGCTAATTCATTGACAAATTCATCGTATAATAAAAATTATTTGTTAAATGATAATAAATCAACAGTTTATATTATGAATCCACTTAGCAGTGAACTTGATTCAATGCGAAACTCAATCCTGTTTGGCGGATTAGAAGCAATTTTATATAATGTAAACAGAAAAAATACAAATTTGAAATTTTATGAATTTGGTAATACATATTTGCTAAATCACATTACTCAATCAAATGATGTATTAGATAAATATATTGAAAACCTGCATTTAAGCATATTAATTTCAGGCAAAAAAAACGAAATAAACTGGAATTCAAAGGGTGAACCTGTAACTTTTTATCAGTTAAAGTCATATGTAGAGAATATTTTATATCGGGTTGGTATATCAGAAAGGAATATTCTATATAATGAACTTAATACTAATATTTTTTCTTTTGGCTTGGTTTATAAAATAAATGATTTGGATTTGGTTGAATTTGGAAAGGTTAACGATAATATTTTGAAAGGCTTTGATATCAAGCAAGATGTGTTTTTTGCAGATTTTAACTGGAATAATATTTTAAAACAATTAACAAACCATAAAGTTGAGTATAAGGAAATACCTAAATTTCCTGAAGTTAAAAGAGATTTAGCATTATTAATAAATAAAAATGTAAAATTTGATCAGCTTAAAAAACTTGCATTTAAAACCGAGACCAAACTATTGAAGAAAGTATCAATATTTGATATTTATGAAGATATAAAGATAGGTTCTGAAAAAAAGTCTTATGCACTAAGCTTTATTTTCAGAGATGATAATAAGACATTAACCGATAATCAGGTTGATAATATTATTAATAAACTTATCGAGGTATATAAAACCAATTTTAATGCAGTAATTCGTTAATAAGTTATCAATTAGCTGTAAAATCGTAAAAACACGAAATAATTCAAAATACCGAAAATCATTATTTTTATAATTTAAACAACTTTTTAATTGTATATAAAATCACTACTGAACGAGATAACAAACAGCGATTAATGAAAACCCTTGATTTGTATTACCTCTACGAGGTAAATTGTATCAACGGGGTTGGATTTTAACTACAATACTTTATCGCCTACGACGAAATCCATGTAGTGGATATAGTATTGTAAAATAACAATATAACAACTTGGGACAATTCCCCGTAGGGGATAAACAAATTTAGACGGTTACGAATGATATAAAATTGTTAATAATTATTTTAAAAAAAAATTTGGATTTAATTATTTTTACTATATTTGCAATATAAAAATATTAAGAAAAATTTATTAATTAAAATTTAATCTATTATGAGAAAATTTACCCTTTTAATCTTAATTTCCTTTATAGGAATAGGTCTTTATGCACAGAACATTCGTGCAACAAAAAATTATAACCAGTCTAACCAGCTGAGTAATTCAAAGATAACAAAAACGAATTTTAATAATAATTTAAAAAGTGCAAAGGCTTCTTATATAAGTGAAAGCTTTGAAGGAACAACATTTCCACCAACAGGATGGACAAAACTAAACCCGGGTGGTGGTACAGGTTGGGCAAGACAAGTAGCCGGAGCAACACTTCCTGGATGGAATGATGCTTTGGGTAATCCTGCTGTAGCACCTGCTGCACCAACTGGTGGAGGCACTGCTTATGCAAATGCTAACTGGAATACTGGAAGTTCTGCATCTTCAAATGACCAAATACTTGTTTCACCTGCTGTTACAATTGGCACCGGAGCAATGTTAAATTTTAACTTAATGATGTACAATAATACTGTATATGAGGATAGTTTTGAAGTATTAATTTCTACAAATAGTACAACATTTACAACTGTTTTAGCAGATTATGATACATTAGATTTTACTACAGCTCAAACATGGGTGCCCGTTTCTATAAGTTTGGCATCTTATATTGGTCAGACTGTTTATATAGCATTTCGTGAACATATTTTTGATAATGCTGTAGGTGGTTCATTATTTTGTCTTGATTTAGTAACAATTGGTACAGCTCCTTCAAATGATGTTGCAGTTCAATCAATTGATATGCCATATCTAAATGCACCCGGAACTGTTGCCCCAACTGCTACTGTTGTAAATATTGGTTCTACAGCTCAAACATTTAATGTAACAATGACAATTAATCCAGGTGCTTATACAAGCACAATTCCTGTAACAGCTCTTGCAGGTGGTGCATCACAACAAGTTACATTCAGCAACTGGACTGCTACAACAGGTAATTATCAGGTTATTGTTACAGCTGCATTAACAGGTGATGTTGATTTAACAAATAATGCAGATACTACGAACATAGTTTGTTGGGCAGCTGACCCAATACTTTTTGATAATACAGCTATTGCTGCTGATCAATCAATTATTTCTATGAAATTTGGGGGATTAGCTTCAGGTGCAAACATTGTAGAATGTTCTGATGATTTTGATGTTCCTACCGGTAATACATGGACAGTAACAAGTATTTACGTTAATGGAACGCCTAGTGCTCAGGCACTTACTACTACTATTGATAGTTTTGCAGTGAATATTTACAGTGATAATAGTGCTCTTCCCGGGACTCTTTTGCATAAAGCGTCTGTAGCTCTTGCTATGGAAGGTACAAATTTAGATACAGCTCAGACTTTAGCTCTTGCTACTCCAATTACTTTAACTCCTGGAAAATATTGGATTTCCGTAATGGCAGTTTATGATACTGCAACAGGTTTAAGTGCTTGTCGTTGGAATTGGAAATCTGGACCTAATTATATTGGTGATACTTGTGTACTTCAAACTACAACTACGTTTTTTGGTGCTGCTTTTGCATGGACAAGATTATGGGATTTAGGTGTTGGTGTTGAAAGATCATTCTATTTTACAATTAATGGAACTACTATAACCGGTATTGATAATAACAATACAAATGAAATCAGCATTTATCCTAATCCATCAAACGGTATGTTAAATATTACAAATGCAGAAAATGCAAATGTTGTTGTTTATAATTTATTAGGAGAAGTTGTTGCAAATTCAAATTGTAACTCTGCTTTCAGTACAGTAGATTTATCTAATTTATCAAATGGACAATATATTGTAAAAGTTGTTTCTGATAAAAATACAGTAACTAAGAAAATTAATATTGTAAAATAATTAATTTAAAATTTATATTAAAAAAAGCCCTGAAGAAATTCGGGGCTTTTTTATTTTAATTTGTTTGAAAATTATCAAAAATATAATTTTGTTAGTTATATAAATTTAATATAAATTTGATATTTGAAATTGATGTTCAAATTTTAATTAAATATTTTAATTATATGTCAGAAAAAATATTAGATAAAGTACCATACGGAGCAATATCAGGTGAAAATCTTCAGGAAGTATTCAGAATAGCAAAACAAAACGGGTTTGCAATTCCTGCTGTTAATGTTACAGGGACTAATACTGTAAATGCTGTTTTAGAAGCAGCTAAAGAAGCAAATTCACCGATAATTATACAATTTTCAAATGGAGGAGCTCACTTTTTTGCAGGCAAATCATTAGCAAATGAAAATGAGGAAATTGCGATAGCTGGTGCAATATCTGGAGCCCAACATATTCATCAATTAGCAGAATTATATAAAGTTCCGGTAATAATCCATACAGATCATGCTGCCAAAAAGCTTCTTCCATGGATTGACGGATTACTTGAAGCAGGTGAAATATTTTTTGAAGAATACGGTGAACCTTTGTTTAGTTCGCATATGCTTGATTTATCTGAAGAACCATTACATGAAAATATTGAGATATGTAAGAAATATCTTGAACGTATGAGCAAAATTGATATGACACTTGAAATTGAGCTTGGTGTAACAGGAGGGGAAGAAGATGGAGTTGATAATACAGGAGTTGATAATGCCCGACTTTATACTCAACCCGAAGATGTTGCCTATGCTTATCAGGAATTAAGCAAAATAAGTAAAAATTTTACAATTGCTGCATCTTTTGGGAATGTTCACGGTGTTTATAAACCGGGGAACGTAAAATTACAACCAAAAATTCTATTTAATTCACAGAAGTATATTCAGGAAAAATTTCATACACATGAAAATCCTGTAAATTTTGTATTCCATGGTGGTTCAGGTTCTGCGAAAGAAGAAATCAGGGAAGCTATAAAATATGGAGTTATTAAAATGAATATTGATACTGATACACAATGGGCTTTCTGGGAAGGTGTACATAGTTTCTATAATAAAAAATCTGCATATTTACAAGGACAAATCGGAAATCCGGAAGGAGAAGACAAACCAAATAAAAAGTATTATGATCCTCGTGCATGGTTACGCGAAGGTGAAAAATCAATAGTTCAAAGATTAAAAATTGCCTTTGATGATTTGAATGCAATAAATAGAAATTAAATATAAAATTTCTGATTTCTGATTTTTTATTGCTTATTGACTTTTTATTTATAGCTTTCATATGAAACCGATTATCAGAATTTTAATTTGGCTGACAATTTTCAGTATTGCAATGGCATTTTTAGAAAGTGCGGTTGTTGTTTATTTAAGAGCGTTATATTATCCTCACGGATTTTGTTTTCCTTTGCAACCTATTGATAAAACAATAGGAATTACTGAAATATTTCGTGAGCTTGCTACACTGATTATGTTACTATGTGCCGGTTATTTTTCCGGAAAAACTTTCTCTGAAAAGTTTGCGGGTTTTATATATTCATTTGCTGTATGGGATATATTTTATTATGTTTTTTTAAAATTAATTTTAAACTGGCCTGAATCATTTTATACCTGGGATATCCTGTTCCTTTTACCTGTTGAATGGGTTGGACCTGTTTTATCACCTGTTATTGTCTCATTTACAATGATTTTACTCGCATTTATAATTTTAAAATTTTCTGTAAATAATAAAGTAAAAATATTATTACTTGATTGGTTACTATTAATTTCAGGTTCAGTTATTATAATTGTCTCATTTACATTAGATTATTGCAGTTTTATTTATGAGAATTTTTCATTTAGCGGATTAAAATCAGTTACATTCAGCGATGATTTATTCAAATTATCATTACAATATGTCCCCGAAAAATTTAACTGGATAATTTTTTGGATTGGAGAAATAGTTATTTTTACATCAATATTTTTATTTTATAAAAGACAGTTAAAACTTAAAGATGAATAAAGCCAATAGTTGCTGTTTTTGTGTTAAATGTTTAAAATTATAAGCTAAATGGGAGGGAGAAATAAAATTTATAAAAAAAATAAGCCTAGACCTGTTAAAAATATTGAACATACTACACTAAAAAAGGATTTTGATCAACAAAATTTTACAAATACTAAATTTAATATCAACTATTTGATTTATGGTATTATTTTCCTGTTCACATTTACTATATATTTTAATACAATTTTCAATAAATATGCTCTTGATGATGCTATTGTAATAACACAGAATGATTATACACAAAAAGGACTTTCAGGAATTAAGGATATTTTTACAACTGAGTTATTTACAGGCTTTTTCAAGGTCAAAAAAGATTTAGTAGCCGGAGGACGCTACCGCCCGTTATCAATGGTTACTTTTGCAATAGAATATGAATTTATACCCGAAAGTATCCGTCCAAATATAAGCCATTTGGTGAATATAATTTTATTTGCATTAAATAATATATTGATTTATATAATTTTATCAAAATTACTTGTAAAGTATACTTATAAGAAGTGGTATTTATCTTTACCTTTTATTGCAACAATTTTATATGTTGCACATCCTATTCATACGGAGGTAGTTGCCTGTATAAAAGGGAGGGATGATATTCTGGCTTTTGGAGGAGCATTATTATCAATTTATTTTACAATAAAATATTTACAGAATAATAAAGTAAAGTATTTGATATATAGTTTTATAACTTTCTTTTTAGCTTTGTTATCTAAAGAAAGCGCAGTTCCGTTTTTAGCAATAATTCCGATTACAATATATTTTTTTACCAAATATTCTTCAAAACAAAATTTTATAACAATTCTTCCTCTTTTATCAGCATTGTTTTTATTTTTTATTATACGTCAAAAAGTATTAGGAAGTCAGGTAACTAAAATTCCAAATGAATTAATGAATGATTCATTTTTACATGCAACGTTTTCTGAAAAATACGCTACAATTATTTATACTTTAGGATTTTATATTAAACTTTTGTTTGTTCCGCATCCTCTGACTTATGATTATTATCCATATCATATTCATTTGATAAACTGGGGGAGTTTTAAAGCAATTGTATCTTTATTAATATACTTGTTTCTTGCAGTTTATGCATTAACCGGTATAAAAAAGAAAAATATTATTTCTTATTGTATTATATTTTATTTTGCAATAATTTCAATAGTATCAAATGTTTTTTTTCCTATCGGAACGTTTATGAGTGAAAGGTTTTTGTATTCTGCGTCTTTACCTTTTTGTATTGTAATAGCATATTTTTTAGTTGTAAAAGTTCCTCTGTTAATTAAGAATTCCAAACTATATAATATATTAATTTCTTCATTTTTACTAATCGTATTGTCTTTATATTCAACTAAAACGATAAGCAGAAATATGGCATGGAAAAACGATTTTACACTTTTCACAACAGATGTACTGACTTCTTTTGATAGTGCAAAAAGTAATACTTCTGCAGGTGGTAAGTTAATGGAAGAAGCAGTTAAACCTGAAAATAAAGCTAAAAAAGATAAATATTTAAAACTCTCACTGAATTATCTGAATCGTGCCGTAAAAATTCATCCTACATATGTTGATGCATTATTATTACTTGGAAATGCTTACTATGAATACAGGAAAAATTATGACAGTACAATTTATTATTATAAAAAAGTTCTGGATAAAAATCCTACTTATAATTTGATATATACCAACATAGAGAAAATATTTGTATTTAATAATGATATTGATTTTAAATTTAAAGTATATAAAGAACTATATAATTATAATCCAAATCGTTTTGAGGTAAATTATAATTTAGGTTCAATTTATGGTAAATACAAAAATGATATACAAAATTCCATATTTTATCTTGACAGGGCAGTTCAGATTAACCCACAAAGCAAAGAGGCAAACAAAGATCTTGGAGTTGCTTATGGAATAAAAGGCGAATTTGATAAATCAATAAAATATTTTGAAAATGCTTCAAAAATAGATCCAAATGATGCTGAAATATTTATGAACCTTGGTGTTACTTACAAAAGGATGAATAATGAAACTAAAGCAAATGAATATTTTATTATTGCTTCTAAATTAAATCCTAAAGCTAAATAGTAAACGGTTAATAAACCATTGGTAAACAGCCTTTTTTATTTCAGCCATTTATCAAGCCATGCGAAAAATTCTCTTTGCCAGAGAATACTGTTTTGAGGTTTTAAAACAAAATGTGATTCTTCAGGGAAAAATAACAGTTTGCTTGGAATGCCTCTTAATTGTGCACAATTAAATGCCTGTAAGCTTTCAGTATAAGGGATTCTGAAATCATAACCACCTGTAATTATCAGGATAGGAGTGTCCCAGTTTTGTACAAATCTATGTGGGGAATTAGCGTAAGAATTTTGAGCAGTTTTGTTGTTCTTTTCCCAAAACGCACCACCTAAATCATGATTTGTGAAAAACACTTCTTCTGTTTCAGCATATTGACTTTCAAGGTTGAACATTCCGCAATGTGCAATAAATGCTTTAAATCTTTTCTGATGATGACCGGCTAACCAAAAAGCAGAAAATCCTCCATAACTTGCACCAACACATCCGATTCGGTTTCCATCAATAAAAGATTCTTTTTTCATTTCATCAACAGCACTTAAATAATCTTTCATATTTTGTCCGCCATAATCTCCGGAAATCTGTGCATTCCATTCAGAGCCGAAAGTTGGCAAACCACGGCGATTAGGAGCAATAATAATATATTGATTTGCTGCCATTATCTGGAAATTCCATCTGAAAGAGAAAAACTGGCTGACTGCACTTTGCGGTCCTCCCTGACAATATAATATTGCAGGATATTTTTTGTTTTTGTCAAAATCAGGAGGATAAATTATCCAAACAAGCATTTTTTTATTGTCAGTGGTTTTTATCCATCTTTCTTCAGCATTTCCCATTTTAACTTTATCATATATGTTTTTATTTACAAATGATAGCTGAGCTTCGTTTCCTGATTGTTCATCAACTTTAAATATTTCGGTAGCCATAGACATGCTCATTCTTTCACCAATAATTGTTGAACCGTAAATATTAAATGATTGGTAATCGTGAATTCCTTTTGTAATCTGTACAATTTCTTTTGTTTTGGTATCTATTTTATATATTTGATAGGTTGCATTAATTCCACTGATAAAATATATTTTAGAATCATCTTTACTCCAAATAACATTTGAAACGCTTTCATCAAATTTTTCGGTTAAATCTTCTTTTTGTTTAGTTGCTAAATCCATTACAAAAAGCCGGTCTTTATCGGATTCGCAACCTGGAGTTTTCATACTTTGCCATGCTATTTTTTTACCATCCGTTGAGAATACGGGAAATTTATCATAACCTTCCATTCCTTCGGTAATATTTTCAGTTTTACCTGTTTCAAGATTATATAAATAAATATCAGAATTTGTGCTGATTGCATACTCTTTTCCTTTCATTTTTTTACAGGTATAGGCAATAAATTTACCATCAGGACTCCATGATATTTCTTTTTCGTCAAAATATGGAGAAAGAGGAGAGTCCCATTGTTCTCCTTCAAGTATATCTTTACCTTCAGTAATATTGTTGCTGTAATTTGCAACAAAAATATGGCTGTAAGCATAGTCAGACCATGCGTTCCAATGACGATACATAAGGTTATCAATAATTTTTACGTTTGCAAGTGGCAAATCAGCATAAATATCTGTCGGAGTCTTTTCTAATTTAACATCTTTACAATAATATATTTTATTACCTTTTGGAGAATATTCAAAACTATTTATGCCGTCTTTTATGTTAGTTATCATGGTTTTATCATCACCTTCCAGATTTATTTCCCAAATCTGGTTAGTTTCATTTTCAGAAGATATAAAACCAATTTTTTTACCGTCAGGTGAAAAGCGGATATTGTATTTTGGAGCATCGAAATTTGTCAGTTGCTTGGTTTTTCCATCGTTTAAAAGAATAGAAAATATATCTGTACTGCTTTTATTAGTTTTAATATTATAACGTTTAACAGTAAATATTACAGTTTTACCATCAGGAGATAATTTTGTTTCACTTACCCTGCCGAATTTCCAAAGTAATTCTGGCGTAACTTTAGTTTCTGTTATCGGCTGATTTGCCAATGAGTCACTTTCAGAAACTGAACCTTTATCAACTTTTTTTTCCATTTTTACATTAACATCTATACATGAAAATAATGCAAGCACAATACCTGCAATGAATACAAAATTTAAGATATTCCTTTTCATACGTTTAATTTTTTTTATTTAATACTTAAATAAATTTTAACAAATATAAAATGAATTAATGATGGTGCAATATTTATTAACAAATATTTTTTACAGAGAGTAAGGATTTTTTTAATCAATAAATTCCTCAATGCTTTGCATCGGGGTTAAATAAAAAAGTTCTTTATAATGAATTTGCGGTAACACGAAGTGTTAATTTTTCAGCGAAATACCTCGACCATCTGGGTCGGGGAAAGTTGAAAAATAGCAAATTCTTTTATTATAAACATAATACAAACCTATTTTTAATAAAATAAAATAGCAAATAAATTTTAGCAATTTTCTTGTAGGTATTTGTTAGTAGTGAGAGGTAAATAGAAATATAATAAAAATAAATAACTGAAAATGTTTAGTTGTAGTTTTTGAAAATAAAAGATAATTATTAACTAAAAATACAGGTGTTCTATAAGGATTTTAACCCCGATCGCAATAAGGATAAGCCCTCCTGTAATTTCAACTTTAGATTTTGTAAAAAGCTTAAGTTTATTGCCGAATATTATTCCTGTTGCAGAAAAAATAAAAGTTACAATACCAATAACAATAGATGAAAATACAATTGAAACATTTAAAAAAGCAAAACTTACTCCTACGATTAGTGCATCAATAGTAGTCGCAAATGCCATAGAAATCAGGACTAAATTATTCAAAGGATTAAATTTTTTTTCAACTTTATCTGGAAACAAACCTTCATAAATCATTTTTAGCCCTAAAAAACCAAGCAAAACAAAAGCAATCCAATGGTCATAATTTTCAATATATTTTCTAAAACTAAATCCGATAGACCAACCTATAACGGGCATAACAGCTTGAAATATTGCAAGAGTTCCTGCTATTTTTAATATATTTTTGATGCACAAATTGCAAATTGCAAGACCGCTTGAAATTGAAACTGCCAGTGAGTCCATTGATAGTCCTATAGCAATTAATAATAGAGTTAAAAAGCTCATGAAAATAAATAGTTTTGGTAATTTAAATATTTGAAGACTTTACAATAAACCAAGGATTTAACAAATCGGTTTTATTATATTCCAAAGGAGTAACACCGTCAATTTTAGTTACAGCACAACCTGCGGCTGAGGCAATTGCCTGACCTGCAGCAGTATCCCATTCCATTGTTGGTGCATATCGCGGGTAAAAATCAGCCAAGCCTTCTGCCATCATGCAAAATTTTAAAGAACTGCCTTTACTTATAATTTCAATATCACCATATTTTTCTTTTAACTTTGACATGAACTCACTAGTATTGATATTCGCATGTGATCGGCTACCGATAATGGTAAATTTTCTGTCTTTAGCATTTATTGGCAGTTTTGTTGAATTATTTATTAATTCATCTATTTGATTTGCGGAATTATTATATTTTTTTGCATCATTAATTTTATATGCCCCTGATGCTATAGTAGAAAAATACAAAACATCGGTTACAGGGACATATATAACACCTATAACAGGAATGTTTTTATTTATAAGAGCTATATTTACTGTAAATTCACCGTTTTTTTTAATAAACTCCTTTGTTCCGTCAAGCGGGTCAACAAGCCAGTAATATTCCCAGTGCTGACGGATTTCATAAGGTGTTATCTTATTTTCCTCTGTCAGTATTGGCAAATTTGTTTTTTTTAATAATCTGGTAATAATTTTATTTGCTTCGCTATCTGCAATTGTAAGAGGCGAGTTATCACTTTTAAATTTAACATCGTAAAAATTGGAATTATATACCGATAATATTTTTTCTCCTGCAATAATTGAAGCTTTGATTGCAGTTTCAAGAAGGTTATGTAAATTAATCATTTAATATTTGTTAGTCTAATAAAATAAATCAACTGAAGTAGTATCCAACGGAGTACAAGTAACATTTGTTGTTTTAAGCTGGAAGTTATTATGTTTGGTATAGTTCCAATTGATTGTAATGTTTTGATTAGCATAAGCTTTACATATTCTGGTAATATCTATGCTTTTTCCGTAAAATTTTGATGTTGAGTCAGAGCAACATTCATTTCCGTTTGAAGTACCCCCAACTAAATAATAAGACATATAATCATCTGAATTATAAGGAGAAACATTTTTAATGTGAAGTCTCAAATATGCAACAGGATTTATCTGATAGTTTCTATTGTATTCTTCACCTTTTGAAACAACGTCACCGCTTAGGTTTTGTGTAAGATAAAAATAGTTTGTTTTATCGAAAGTTAGTCTATATCCTGAAACCTTTACTATATCGAAAGTAAATGAAAATTTTCCATCATTTCCTGTTATTGCTGAATTTATTGTTTCGTAATTTGAATTCCATGTTCCTGATGTGATTTTTTTGGCAAGTAAAGTAACCCGTACATCTTTTACAGCAGTACTTTCATTTGTTTCATAAACATACCCTGAAATAGTTAATTTTTCATTTTTCTTTTTACAGGACTGAAGAAATAAAGAAATAAAAAGAAATACTAATAAATATGTTAGAAATATTTTTAAATTTATTATCATATTAGCTTAATATCAATTATTTTAGTATTTGATATCTTTTTAATTTTTTATTCCAAATTCTTAACAAAGATAAATTTATTCAAAGATGTTTCAAAATATAAATGTTTAAATAATGTTGTAAAAAAGTCAAAAAAAATTATCTTTGCATTAATGAATGATAAATTTTACTAATTATGATGAAAAACAATGATGATAAAAATATTAAAATAGAGATAGATCCTTCAATTGCAGGTATAAGCCGTAAAACAATTAATAATATTATTAAGGTATGGCATGAATCTGGAAATGCACTTTCGGTAATTAGTCCGAATGTTCCTGATAAGGATAAAGACATTTTACTGCAACAAATTTCAGATTGTATAAAAGAAGAGGGGGGAGAAATATCCAGACAGGCAAAAGTTGTACATCTTGCAATGACATATATTAACCTTTCTTTGAAAGGGAAAAAAAGATTTCTGAATATTTTAGCATGTTACTTTGATGTAGATATAAATGCGTTGGATGAAAAAATCAAAAATCTTAAAGCCTCTAAAAATGACGAAGAATTAATTAGGGCTGAACTTATGTTAAGAGATGCACTGATACCGCCAAGGGTTAAATTTTTAAGACAACTTATAACTTTGCCAAATGGTTTTATCTTTCTTAAAGATATGAGAAAAGATTTATTACCAATGATAAAGACTGCTCCACGCTTAAAAAAGTTAAGTAATGACATAAGAAATTTGTTAACAACTTATTTTGATGTTAACTTGTTGGATTTAAAAGAAATAACATGGAATTCGCCTGCTGTATTACTTGAAAAACTTATGGAATATGAAGCTGTTCATAAAATTGCTTCATGGAAGGATATGAAACACAGACTATACACGGATCGTAGAGTATTTGCGTTTTTTCATAATAAAATGCCAAATGAACCACTTATTTTTGTTGAAGTTGCTCTTGTAAATGGAATGTCAGATAATATTCAAAAACTTATTGATATAAATGTAAAAGCAGAGGATCCCTGTAAAGCAGATACAGCTATTTTTTATTCCATTTCAAGTACTCAGAAAGGACTTGAAGGTATAAGCTTTGGAAATTTTTTGATAAAAAGGGTTGTGAAGAAACTTTCAAATGAATTTGAAAACCTTAAAATATTTGCAACACTTTCTCCAATACCTCTTTTTAGAAGATGGCTAACCACTTATCTGCAAAATGGAGGAAATAATCTTTTTAAGCCTGAAGAAGAAAAAAAAATATGTATGCTTTCAGGGAATGAGAATGCGAGTATAGGACTTCTTGAAATATTAAATATCAAAAATTGGCACAAAAATAAAGAGATTCCTGAAATAATTAAAAAACCTTTAATGCGATTATGTGCTCATTACCTTATTAACGTAAAGTATGGCAATGAATATAAAGCTTACGATCCTGTTGCTAATTTTCATTTATCCAATGGAGCAAAAATAGAACATATTCATTGGCTTGCAGATATTTCTAAAAAAGGAATTAAGCAATCTGCCGGAATAATGTTAAATTATCATTACAGACCAGATAAAATTGCCATAAATCATGAAAATTATTTGACAAACGGTAAAATTCATACATCAAGTGATGCAAAATCTTGGCTGAGCTAATGTGAATTAAACTAAAATCATTATATTGCTGTTAATTTTCTATTTTACTTTATCTTTATTTCTTCATTAAATAATTCTTTAAGTTGATTTATAAAACTTAACATTATAAAAATAAATTTTTATTAAAAAATTAACTATAAACTTTTATGCTAAAATCATTATACTATTTTTGTAACTGGTTAATGAATTTAAATCTTTAATGAGATTATTTTTTTATAAAATATTTTTTTTAAGTATTATTCTTATTACGTTAATTTTTGATTCTAAATCTCAGGAATCACGAATAATAAATAACACAAACATTGAATCAAAATTATATTACGGTGCTATATTAAAACATCGCTCATCTCTTGGTTACTACATTAAAGATCATGTGCCAGCCTTAGAAATTAATTATAATATACATACACAAGGTAATAAAATTTACCATCAGGTATTCAGATTTCCTACAGTTGGTTTTGGTTATTATTTTTCTGATTTAGGAAATCCACAGGTTCTTGGTAATGCACATGTTATATTTTCGTTTATAAATATCCCAATAATTAAAACTAATAAATTAAGTTTTAACTATAAAATTAGTTACGGATTTTCCTATTTAACAAAATGTTTTGATATTGAAAACAATTACTATAATACTGCAATTGGGTCAAAAGCTAATGTATATATAAATTTAGGTTTAAATTTCAGAATCCGGATTACAAAAAGGTTAGTATTTA
>Ga0247841_10008811_pt1 | contig 14338 bp, 9 predicted proteins | sample LaCruzMarch2015__2_FD_192410 | JGI IMG/M metagenome (GOLD analysis project Ga0247841, IMG submission 192410) | Freshwater microbial communities from meromictic Lake La Cruz, Castile-La Mancha, Spain - LaCruzMarch2015_18m | ecosystem: Environmental > Aquatic > Freshwater > Lake | place: Spain...
ACCCGGCCGGTACCGCCGAAGGCCCCCTGGCCAGCGCCGAATCGGCCCGGTGCGGCACCGGGTCCACCGCCGCCGGCAGCCCCGGCGCCGAAGCCCTGGCCACCGAACCGGCCGGCACCGCCGAAGGCCCCCTGGCCAGCGCCGAATCGGCCCGGTGCGGCTCCGGGTCCACCGCCGCCGAAGCCCTGACCACCGAACCGGCCGGCACCGCCGAAGGCCCCCTGACCAGCGCCGAATCGGCCCTGTCCGGCACCAAGGCCACCGCCGCCGACAGCCCCGGCGCCCTGACCACCGAACCGGCCGGCACCGCCGAAGGCCCCCGGGCCGGCGCCGAATCGGCCCTGTCCGGCACCAAGGCCACCGCCGCCGACAGCCCCGGCGCCCTGACCACCGAACCGGCCGGCACCGCCGAAGGCCCCCTGGCCGGCGCCGAATCGGCCCTGTCCGGCACCAAGGCCACCGCCGCCGACAGCCCCGGCGCCCTGACCACCGAACCGGCCGGCACCGCCGAAGGCCCCCTGGCCGGCGCCGAATCGATACTGTCCACCACCGATCCCACCACCGCCAAAGCCCTGGCCGCCGCCAAACCTCTGATCGGCTCCGAATCGGCCCTGCGCTCCAGTCTCGCCCTGATCGCTGGGGTTGTCAAACCCGACGCGGCCCTCACCGGCATTGCCCTCTTGGAGCGCCTCCCGATCAATCGGCTCGTTTTCGCTAACGGAAGACTCAGGCGTATCGTTCTTCATTTGATCCTCACCCTTTTCAAAAGTCTGCCCAGAAGGATAACAAAGCGGCAGCGCTCTGAGTATCTGGGATTTTGTAGCGTGCCCCGGCTTTGTGTCCCTAAACAGACAGCGCGGATCACCAGGCGCAGGCGGCAAATGGAGCAATGTCTTAACTCGTTGCCAGTGTCGCTGATCGTTCCATGCCCGAATCCCAGTGATGCCGCGGATGCCGCAACCCGGGCACCGCGATTTGGGCCGCAACCAGCATTGCCTGCATCGTACAGCGCCCTCAGCCCCAGGCGACTGCCGTTCGCAAATCGGCCAAAGCCGACGGGCGGTTTACGGGATCCAGCCCCAGACCTCGATCAGGAAGAAACGCACGAAGACGCGGGAAAAGGCTTGCCAGCTAGGCATCTGAGCGCCTTCTATTTTAGCATAGCCAGTCATGCCGGGGCGAAAGAGTCCGTTTTCGTTCGGTAGAGAGGTCCTTATACGGACTACTTGACCAAACTCCTTGGTCTCGGCCACCGGCGCGATCGCGGAGACGACGCCGATATGCTCCTCTTCGGGCCATGCCCAGGCCTTGAGCCGAACTTGCTCACCGACCCGGATCAGGCCGACATCCGCCTCGGGCACCTTGATTTCGGCGCGTGCGACGGTGTGATCCTCGATCTCCATCAGCAGATCGCCGATGTCCAGGTATTTGCCGGACACCGGCTCATCGCCGTCGAATACAACCCGGCCGGAGACGGGTGCGACCATCCGAGTGGCGTTCAACTTGATCTCGTTGTAGGCCACCTCGGATTCCAGGCGGTCGACGTCGGCCTGGGCGATTGCGATTTCGGTGTCCCGAGCCTGAGCGCGAACCCTTTCAAGAGACGCCTCGGCAGAGCGTAGGTCGGCCTTGCCGGTTTCGTAATCGCTGATGGTTCGCTCCTTCTGCGAGATGGACATCGTCCCCCGCGCGCCCAGTGTCATTGCGCGCTCGTATTCGGACTTGAGGAAGGGAAGGGCGACCCGATAGCGCTCTGCTTGCTCTTCGGCAACGCGGATTTCCTCCGGCGTGGCCCCATCGCGCAGTTGTTGAAGGCTCGCGCGTGCCTTCGCCAACTCGGCCTTGGAGACCTCGAGTGCGTGGGTCTCACGGATGTTGATCTGGGTGGCCAAGAGGTCTCCCTTGTTTACGATATCGCCCTCATCGACCATGACCTCGGCGATCTCGTTGGGCACCTGCGCCACAACCTTAACCCGGTTATCGGCGAGGATCACGACATCACCGCCGGTTTCGTAGTGGTAGGGTAGGAAGGCGATATAGACTGCGCCGGCCAGCAATGCCAACAAGATCCCGCGCCGAATCCACCGGTTGCGGCGCACATGGGGGGCATAGTCGCCATAGATGCCCGGCAGCGGACGGTAGGTCTGCCGCCCTCCTGCCGGGAGCGAGCCGGGGAGCGTGGTACGGGGCTGCGGGGCCCGCTCGCCGACGGGCACGAGAGGGTGCCGGACCTGGCTCACCGGGTTGGTTCTGTTTCCCGACTGCGCCTTCCGCTTGGCCACCAGATCGGTGACGATGTGCTCGCGCAACCTCTTGCCGCGCCTGCGGGTAACGATATACCAGGCGACGATCAGCGCCAACAGCCCGAAAAATATCGCCACCCCGGTCCCGCCGAAACGACCCTCCAGTGCAGTGGATGTGTAGGCCACCAGCAGCGTGGCGACGAAGGCCGTGGTCAGGAGCGAGCCGATCCCGTAGAGCGCAAAGGCCCAGCGTTCAGTGGCGCTCGCCGGCCCGGTGTCGGCCCGTCCCGTCCCGAAGATGTAGGCCAATGATCGTTGCCGCAGTCTCGGCTGATCGAAATAGGCGCTCATCAGCCGGTAGCCCTCGCCGGAAAACAGCGGGAAGGCCGCGATCAAGAAGGAGAACAGTCCGAGTTGTCCGACGATCGCCGCGATATCGGATACCAGCGAGCCCGACTGTCTCGTCGCCGCCCAGAGCAAGGTACCGAGCGCGAAGAAGAGCAAACGCGTGCGCAAGGCGGCGGCGAAGACACGCATCTTGCCCTCCCGGTCGAGCTTGTACAGTTCGGTCATGTCGACTGCGAAGCGCGGGATCAGGAAAAACAGGAAACTGATGCCGAAGCGCCTGACCGCGGCCCCCCCACGTTGTAGAGCGGCCCCGACCACGAGCCGCGACACAAGGCTGACCGTAAACAGCGAAATCGCGAGTATGGCCGCAACGCTGACCGTGCGGTGGGTGGTGAAGAGCGTCTCGACCACGTCGTGCAGTCGGTGGAAGATCGCCAATACGGCGACGAGACCCAAGGGCAGGGTGAGCGCGGACAGGACCCGGGCGACTGGACCGAAGGCGATGTTCAGCCCCCGCAACAGCCTGTCGGGGTCGAACAGAATCACGTCCATGTCCTTGGGCGCCTGGGGTTTCGATGTGCCGTCACGAAACCGCGGCTTGCGCCGTGAAACCTCGGGATTGGCAGGGCCAGTGCCGGTTTCCGGCGCACCTTGCCCCGCGGCTTCCGCTGCTTCCGCTGCTTCCGCGGCCCCAGCCGCGCTGCCCTCGTCCGGCGGTGGCGCTGTCTCGACCTTGGTCTCCGTGCCGTCAAAGACCAGCGCGTCGAGGTCGTTCTCATCATCGACATCAAGGGGGTCCTCATCGACATCGAGGGCGTCCTCGTCGTCCTCTGCCATTGCATCGACGGCGAAATCATCCGACTCCATGTCGCAGGTCGCCGTCCCCCCTGGCGCCGCGTCCGCATCGACTGAGGTGTCCTCCAGCGTGGGTACGAGCCCCTTAGTAGTGGCTCCGGCGTGCTCGATGATCCCTTTTTCGACCATCTGCTCGGCGAACTGCTCGATCACCGACACGGTGACCGTCAGGTGCATTCGCGCCTGGAATAGCGAGGCCAGCGCGTCGGGCGGCAGCCCCCCAGTCAGCCCGTTCAGCAGGAAGAGTTCCTCCGCCCCGAAACGATAGAGCGCCCCGGTCCGCCGATTCTTGACGTAGGCCGAGACCCCGAACTCGCCAGCCTGGCTGCTCGTGGTCACGAGGGCGGCCTCGCTCAATCGATATCTTCCCGTGTGGGTAGGCTCTTTCTTGGCTGTTGCGCCGTTCATTACCATATCGTCGCCTTCTTGGCTGTTGCGCCGTTCATTACCATATCGTCGCCTGCTCGATGCGTCTTCCATAAGACCGCCAGCCGGGGCAGTGAGATCCATGCATCCGGCGGGTCCAGGCGTTCGGAAGCCGCCTTGAGACCGGCGTCCGGATAGGGTTCCAGACGCGCCATCGACGCGGTTGCCTTTTGCACGGGGAGTCGCTGACGCAGGCCCAGTCGATCAGATGACTGGCACGAAGATAGACGCAACGCTCAGGGAAACCGGTGCCGGCCCGGAACGGGGTGTCATCGACGTCGGCAACGCATCGCGATCCTTGGAAAAATGGAACAAGTTCGGTGCATTCTCGCGCCCGAACCGTCGAGGCGTGCCCTGCCCTGACCTGAGGCTGTACCGCTGGAGGAACAGCTCGGAAGGAACCTTGATGCCTCGGGGGCGGCGCCCCGAGCGACAGCCTGGCCCGTCTCAGACCGTCTCTCTTGCTTCCAACTGAGCGCCTTCGCCCGTTCGGCCGCGCGTTGGCACTGACATTCGGGGTAGCGCGTGGCGCGGAATTGCCTGAGGACGCGTCGTCGCCTGAACGGCGCCTCCGGCGCCGGAGCTTCAGACCAGGTGATTCGCGTCGTGCCTCAACCAGCGCTGCATCCCCTTGTGGGAGCGACCCCCCGGCCGCGACGCCGGGAGCCACCTCCGCGCTTGCCAGCCACGGCCCTCCCACACCGCGCCGGGGTGCTGGACGCCGGTCGTGCTCTCACGGCGAGGGTGCCGCTCTCACGGTCAGCCGAGCTACGCGACGCTCATCCGCTCAGGCTATGCAAGCGTGTTGCGTCTGTCAAGCGATAGCCTGGTCGATCAGCGATTCCAATCGATCCAGCGCCGACAGCGCCGGGCGCGCGGTCAGCGGCGTGCGCGGAAGAAGGCGCGCAGGGTCTCGCGGCAGGTCTCTGCAAGCACGCCCCCGGAGCAGGCGGTGCGGTGGTTGAAACGGCTGTCGGAGGGCAGCAGGTCGAAGACACTGCCGCAGGCGCCGGCCTTGGGGTCCGTGGCACCATAGACGACACGTTCCACGCGTGCATGGATGATGGCCCCGGCGCACATGACACAGGGTTCCAAGGTGACATAGAGAACGGAACCGGGGAGGCGGTAGTTGTCCAGATGTTGACCCGCGGCGCGCAGGGCCTGGATTTCGGCGTGGGCACTGGGGTCGCGGGCGGCGATCGGGCAGTTCCAGCCTTCGCCGATGAGCACGTCGTCCAGGACCAGGACGGCACCGACCGGGACCTCGCCGGCCGCGGCCGCGCGCTCAGCCAGCGTCAGTGCATGGGCCATCCAGCGGGCGTCCGCGGCTTCAGTGTCGATCATCGCGCTGGGTTCGGCGTGCGGACCAAAGTCCTATCGCGCGAGATTGCGGCTGCTGTCTCTCTTCACTCCCATTCGATGGTGCCCGGCGGCTTCCCCGTGATGTCGTAGACCACGCGGGAGACGCCGGGGACCTCATTGACGATGCGCCGACAGACCAGATCCAGGAAATCGTAAGGCAGATGTGCCCAGCGGGCGGTCATGAAGTCGATGGTCTCCACCGCGCGCAAGGCGATGACGTGGGCATACTGGCGGTTGTCGCCAACCACGCCGACCGAGCGGACCGGCAGGAAGACCGCAAACGCCTGGGAGACCTTGTCGTAGAGGTCGGCCCGGTGCAGTTCTTCGATGAAGATATGGTCGGCGCGGCGCAGGGTTTCGGCGAATTCCCGGTGCACCTCACCCAGGATACGCACACCCAGACCGGGCCCTGGGAAGGGATGACGGTAGACCATTTCCGCGGGCAGGCCGAGTTCCACGCCGATGCGCCGCACCTCGTCCTTGAACAGTTCGCGCAGGGGTTCGACCAACTTGAGTTTCATGTGCTCCGGCAAGCCGCCGACATTATGGTGCGACTTGATCACCTTCGCCTTGCCCAGCCTTGATCCCCCTTGGGCCCCGGCCGATTCGATCACGTCGGGGTAGATCGTGCCCTGGGCGAGCCATTTCACGTCGCGCAGTCGGGTGGCCTCGTCGTCGAAGACTTCGATGAAGGTGTTGCCGATGATCTTGCGCTTTTGCTCGGGGTCGGTGACGCCCTGGAGCCGGTCGAGGAAGCGGTCCGCGGCGTCGACCCGGATGACCTTGACGCCCATGTGGCGAGCGAAGGTCGCCATGACCTGATCACCCTCCCCCAGGCGCAGCAGGCCGTTGTCGACGAAGACGCAGGTGAGCTGGTCGCCGATGGCGCGGTGCAGCAAGGCGGCGACCACGCTGGAGTCGACCCCGCCGGAGAGTCCAAGCAGGACCTGATCCTGGCCGACTTGGGCGCACACGGCAGCAATGCTGTCGGCGATGATGTTGCCCGGGGTCCAGAGGCTGCCGCAGCCGCAGATCTCATGGACGAAGCGCTCCAGGATGCGTCCGCCCTGGCGGGTATGGGTGACCTCCGGGTGGAACTGGAGCCCGTAGAACCCGCGGGATTCGTCTGCGATGCCGGCTAGCGGCGCATTGGCGGTCTCGGCAATGACATGAAAGCCCGGCGGCGGGGATTCCACGCGGTCGCCGTGACTCATCCATACATCCAGCAGTCCATAGCCCTCGGGGCTCGTGTGGTCTTCGATGTCGCGCAGCAGACGGGAATGACCCCGGGCACGCACCTGGGCATAGCCGTATTCCCGATGGGTTGCCGCGGCGACGTCTCCGCCGAGCTGCGCCGTCATCGTCTGGAGTCCGTAGCAGATGCCGAGGACCGGCACCTTGAGGTCGAAGACCAGTGGATCGGCGCGCGGCGTCTCGGCCGCGTGCACCGACTCCGGGCCGCCCGAGAGGATCACGCCCCGGGGAGCGAAGCCACGAATGGCCGCCGCCGCGATGTCCCAGGGGTGGATCTCGCAATAGACCCCGGATTCACGCACCCGCCGCGCGATCAGTTGAGTGTACTGCGAGCCGAAGTCCAGGATCAGGATGCGGTCGGCGTGGATGTTGGTCATGGCTTGGTGATGGTTCCGGAAGGAAGAAGCAGATTGAATTCTTGCGCCGGATTGCGCCACAAGCGCAATCCGGCGCAAGCATTCAATTGTCGATGCGGTAGTTCGGGGCTTCCTTGGTGATCTGCACGTCATGCACATGGGACTCGCGCATCCCGGCGCTGCTCACCCGCACGAACTGCGGTTTGGTCCGCATCTCCTCGATGGTGGCGCAGCCGGTGTAGCCCATCCCGGAGCCCAGGCCGCCGACCAATTGGTGGATGACATTGAGCACGCTGCCCTTGTAGGGGACCCGGCCCTCGATGCCCTCGGGGACCAGCTTGTCCTTCTCGGCGTCTTCCTGGAAATAGCGGTCACTGGAACCCTCTTTGGCCCCCATGGCGCCCAGTGAGCCCATCCCGCGGTAGGATTTATAGGAGCGACCCTGATAGATCTCGACCTCGCCCGGGGCCTCGTCGGTGCCGGCGAAGAGACCGCCGATCATCACACTGTGCGCGCCCGCGGCGATCACCTTGGCGACATCGCCCGAGTAGCGCAGGCCGCCGTCGGCGATCACCGGGATGCCGGTGCCGTCCAGCGCCTCGGTCACGTTGGACACGGCAGTGATTTGCGGCACGCCCACCCCGGCGACGATGCGTGTCGTACAAATTGACCCGGGCCCGATGCCGACCTTCACCGCGTCCGCCCCGGCGTCGGCCAGGGCGCGGGCGGCGTCCGCGGTGGCGATGTTGCCGCCGATGACCTGGACCTCGGGGAAGTGCCGCTTGACCCAGGCGACGCGGTCCAGCACCCCTTGCGCGTGCCCGTGCGCGGTGTCGACCACGATCACGTCGACCCCAGCCTCGACCAGCGCGGCGACGCGCTCGTCGGTGCCGCGGCCGACGCTGACCGCGGCCCCGCAGCGCAGGCGCTCATGGTGGTCGCGCGATGCCTTGGGGAAATCCTTGGCTTTTTGAATGTCTTTGACGGTGATCAGCCCGCGCAACTCGAAGCGGTCATTGACGACCAGCACCTTTTCGATGCGGTGCTGGTGCAGCAGCCGGACCACTTCATCGCGGCTGGCGCCTTCCATGACCGTGACCAGCCGTTCCTTGGGGGTCATGATGGCCGAGACCGGTTCATCCATCCGCGTCTCGAAGCGCAGATCGCGGCCGGTCACGATGCCGACCAGTTTGCCGGCCTCGGTCACCGGAACGCCCGAGATATTGTGGGCGCGGGTCTGGCGCAGCACTTCGCCGACGGTGACGTCTGGTCTGACGGTGATCGGATCGCGGATGATGCCGCTCTCGTATTTCTTGACCGCCAGCACCTCGCGCGCCTGGCGTTCCGTGTTCATATTCTTGTGGATGATACCGATGCCGCCTTCCAGGGCCATGGCGATGGCCAGTCGTGCCTCGGTGACGGTATCCATGGCGGCGGAGACGAGCGGGATCTTCAGGTCGATCTCACGGGTCAATTTGGTGTGGAAGCTGACCTCGTTGGGCAGCACCCGGGAATGGGCAGGGACGAGCAGGACGTCGTCGAAGGTCAGTGCTTCCTGGATCAGGCGCATGGCTCAGGCACTCCGAAGGGGCAGCTACCCCGGAAGAATAACCTAGTAGTATATATTTTCCCACTGGTTGAGTAAACTTCCCCGCGTCGCCCTCGCCGGCTACCCGGCAGGCCGTCAGTGACACCTGAGGAAGCCTGGATGAATTATTCTGCATGTGCGGCCGGTGTTCTCGCCTGTTGTGTGTTCCAGAGCGCTGCCACGGAACAGACAATGACGCTCGAAGGAAACGATGTGTGCCAGGATGGACACGCTTGGAGCTCCCGACCGAGTGAGCCGCGCGGGTCCTTCTACTTTATCGATGCGCGGGCCTGGACCTGGAACGGCCAGGGCGACGGACCGGGAATCACGCGGAGCTTCTTCGCGTGCGATCTGTCCGAACTCCCGCCAACTGCCAGGATCCTGCGTGCAGTGCTGGGTCTCTACCAGGACAAACGCGTTGCGAATACCAACAAGAATGCACAGCACTCAACCCTGAGCGGGTCCAACGCGCTGGTCGTCCAGCGGATCATCTCGCCCTGGTCGGAGCAGGACATCTCCTGGAACACCCAGCCGACGACAACCGACAGCAACCAGGTGATAGTCCAGGCCAGCACCAACCCGATTCAGGACTACCAGATCGATGTCACACCGCTGCTGAAGGATGCCCTCGATCACAACGAACTGAGCCTCGGGCTGGCCCTGAAGCTATTGCACGAACAGCCTTACCGGGCGGTCGCTTTCAGCTCGAACGACAATACCGATCCAGACTCGCATCCGCGCTTGGTCATCACCTACGAGACCCCGGAGGATGCCCGCAAGTCGGTCAGGTTGCACCACGAGGCCGCGTATACTGACCGCCAGTCGGTCGACCGACCCGTAGACGATGACCGCGAGCCGGTCAACGACGACCCGCCCGCGGATCATAGCCCCGAGCCGATGCTCGAGTGGACCCCGAAAACCGGGCAGTGATTGCAGACTCTCCATCGGCACCACTTGCAGGGAACACCCGAATGCCCTGTCTCCATCCATCCCGCCCTGCCCCCGTTCGCGGGCGGTGACCCCCGGCATACCCTGCCGACGGCTGACTATGGCCGTCTCCTCTGCGCCATGGCCGACTACTACATTCGCCACCGGCGCGAGATCGCCGTCCCCTCCCTGGACCAGGTCTGCCGCTCGCTCGGCAGCGGCGAGGGCCAGGTCTGCGCCTTCCGCGACTGCCTTGGGCCATTCCTCGCCATCGACTCCCAAGGCGCCGTCTACCCCTGCCAGCGCTTCTGCGGCCACCCGGACTGGCGCCTGGGGCACCTGGCCGACCCCCCACCCTGGCCGACCTGCTCGCCGCCCCGGTCGCCGCCCGATCCGAACAGGGCTGCGGCGACTGCCCGCACCTGCCCTACTGCCGCGGCGGCTGTCCCTGCAACGCCTGGGTCGGCGGCGACGACCCGGTGCGCGACCCCCATCGCCCGGCCTATCGCATACTCATCGACCACCTCCAGCGGCGCCTGTCTGCCGAGATGACTGCCCCCGAGAACATCGACGCCGTCGCCGCCCGCCCCTGGGACGGCCGCGGTCATCCACTGCTGCGCCGCGGGCCCTTGATCGAGCTGGTCCGCCCCGCACACGCGACAGGTCGCCCGGACCGCCACGCGCATCGTCGCCGCCGTCGAGTTGGCCCGGGGGCCGGACCTGCCCGCCCTCGCCGCGCGCCTGGTGCGCATGGGCATCTGCCGTAGCCAGGCGTCGGGCGTGGCGTCCCTGAATGCCCTGTGGCAGGATCTGTATCTACCGACGCGGCCGCTCAACAACATCTATTTGCACCTCACCTGGCGGTGTCAGCTCTGGTGCGATCATTGTTACGCCCGGGCCGATCCACAGGGCCGGGGGCAGGCGGACCTGCCGGTCGCCGAACTGGCAGCTCCGGCAGGCGACGTCCTGACCGGCGGTGAGCCGTTGATGCACCGCGAACGGACCGCACTGCTGGAGGCACCTACCCAGGCCCGAGGCTGAGCTTCGCCAATGGGTATGGTCCTGCGCCGCAAGTTGGCCCTGCCGCTGGGGGCGGAGCATAATGAGAGACACAGTGCTCCGCCAAATATTTTGCGTCATTCTGCAAATCGGTGAGCGACCGCGCGACCTTACTCCATCGGCTGAACTCAAATCTCGGGGCCACTGTCGCTTTCAGCTAACAATTGGATCAGCATGAGTCATTTAACTCGCGGCCCATTTGGCCAGCTCCATTTTCCTTTATCCAGATTAGGTTTGCGGTCCATGACGTTTCCAATCAATTCTTTCTTCTCTTGCGATGCGCTTTCACTACTGGAGCGTTTGCCATCCGAAACGATTACTCTCGCTTATTTAGAGCCACCTTGGAATACAGGATCGACGTTTGAGCGAGATACAACCACCTTTGGCTTCTCTTCTGATGACGAGCTTGGCAATTACCTATCGAAAGTCTTGCAGCAATTGCGCCGAATCTTAACCGCCCAAGGTAGCGTTTTTCTTCATTGGTCGCCACAAGCGACCCCAGACATGCGGCTCGTAGGGAGTCAAGCATTCGGTTGTCCACCGCGATACGAAATTACACGAGTTCGACGGTCGATTGGACGTTTCCCGAAGGATACCCCTAGATTAGACCATGAATTCTTGCTGGTCTACAGCAAGTCCGACGACTTCATCTATAACACACAGTATCGCGCCCTGACGTTGGAGGAAAAGAAGGCCCGATATACCTTCAAAGATGATCGGGGTACCTATGCAACGTCGATAATGACCATCGGCATTTGCCGACCCACGTTCCAGTTTGATTGGCGCGGCTACAAACCCGAACCAACAAGATCATGGGCCTTTCCGGAACAGAAGCTGGAAGACCTTGCTCGGGACGGCCGTATCCATTTCCCAAGTTCCGGCAGTCTCCCACGCCTAAAGCGTTACCTTGCGGACCATCCAGGCATGTAAATCGGAACGACTTGGGACGATATCCCGCCAGTAGCTCCCCGGCATGAACGCACGGCTTATCCGTTCCAGCAACCACTATCGCTGATAGACAGGATCGTGCGGCTGGCAAGCGAGCCCGGAGATCAAGTGCTTGATCCCTTCTGCGGATCAGGGACAACTTTGGTCGCAGCCCAGGCGTTAGGTCGGCATTGGTGGGGCGTTGACAGTTGGTCAGGCGCCAAAGAGATTGTTGTGGAGCGGCTAGCTGCTAATTTTGGTCTTCAACCCAATAGAGACTACGCTGTCCTAAACGACGACGACATCGCCGAATTTCCCATTGTCAGCGCGGCTTACACAGACGCTATAACGCGCGTCGCCGAGATTACCCAGTTACAAGAGGGCGTGTCTGCACTGGCGAGCGAGAACGCCCGACTAGAAGAGAACGTTTCTGAACTAACCGGCCACCTGCTTTCGCTGAAGATGGCTATGAATATCGGAGAGAATGATGACGCAGGAACAGAGCAAGTCATACAGCAAATGCAGAACTGGATTGCAAAGAAGATTACGACACCACCTAACTCGGTGGACTACATCAAGGTCGTTTGCGCTTGGCTGACTGGATGGGAGAGCCTAGGGTGTTCAATCTGTCAGGTATATCGCAATTCCCTTTCATGCAGTTTCTGTGTTTAGCACTGAATCAAAGGAAAAGGGGCCAGGCTCAATGATGAAACTCATGAATAGCCTAACCTAGCCGAACCTGGTCGTGTAACCCTGCGGGAAAAGCGGGAAAAGGGGCCGGGAAAAGGGGCCAGGCTCGAATGGCACTAAGTTAAGGCTGAGACCTCGACAAAACAGTGACTTGCAAGGCGCAGGAACGAACTCCCCGGACTCCTCACCCCGCCTGAAGGCTGGAAAACCACAGGTGTCACATCTGAAAAGCCAGGATCTTGACCGCGGCGGGCCAGCCCAAACTACTGATATAACTGGGCTACGCCCTTAACTTAGCGCCATTCTGGCCAGGCTCACTTATGTCTTCCTCCGTTTGCAGGACTTAATTGAGCCTGGCCCTTTATCCGCTGCCCGGAACGATGATCAAGGCCGACAAAAACCCGCACCGACAGACCGCGGGATGGGTCTTGAGGCTATTTACGGCTTGTCACAACTACGGCAACGCCGTATACTATGTCACATGAGAACAGTCGCTGAAACTGAAATTTTCGTCAGGTATGCCGCAGATATTTGGAAAGAAGACGAAAAAAGTAAGTTTATAGATTGGATTGCCTCACATCCTGAAGCGGGAGATTTAATCCCAGGTTCTGGAGGGTGCAGAAAGGTTCGATGGTCAACACCGGGAACAGGAAAGCGAGGCGGCGCTAGAGTGATCTATTTCCTGGTTCATGACGGGGCGATATGGTTACTGATTGTTTATACGAAATCTAAGTTTGACAACTTGCCGGCATCATTCCTTATTGAACTTAAGAAAGAGATTGAAGATGTCTTCTGAAACCGAGAAATTTCAAAATGATTTGCTTGAATCTGTAAGACAGATGAAAGCTGGGAAAGCTGCTCGCGTTACACAAGTTCAAGTGTCTCAAGCTGCGGAAGCACGATCAAGAGTTGGGCTTTCTCAGCCGGCATTCGCGCGTCTGCTAGGCGTTTCACCTCGCACCCTGCAGGACTGGGAGCAAGGCCGACGCGAACCCACAGGCGCAGCGAAGATGCTTCTCCGCGTTGCCGTAAGTAATCCAGAAGTACTGCTTAAGCTCCAAGACTTATAGCGCACTAGGGCGCAGCGTCAAGCTTCTTTTCGTGCCGGGAGCCCGGGATCCATTCTTAGGTTTCCCCGTTAATCCTCGTCCCCGCTAGTCGTTCGCGCCATTCGCCAACAGCCGCTTCAGTCGCTCGACTTCGGCAAGCGCGGCGGCTTCGCGTTGCAATGCTGCCTCGGTCTGCGCATGTGCCTGCTCCTTCTCCGTTCGCTCGCACGCCAGTTGCGCATGTGCCTGCTCCTTCTCCGTCCGCTCGCATGTTAGTTGCGTCTGTGCCTGCTCCGCCGCCGCGCTCAGTTCGGCCATCCGCCGCTGGATGCCGCGCTGCTGGCGCAGGAAGTTCTGGCGCGCCTGGGAGGCATGGTAGGCGCGCTCTTTCTCGGAAAAGGCCGTCAACACGCTCATGGCTTGTCGCATCTCCTCGGTTTGCATCCAGTGGGGTAGCGCGCTTTCGTCAAGCCGCTCGGCTTCGGTGAAGAAGCGCAGCCAGCGCTCCAGTTCGTTGGCCACGTCATCGGCGTGGGCCTGAGCACGCGCGAATTTACCAAGCTCAAATAGGCTACCTCAGGGACAGACCACGGTTTCCGGCCTAGAGCGGCAGATCGAGCTGACTCGGGTCGACTGACGCTGTCTTTGGTCGCCCTGACTTGCCGGGCCAAGTGCGCCGGCCGACCATGGTCGCGATCTGTCACCTGAGGCCTTGACTGCCCAGGACGAAGCCACCGTTGGTCGCACCTCGCAGCGCGGTCAGCGGGGATGACTCAAACCACCTCATTCGACGAACGGAAGCGGAATTGGGTAAACTGGCCCCGAAATTCGCCGGAACTCCGCAAAGGAGACACGCATGAAACAACTGGCATTTCTCAAGCGCAGCAACGGCCGGCATTGGGTTGGCGATGGTTTCCCGGTACAGAGTATTTTTTCCTACAACGACGTCGCCGCGGAACTCTCACCCTTCCTGCTGATGGACTATGCCGGTCCGGCCGACTTCCCGCCGACCCCGGAGAAACGGGGCGTCGGCCAGCATCCGCATCGCGGCTTCGAAACGGTCACCATCGTCTATGCCGGCAGCGTCACCCATCGCGATTCCGCGGGCGGCGGCGGTACTATCGGCCCCGGCGACGTGCAGTGGATGACGGCGGCCGCAGGGTTGATCCACGAGGAGTTCCACGGCGAGGACTACGCCAAGCGCGGCGGACCCTTCGAGATGGTCCAGCTCTGGGTCAACCTGCCGGCCAGGGA
>Ga0247841_10008812_pt1 | contig 14338 bp, 12 predicted proteins | sample LaCruzMarch2015__2_FD_192410 | JGI IMG/M metagenome (GOLD analysis project Ga0247841, IMG submission 192410) | Freshwater microbial communities from meromictic Lake La Cruz, Castile-La Mancha, Spain - LaCruzMarch2015_18m | ecosystem: Environmental > Aquatic > Freshwater > Lake | place: Spain...
ATATTTGATGCTGCAGTTTGTGTGCTTATACAGTGATGAGCGGTGAGAAAATAAGGTTTGGCATCCCATGAAGTGTTATTTAAAAGTGTTCCTGTACACAAAATCCCGCCGGTAATCATCCGGCATACTGAATGTTTTTCTTTTTGCCAGTCAATTCCCTGATTACAGTTAATATCAATATTACAACTGCCTGAATGTCCAAAGTTTCCATCTTTTGCCAGGTAGCTGAATATACCCTTGTAATCGTGACAAACCTGACTGACGACCAGATTGCCAATAAAAGCTGAATTGACCGGCTCGTTGTACTCAATAATAATTTCATCACCCGGAACAGGTGCGGTGGGTAAAATCTTACCGTGATCGTTATTTTTGCTTGTGAATGCACCTAATACATCTGATTTATGAATGTTGTACAAAAATACGGCCGCTCCTTCAGGTATGTTGTAATCATTAAAAACTACGGACAATGAATATGCACCAGCCGATCTGATCCCAATTCGCAGGATTTTTGTTCCATCCGGCAGAATATTCAATGTGCCGGAATTAATAATATCTATTTTGGTTAAAATAACTTCCGCATAACGCAGTGATTTGTACCCGTTATTGTTCTGGTCTTCCTCAATAAGTCTTGAAACATAAACATGAGGCAGGTCGACAAATGTGGGTAAATCTGTGATATCATTTCTGAAACTTCCGGGGTTTGAAGGTTCACTGAGCTGGGCTGCCAGTCTATAGTTGCATGATACCAGAAATGCTAAATACAAAATAATTGATTCTATCTTCATCTTAACAGTTTTTCTGAATGCTGAAAATAATTTTCTGGGTTAAAACCAGGCTGTCCTGACCACAAAAATACTGAATATTTTCAGCATATGATTGTAAAAAAAAAGAGCCCGATAATTCAGGCTCCCTTTCATAAAATATCATTTATATTATTTTACATGTGAAATCCTGGCAGAAATTACATCAATATCTGTTTCAATATTTATAAAATAGATGCCTGCCGGGTAATTGTCCATATCGAAACTGAAAATTTCCAAAGCATCATTTTTAGTAAAAACCTGCATTTCTTTACCAAGTGAATTAAATAAATGAATCATGGCTTTGGCCGGTATCGTGGTTCCGAAATCAATGTTAACTATACCGTCTGATGGATTTGGGTAAACGGATAATTGCGTTCCGTATATGCTGCTTATTCCAAGCCCGGTAACTGTTATATACTTTGTTTTTGAACTGATAAGTCCTCCTGTTGTAGTTGCAGTAAGGGTCACCGGGAATGTGCCGTTCATATTATAGGTACGGTTCGGACTGTTGATTACGGTAGTCGGACTACCTTCCACACCTTCAAACTGCCATAGATAACTTGTTGAAATACCTGTTTCTGAGCTTGTAACAGTAAGATTGGTAAAGTGAACAGTTGAACCTGCAGTAACTGCTGTTCCGCTTGGCAAAAAGTCGGCAACAGGTGCATAGGACGTGCAATCATTATTTTTCCCCACTAATGTTGCAGGATTAGTTCCATCAGGTGCCAGCCAGTCTTTTAACCTGTTGTACGATGCACTGCCGTTTGAAGCCCAGGAATATGAGAATTTTCCATATATGTCGTTTTTGTCGGGTCCTGTACCTGATCCTGCTCCATTAACCACACATGCAGATAAGCCACCGGTGAGAGTTCCGACAACAAGTCCTTCATTATTAAATATCGGTGAACCGGAAGATCCACCCTCAGTTACACCATGTCCATTCGTGGTAGTTGCCCATTTTACACTCCAGTGAGTAGAGTAACTGTTGGTAAGGGTTTGAGTATAAGTTGATATTTTTTTTATGTCTCCGGCAGGGTGGTGAATACCCACTCCACTTGGACTTGAAACGTTTGTTGAACGCCAGCCGTTAAAAAAGGGATTAATACTGGTTGGTATATATTTTAGTAGTAAAACAAGAAAAAAATCGGAACCGCTCCAACCTCCATTAGCCTTAAAAACTGAACCTGTAATGGTATTAGGCATAGGTTCTGTCTCAGAGTTATTATTGCAACCTGTGCGTTCATAATTAAAATAAAATATCCACGCAAGAAGATCGTCCTGTGTGTAATCATCAGCACAATGATCAGCGGTAAGGATATATGGCAGGCAATCAAGCCCGGTATTATTTACCAGTGATCCGGAACACCATCCGTAAGTATTCCCAGCTTTTACACTGATTCTTACCACTCCGCGTTTCTGATTTTGCCACAGGCCGGATTCTGAACACGCTACATCAACCTCACAATCCTCCGATGTATTGTATTCGTATGTTTTGCTTTTAAGATAAGGAAACGAAACTGCCCGGTAAGCATAACATATTTCTGCTATCGATATTACTGATTCATTCTGTTTTCCGAAAGGTTCATAAAATTCAAAGTTAACTATTTCACCCTGGACAAGTTCTGTGGCAAAAATACCTGATACCGGATTGCTTTCATTTGTATAAGCTCCAAGAACCTGTGTTTTATGTTCATTATAAAGGTACAACCTTCCGCCTTCGGGTACAAAAAAATCATTGTAATAAACACCCAGTGCCAATGCATCCTCTACTTTTATTCTAAGCTGCCAGATGCGGCCACCATCAGGCATTATTGTCCAGGTACCTGAATTTTTAAGATTAAAATCGGTTGAAATGCCAGTTCCATATCTGTATAGAATATCTTTTTCAGCGCGCTTGCTGTCTTCTGCAAGTAATTTTCCAGGGTCAGGTTTTTGAAGTTCTTTAATTGCAATTGCATAAGAAAGGCTTTTATCTGAGAAACTGATCGGCTGACCACCAAAACTGATCTGACCATAAGTTAAAGGATGAAAACCAAATTGTAATAAAGTGACATGACAAATTAAAATAAATAATTTCTTTTTGCTCATAACCAGATTGTTAGGATAATAATATTAAATTAATAAATAGCCTGCAAAGGTAATAATAAACCGTTACCTTCAAACTCAATGACTAATTTTATTTACCTGTCAGACCTTTTGATTTTGATCCTTGACAAGCAGGTTATAGCAATTTCTGCATAATGGTTCGTATAGATTCTTTTCACCGGGTAAAATCTGTTTTTCAACAGAATTGAGACGGTGTGAAATATGTGCAAGATTTCCGCACCTCATACATATTGCATGGAATTTAGTAACGTATTCCGCTGTTGCAAGGAGAGCAGGGACAGGACCAAATGGTGCACCCTTGTAGTCCATATCAAGTCCCGTAACAATTACACGGAATCCCTGATTAGCAAGTTCATTGCAAACATCAACCAGGCCCATATCGAAAAACTGTGCTTCATCAATGCCAATGACATCGGCATTATTTGCAAGTAACAATATATTAAGCGACGATTCAACGGGAGTTGATAATATGGTGTTATCATCATGGGATACAACCTCGTTTTCCGAATATCTGTTATCAATATTTGGTTTGTATATTTCAACCCGCTGTCTGGCAATCTTGGCACGTTTGAGCCTGCGGATAAGTTCTTCAGTCTTACCTGAAAACATCGACCCGGTTATTACCTCTATCCAACCGGTTCGTGGAGCTATGGCTTTGTCTGTTTCAAGAAACATCTGAAATTTATTAAAAATAATGATTTGATATGTGCTGTTTCGTTACTTTTACAAATTTAAAATAATTTTTTAATAATAAACGTCAACATATCAGCCAATGGATATAAAAAGCCTTCTTGAACTTATCAGCAGTGATATCCGCGACATCGGAAGAATCACCTCAGGTATGGGAAATGCAGAAAAAATTCAACAGTTTGATATTGATCTTGCAATTTCAAAAACCAAAACTCTCGCTGAAGAAATTCAAATGCTAAACATGCTGAATGCCGTAACAGAAAATATTGTTAAAGATTTACCTGAATATTCAATTCAGGAAATAATTAACATAAAAGGAAGTATGCAAAAGGATTACAAATCAGAGATTAAAGAGGAACACATATTAAAAGCTGAGAAGGAACAGAAAGCTACTGCCGATATTTCTCATAAGCCTGAAGCGGAGAAGGAAAAAACTGAAATACTTATTCAGCAACACATAAAAGAAACTGAGCAAACAGATGTAATAAGTGGTGAAGGGCTTTTTCAAAAAAAAACTGATAAAAAGACCCCTCAGAATAAAAATTCAATTGAAACGAAAGTTGCAGAACAGAATGAAAGGCAATCTTTAAGTGACCGGTTGAAGAATGATAAAAGATCTCTTATTGATATGATTTCAGAAAAGATACCCGATAAGGATATTGCCTCAAAGATCACTGCTAATCGCATAACAGATATCAGATCGGCTATTCCGTTAAATGATAAGGTGTTTTTTATAAAAGAACTTTTTGGAGGTGATGCTGATAAAATGAATATTGCTATTGACATAATTAATAAATCTACTGACCGCACTTCCGCAATGAGGTACCTGGCCGAAACATTTAACTGGGCTGAAGGTAGTGTTGCAGCAAAAAAGTTTTATTCACTTATCGACAGAAGGTTTAATTAGTTGAAAGTTCATAGACTTTTAACTGTTACGGAGTAGAAAGTGAGACGGGTAAAATCTTACCATTAAAGTATTTTGAGCCATAAAGCGCAAAAGATAAAAAAACCGCCGGGTTTAATCCGGCGGTTTCATTACAGGTTATAAAAACCTATTTTAAATTTTTTGCAAAGTCAACAATCCACTGAACAGTTTTGTTGCCGGGTTCAAATTGAGCCTTTTTCAACATAACGAAAACATCAGCAAATTCTTCGAACTCTTCATCGGTAAACTCTTCGGGCTTAAGTAACAGATTCTGGTTACTTTCGAAATTGTTGACAAGATAAATCAGTGTAGAGGTTTCTCTCATAGGCAACTGTTTTAAGGGCAATACAAACATAAAACTCAGTTGCAGAAAATATATTATTGCAACCGGAATATTTTTCTTTTCCTTAATTTAAAGTCCCCCTTCGAGAAATTTTAATTATTAGTAAGACTCAGTTTCTTTTGGGCTATGAGTTTACGCAGATTGATAAGAGCATAACGCATTCTTCCCAGAGCTGTATTGATGCTGACATCAGTCTGTTCTGCAATTTCTTTAAAACTTAACCCAACGTAATGTCTGAGAATAACAACCTGTTTCTGATCTTCAGGAAGTTCCTCAATCAGCCTTCGTACATCGTTGTTTATTTGGTCCTGAATAAGAACCTGTTCAACAGTCCTGTCGGAAAACCTTGAGTGATTGAAAATATCAATATCAGAATCATCATTTGATATTGTGTTCAGGTGTTTTTCTTTCCTGAAGTGATCAATAATCAGATTATGAGCAATACGAACAACCCAGGAAACAAATTTTCCTTTGTCCTGGTATTTGCCTCGCCTTAATGATTTAATCACCTTAATAAAAGTATCCTGAAAGATGTCTTCAGCAAGTTGTGGATTTTTAACTAACAGGATAATGTAGGTGTAAACCCTGCTTTTGTGACGATTGATCAAAATTTCAATACTCGACTGGTTGCCTTGCATGAACTGAATTACCAGCTCATTATCGGACAAATTCATGTCTGACATAATTTCTAAATTTTTATAAACAAAATGTAGAAATTTAATCTATAACCAGTCCTCCTATTTTTTTATTAATACTATTGAAATTATTTTAGCGTTGCAAGTATCAGAATATTTTGTGATAACTCCAAATATTTTGTGTTAAAAAATATTAACATGCTGATATAATTGATCAATTACTATGCCATCAGACAAAAATAGACAAATTATTAATATTCGAGGTGCACGTGTTCATAACCTGAAAAATATTAATGTTACAGTACCAAGAAACGAACTGGTAGTAATTACGGGATTATCGGGATCGGGAAAATCGTCGCTTGCATTTGATACCCTATATGCCGAAGGTCAGCGCAGATACGTTGAAAGCCTTTCGGTTTATGCACGCCAGTTCCTTGGCAGAATTAACAAACCTGATGTGGATTTTATTCAGGGTATCCCGCCCGCAATCGCTATCGGACAAAAGGTAAATACTGTAAACCCACGATCGACTGTCGGTACATCAACTGAAATTTATGATTACCTGAAATTATTATTCGCCCGCATCGGGATCACAATATCCCCGGTATCGGGAAGTGCGGTTAAAAGAAAAACAGTGACCGATGTGGTCGATTATATTCAATCATTAAGTGAAGGTATTCGTTTCAGGATTGAATCACCTTTAATTTATCAGAATAAAAAGGAACTGATAAGAAAGCTTGAAGTACTTCAGCAACAAGGATTCACACGCATAGTGTCCGATGGTGAGATAAAAAAAATAAATAATGTTCTTTTTGATGCGGATATACTAACATCTGATAAAGACATGGCACTTGTTGTCGACAGGCTTGAAACAAAAGATAATGATGAAGATTTTTTGACCCGTCTTGCCGATTCCGTTCAGATTGCTTTTTACGAAGGAAATGAAATATGTAATGTCACTTTTGAAAAAAACGACCATTATCTGTTACCAAATAGCCAAAAAGAAAAAAGCAATAAGATCAATACAATTGTTAAATATGAGACAATATTATTTTCCAGTCGTTTTGAAGCAGACGGTATAATTTTTGAAGAGCCAACCGTTCATATGTTCAATTTTAATAACCCGATCGGTGCCTGTAAGACCTGCGAGGGTTTTGGCAGGGTGATTGGGATTGATGAAGATCTGGTAATCCCGGATAAAAGCCTGAGCATATACGATGAAGCCATTGCCTGCTGGAAGGGTGAAAAACTTAGCCAGTGGAAAGACCGGCTGATACAATCAAGTGATAAATTTAACTTCCCTGTTCATAAACCTTATTTCGAACTGACCGATAATCAGAAAAATTTGCTCTGGAAAGGTAACCGGTATTTTGAAGGGCTGAATGATTTTTTTGCTATGCTCGAAAAGGAAAATTATAAAATACAAAATCGTGTGATGCTGGCCAGATACAGGGGTAAGACAATCTGTCCCGATTGCAGGGGAACACGTCTTAAGAAAGAAGCCGGTTATATTATGGTTGATAGTAAATCAATTCATGAACTTGTTCTGATGCCTGTGAACCAGCTGAGGAATTATTTCAGATCGTTGTCCCTGACCGATCATGATAAAAAGATTGCGGGCAGGATTATGACTGAGATTAATAACCGCCTCGAATATCTTTGTGATGTAGGTCTTGGTTACCTGACACTTAATCGTTTGTCGAACACCTTATCAGGTGGTGAATCACAGAGGATCAACCTTGCCACTTCCCTGGGAAGCAGTCTTGTTGGTTCTTTGTATATTCTTGATGAACCGAGTATAGGTCTTCATGCGCGTGACGGGGAACGCCTGTTACATGTTTTACGTAACCTCCAGAAAATGGGCAATACTGTTGTTGTTGTTGAACACGATGAGGCGGTAATGCGTGAAGCAGACACCATTATAGATATGGGCCCGGGTGCAGGAATACACGGCGGAGAGGTCATTTCACAGGGTAATTATCAGGAATTAATGGAAAAGACTGCAACAAGTTATACAGCTCAATATCTAAGTGGTATAGCCAAAATTGAGATACCGGCAAACAGACGTAAATGGAATAATTTTATTGAAGTTAAGGGCGCCAGAGAAAACAATCTGAAAAACCTCGATGTTAAATTTCCACTTAATATAATGACCGTAATAACAGGTGTAAGTGGTTCAGGTAAATCGTCGCTGGTAAGGAGTATTCTCTATTCATCATTAAAACGGTTGTATGGAGGAGGTGCAGAAAAGGCAGGTGCATGCGACCAGGTGAGGGGAGATACCCATCTGATTAATGATGTGGAGTTTGTTGATCAGAATCCTATTGGCAGATCAAGCCGTTCGAATCCTGTGACCTATATCAAGGCATACGATGATATACGAAAATTATTCAGCGACCAGCCTTTATCCAGATACAACGGTTATTCGGCCGGGCATTTTTCATTCAATATTGAAGGAGGAAGATGTGAAGTATGTCAGGGTGATGGATCAATTAAGGTCGAAATGCAGTTTATGGCTGATGTAACATTAGAATGTGAAAGCTGCCATGGTAAAAGGTTTAAGGAGGATATTCTTGATGTAAAATATCATGACAGGAATATTTTTGATATTCTTGAGATGTCGGTTGAAGAAGCTATTGTTTTTTTCAGTAAAGCAGGTGATACAGCAGGGAAAAGAATTGCTCATAAATTGCTTCCTTTGTCTGATGTAGGACTTGCATATGTGAAGCTGGGACAGTCATCCTCTACTCTCAGTGGTGGTGAGTCGCAAAGAATTAAACTTGCATCTTTTCTTGCTCGTGAAAAAAGTGAGGAAACAATATTGTTTATGTTTGATGAACCAACAACAGGCCTTCATTTTCATGACATCAATAAACTTCTCGATGCATTTAATGCCCTTATCAGGCGCGGACATTCAATAGTAGTTATTGAACATAACCTGGATATCATAAAGTGTGCAGACTGGATTATTGATCTTGGGCCGGAAGGAGGTGAGGAGGGAGGTTATCTGGTTTTTGAGGGTACGCCGGAGAAACTTACAGGATGCAACAAATCATTTACCGGGAAATTCCTGAAAAAAAAGTTTCAAAAGAGTTAGGATATCTTATTTTTATTCCTGTACCATCAGATTGCATCCCCTGATGTCAGAACTGTCAATTCTGCCTTCCACTTCAAACTGACCCTTATTATCCAACCGGCCAATATCCTGGGTTTCAATGAACGAACATGACCAAATATTTGCAAGGTCAATGATATTCATACCACCTGCCTTGCCTGCTCCGAGATATGTGAATGGATCGTATATATCCCTGACCAGGATTTTCATCCATGGCGGAGGACCGAACGCTCCATTTCCATATGAATAGGCTTGCGACAGCAATTCGGTCATACCATATTCTGAATGGATCAATCCTGTCCCTAACCGGTCAATTAGTATACTGTGAAGTTCAGCTCTTGTTAACTCTTTACGTGTCCCTTTCATTCCACCCGTTTCCATGATGACCGTATTTTTCAGGTTTAACCTGTACTTCTCAGCCAGTTCAAGTAATGCAAAGCTGACCCCGATAAGTAATACCTTCGTGTTGTGCTTTTCCAGTTCTGATAATTTTTCGGCAAGTTCATCAATATTATTCAGGTAAAATCCACTTTCTGAATGACCTGAAATATTTATCAGGTGTTTTACCATATATACGAGTGAAGATCCTTTCCTGTCAAGATATGAGGGAAGTAACGCAAGAAGCCGGTAATCACTGATTTTGCCGTAAAACAGTTTGAAACAACTTGCGAAGCTTTTTTCGTACAGACTCAAATCATTTACGTAATGTTTGCTGGTTGTTGTTCCTGTTGTTCCTGAGCTGTAAAATATATGATCCGGAACTTTTTCTGAACAGTATATTTTTTTTGTTTTAAAAAATACAACGGGCATAAAAGGAATCTGGTAAATTGAGTCAATCTTTTTTATATCGGTTCTCAGGTATCCGAGAAATTCTTTGTAAACCTGACAATGACCAGCCTGGTACCTGAATATTTTTAGCGCTGCGTTTTCAAATTCATTACCCTCCTTTAAAGTAAATATCTTATCGGCTATATATTTAACCTCAGAATCTGACATTTGTGAGTTCTATTATTCATTACAAAATAAATTAAAATAATAAGAAATTAACAAATCGTGGTTTTATTGTTAATAAATTTGAAAATCCTGAGTAAAAAATTTACTTTTCTTTGCCGTTAGCTGAAGCATTGATTTAATATGCCAAACTAAGTGATATGTTAATCGCAGTAAGCGGATCGACCGGTTTTATCGGCAAAGAACTTTGTAACCACCTGATTAACTCAGGTCATGAAATTGTTGCAGTAAGACAAAAGGATTTGGTATTACCAATACATGAATTCAAGGAGATACTGCGCGAAACCGATATTTTTATCAACCTGGCAGGGGCTCCTGTACTTAAACGATGGACAAGATCGTATAAACGTAAATTGTATTCAAGCCGGATCATAATAGTTGATAAGGTATTAACAGCAATGCGTCTTCTGAAAGACCGGCCCCGTTTGTTTATCTCGGCTTCCGCAATCGGAATATATGACTATATTAATATACATACTGAAGAAAGCAAAGAATTTGCAGGAAATTTCCTTTCTGAACTGGTAGTTGGATGGGAAAAAGAAATTATGAAAGCCAGTGACCTTAATAATCTTCGTGTTGTCATTTTCAGATTTGGTATAGTTTTGGGAAATAGCGGCGGTGCTTTTCCTTCAATGAAACTGCCGTTTAGGTTCCTTCTTGGTGGTAGGATAGGGTCAGGTAAACAATATTTCTCATTTGTTCATATCGAGGATGTCCTCAGGGCAATAATGTTTATGATTCAGCATCCCGAACAACAAGGCGTTTTTAACCTTGTAGCCCCTGAAGTAACAACTTACAGGCAGTTTGCAAAAATATTGGGAAAAGTAATGCATCGCCCTTCTTTTATGGTATTGCCATCATTTCTTATTAAATTACGTTTCGGTAAAGCCTCATCTCTGCTGCTAAATGGACAGAATGTAAAGCCTATGCGTTTAACAGAAGCCGGTTTTGAATTTAAATTCAAAAATATTGAAGTTGCGCTGCTTTCTCTTGTGTAAAAAGTTCATAAAGTTTATAAAGTTCATAAAGTATACAGTTAATAATGTGATACTAACTCTGAAACTCTGAATCCCTGCAACTTGACACTTTATAACTATTCGCCAATTTTCAAATTTTCAAATTCAATGTGCGAACAGTGCAAAATCGTACCTGACAGGATCTCTCACATCAAACTCCCGTAATTTAGCTGTAAGTTCCTCCACCGCTTTCCAATCGTTTTGCTTTCGTTTTAATAGTCCGATGTTTCGGGCATTTCTTCCCACATGAATATCAAGTGGAATGAAAAGTGATGAAGGCGGGATGTTGGTCCAGCAGCCGAAATGAACTCCGCATTGATCCCGCCGCACCATCCACATAAGGAATAGATTCAACCTTTTACCTGCCGAGTTTTTCGAAATATCAGAAATGTGTTTTTCTGCATGTGAAATGTGAGGCAGACTAAAGAATATCCTTCTGAATTCAATTATTGCTTCTCTTATACTGCCGGTTCGTGTATACGCATCCCTGAACACGGTTCGTAACCCGCCATGATTCCTGTAAATGTTCTGCAACGCTTTCATAAAATATTCACAGTCAGATGGATTGAATGTGCGGTGATGAAAACTGGCAAATGAATGAAGGTCGTTATCTCTGAAATTAATTATAAAGTCATATGGTGTACATCCCATCCCCCTCATAAGCTTGTCAGCGTTTGTAATGATGGTTGTTCTCTGTCCCCATGCTATTATTGAAGTTAAGAATCCTGCAATTTCAATATCTTTTTCATTAGTGAACCTGTGTGGAATCTGAATGGGATCGGTTTGAATAAAATTCGGGTTATTATGCCTGACGACCAGTGCATCGAGATATTCCTTAATTTTCTGTTGGTTTTTCATTTGTACAATTACGTTAAAATAATGGCAAATAATGTAAATTTTCAGATGTTTTCATATTTTTGACCAAACTTTTCAGTATATGATGAATTACTCAGAATTTCCCTATTTATTTGAATCATTCAGCAAGAAAAAGATACTTGTGATCGGAGATGTTATGGTTGATTCCTATATGATAGGAAAGGTCGACAGAATATCTCCGGAAGCCCCGATTCCCATAGTTACAATATCGCATAAGGAAAACCGTCTCGGTGGTGCTTCAAATGTGGCTTTGAACCTTCAGGTACTTGGCGCTGAACCATTGCTTTGTACAGTTGTGGGAAATGATGCAATGGGAACAGTTTTTCACCGCTTGATGGAAGAAAATAAACTCAGACAGGTTGGAATAATTGATGATGAAACCAGAATGACTACCAGTAAAACAAGGATAATCGGACATAATCAGCAACTTCTCAGGGTTGATGAAGAGACAACAGCAGATATTTCATCAGATACAGAAAAGAAACTGTTAAACGCTTTTCATGACCTGATTTCGACATTTACTATTGATGCAATTATTTTTGAGGATTATGACAAGGGTGTTATCACCAGATCACTTATTGAAAAAACTGAACAAATTGCCCACACCCGAAATATTCCTTTATGTGTTGATCCTAAAAAAAGGAACTTCGGGAATTACAGGAATGTTTCTTTGTTTAAACCAAATTTAAAGGAAATTTCAGAAGGACTTAAAATTGAAATTACAAAGAATAATAAGGCATCGTTGGCTGAAGCGGTGACATCTCTTCATAATAATTCAGGGCACAATATTATTATGGTTACTTTAGCTGAAAAGGGAGTATTTATCAGCGATGGGAAACAGCACCTGGCAATTCCTGCCACTGTGCGTGATATCGCAGATGTGTCGGGAGCAGGTGATACCGTTATTAGTACTGCGACATTATGTCTTGTGTCAGGCCTCGATATTATTGATATTGCCCGTATTTCAAATATTGCAGGAGGATTGGTGTGCGAAAAGGTTGGCGTAGTACCTGTTGACAGAGAACTGTTATTGAGTGAATGTCTCAGGTTATTTGTCGATCAGAAATAATATATTCAATTTTACCTTTTACTTGAATATTGCTCAAAACATACGGTCATTAACTGATGAAATTCCCTCATCTGTTAAACTTGTGGCGGTTTCAAAGACAAAGCCGGCTGAAATTATTCTGGAGGCATATAATTCCGGCCAGAAAATATTCGGAGAAAACAGGGTACAGGAACTCATTGAAAAACATTCAATACTGCCAGGGGATATTGAATGGCATATGATCGGGCATCTCCAGTCCAATAAGGTAAAGTATTTTATTCATTTCGTTTCATTGATCCATTCGGTGGATAGTTTTAAATTACTCAAAGTGATTAATGTTGAATCGGAAAAACAGAACAGGATTACAAAATGCCTTATTCAGGTTCACATTGCCAGTGAAGAATCAAAATTTGGATTTTCGGAGGATGAAGTTTGTGAAATGCTTGATTCTGCCGAATTTCGTAAACTGCATAATGTCAGGATTTGTGGTCTGATGGGGATGGCGTCTTTTACTGATGATGTGTTTCAGGTAAGGCGTGAATTCAAAAGGCTGAATTCTTTTTTTTGTGACATAAGAGCAAAATTCTTTCAGACAGATGAAAGTTTCAAAGAATTATCAATGGGTATGTCAGGTGATTTTAAAATTGCAATTGAAGAGGGAAGTACTATTGTCAGGTTAGGCAGTCTAATCTTTGGAGAACGGTAATATACATCGGGTTCTTGTAAGCGTAACGCTTTACACTTTCTTCATTCTTATTACCCTCCAACATAGCTCTGAAGAATTTTGCACCTCGTAGTGTTTTTCAGACGTTTGAGAGCTCTTTCTTTTATCTGTCTTACTCTTTCCCTGGTAAGATCAAGTTCAGTACTTATCTCGTCGAGTGAAGAAGGTGTATTATCGTTAAGTCCATAGAAATGTCTAAGGATATAGGCTTCCCTGTACGTAAGAGTATTTATCACCCGTTCAATTTCTTTCCGTAAGGACTCGACAATAAGGTTCTGGTCTGGCAACAGGCTGTCCCTGCTATCCATTAAATCAAGCATGGTAATATCTTCTTCCTGCGATAAAGGGGCATCAACAGAAATATGCCTGATGGTATTCTGAAAAGCATCACGCACATCTTTTGGTGCAAGTTCCAGAGTATTAGCAATTTCTTCGGTAGTTGGCTCACGTTCAAATTTTTGTTCAAGTTGTGAGAATGTCCTGTTGATTTTATTCAGCGACCCGATCTTATTCAGCGGTAGCCTGACGATCCTGGAATTTTCTGCAAGTGCCTGTAAAATTGATTGCCTGATCCACCATACTGCATAGGATATGAATTTAAAACCCCTTGTTTCATCAAAACGCCGCACAGCTTTTATCAGTCCAATATTACCTTCACTTATAAGGTCGGAAAGACTTAGTCCCTGATTCTGGTATTGCTTTGAAACAGAAACAACAAAACGAAGGTTCGACTGTACCATCCTTTCCATGGCTTCTTTATCCCCCTGACAAACCTGTTTTGATAAGTAAACTTCTTCGTCTTGTGTAAGTAAATCAACCCTGCTAATATCATGAAGATATTTATCCAGTGACGGAGATTCCCTGTTCGTTACCTGTTTCGATATTTTTAGCTGTCGCATTCCGATTTTCTTAATTCATCCGAATTTTTACAGGAAATTTTTTATTTCATGATATTATGAATTGTAAAAATATTCATAATTATTTTTTAACAATAAAATAAATATTTTAGTTTTTGTATTTTTAGGAATTTATTTACTTTTGCAAAG
>Ga0247841_10008813_pt1 | contig 14338 bp, 14 predicted proteins | sample LaCruzMarch2015__2_FD_192410 | JGI IMG/M metagenome (GOLD analysis project Ga0247841, IMG submission 192410) | Freshwater microbial communities from meromictic Lake La Cruz, Castile-La Mancha, Spain - LaCruzMarch2015_18m | ecosystem: Environmental > Aquatic > Freshwater > Lake | place: Spain...
ATCAAAGGAAAAAATTCTGGCTGCCAAACGCGCCGGAATTACAGAAATCATCCTGTCTGAAGACAACAAAAAACACCTCGAAGAAATAAAAGACGATTATTTAAAAGGCATCGAATTCCACTTTGTTAAAACAATTATGGATGTGCTGGATATTGCACTACTGAAAACCAAAGTGGAGAAAGCGGTGAAGATTGGATAGGGTTTTGAAGTTCGATGTATGATTAATTAATCCCAGATGTTTTAATATTTCTTCCCTTGATTGTTCAGATTTAAGGAAATCAATAATTTCGATTGACTTAGACACTTTTCTCGTTGACTTAGACACTTTTTGAGCCGACTTAGTCCCTATTTTCTCCCTTATATAGTCAACAACATCAGATAAATCATTATCAAGAATACTTCTTAATGTCTGTAAATCAAAACTTTCAGCAAATAAAGTATCGATATCTTCGGTTGTCAGTTTAGTTGATGACTTAGACACTAACTTAGTCCCTTTTAATTCAATATGACATGGTAATGTTACCAAAAACAATGTTCTATCTTCATCGGTAAAAAACTGCGGTTCGGCATTTCCATTTTTTGCCATTTGGTCGCGAATTACAGGGAAGCCAGTTGCTTTTCCTTCGGTAAGCTTGAGTTCTTTCAAAAAATCGCCAATCCGCCGGTTGCGGTAATCGCGTGCAATTACCCTGCGTTGCTATAAATCGGCATTTTTAATTGGCGGCAAAGGGCCCGGATAACTTAAAATTTCAATCCGATCAGGTAACACCTTTATTTCTATTGGCTTTTCTTCAGCATAACTTTTATGATATACTGCATTGCTGATGGCTTCTTCCAAAGCGTTGTACGGATAGTTGCTGATGGTTAAACTTTCAGCCTGACCTGTAATTTTTCGGGTTTCTGTTTTAAGGACTTCACCTTTCAAATAGGCCAGACAATTGCGGATTTGCCGGTGCAACGGTCCCTTAAAAGTTTCCGAAATAAAATTTCTGCCAGCTTCGTCCCTGTGAATGGCAAGTTCAATCCAGGCCCGGTTAAAAAAGCGGTGCGGATGACTATTAAAAAACAGAAGTCTGGCATTTACCGGCCGTAACGATTCCACAGGCCCGCGGGCAATGTGCATCGCTTTGCATAAATCGGCAAATGGCATTGACGTACTTTCTTCAAACAAATCGCTGCCAACTTCCTGCAAAAACTCACGAATCAGGCCCAGTTCCAAATCATTCAGTTTAGCTTCCTGATTGATGCGATCGTCAAAAGGCACTTTTGCAGTTAATTCAACCAATCGGGTTTGGTTATCTCCCCGGGCAACAATACTCCTGCTGCCTGAGCGGATATAATATTGTCGTCTTGCATCGTCTCCCAAAGTTGATGGACAGGAGTAAGGGCGCATATCACCGGAGGGGCACCAAACAACCAGAATATGCTGTCCCTCAATTTCATAAGGTTGTGTAACGGGCAGATAATTGGGTTGAATCTTGTAACAAATCCCAATCAATTCGCCCTGAATCCGGTCGATATTTTCCAAAGTCAAACCATTGGGTGGAAACTGAGGAATACCTTCAAACGCTTTGATACCAATAATGATATAACCCCCACCCCAGTTGTTCATGTCGTTTGCAAATGCACAAACCGAATGTAAAACATCCTCGGGATTCCAGCCTTCTTTAAATTCGAGCCGTTCCCATTCAACCACTTTACCATGAACCAATTCTGATATGTTTACTGGTAATGCCATTTTAAATTTATCTATTGTACTATATTCGAAAAATCATTCTTTGTGGTGCTGAAAGTTATTGCGTATTCAATTTTGTCAAAATCAAGGTTGATGGATTCACTATCGGAAGAACAACATTATGCATGAATGTTCCTTTAAATTGCGAAAACATAATTCCACGTGTGGTTGAGAGTGAAATTGAATTTAATGTAATTATAAAATGCTCAGGTAAATCAATTTGTTGGTTGCCGGATGAAGCGAAGTCAAGGATATTCTCAACCAAAAAAACACAACTTGTTTTAATTGAAGCATGACATTGTTTGTCATTTTCCTGAATTAAATCAACGGCAGTATTAACAATTACCAATTTTTCCTCTTTATTGATACGCTGCTCGACATTGATGTTGAAATTATAGGTTCTTTCCGGGATTAGCGGAATTTGCGGGTTTTTCATATTGAATTCCAACAATTCAATACCCTTTATCTGAAAGTTGATGTTTACCTGTTCCATATCGTAAAATTTTAGCACCCACTTTGGTTGTTAATTGCCCAGACCGCATTGGGATAGTTCGGCGCTGGTTCATTGACTATATTTATTCTATCATCGGTTTTTATTTTTTGTGTAAGGTTAAGGTGAAAATGCAGGATTTGTTCTTTTTGTTTTTCCAGAATATTTATCAGATTAATTCCCAGCTTTTCTTCCAATTCAAAAAGAGTGTCCGATTCAAAATTATTTGTGCCACTTAGCCAGCGGGTTATAACCGAAGGATGTTTTTCCATTTCCCTTGCGAAATCACCTTTTTTCCAACCTTTTGCGATCATGGCTTCTTCAATTTTTATGGCAAGCATCATTCTCTTGTCACACTTAATTTGCTCTTTGGGATCAATTTCAGATATAATTCTCTCTAAAATCTGACTTGAATATTCCCTTGCTTTTTTACTCATCTTCGTTAAATTCTAATTCGCCTAAAAGTTCTATTCCTTCACTTGAAAAGAATATTTCATGATCTTTAATTCGGCTGGTTATTTTTTGAGAAATCGTTCTTAATAAATAGTTTTCTTCTGTGAGTTTTTTATTTTCCTGAAATGCGCTTATCGTTTTTGGTTTCTGGCCTCCACCACCCAGTATGATAATTGAATTTCCGTATCGAATACAATATAATCTTAGATTACTATTGGGTATATCAAACAAAGCACACACACCATCTCCGGGAATTCCTTCATCCATTTTGAAGAAACCCGGTCGTGCACCGAATTTTTTGTTTATGGATTGAATGCGTAAAACCAGATTCGAAATTTCATGTTTAAATAAAATTAAATTCTCTTCAAGAAAACGATCGAACAGGGTTTTTTGTTCTTCATCAATGAAAATAGAATACACACTGCACTTATTTCCATTGAATTCTTTTAGTTTAATGATCTCAAAATTCATTGATAGGTTGCAAAAATATGAATTTTACTTATATGTAAATTTTATTTTACCTTTTTTAACAGTCTATTGGCAAATTTCTCATTCTACCGTTATGGGTTTTTGCTAAAATCCTTTTCGTTTCGCTAAAATACAGATAGTTAAACACAATGTTGTAATAAAATTTCAACAAGTTATCAAATAAAACTTTAATCGTAAATAGTTAACTGAAAGGCATCGAATTCCATTTTGTAAAAACAATTATGGATGTGCTGGATATTGCACTGCTGAAAACGAAAGTGGAGAAAGCGGTGAAGATTGGATAAACCGGTGTAGTTTTTATTTGCTCACATATGTAATCCTTTTTTTGCCATTTGGTCGCGAATTACAGGGAAACCGGTTGCTTTTCCTTCGGTAAGCTTGAGTTCTTTCAAAAAATCGCCAATCCGCCGGTTGCGGTAATCGCGGGCAATTACTCTTCGTTGCTGATGGCTTCTTCCAAAGCGTTGTGTCTATTTCTCAAATAGCTCGCGTAGTTTCTGCTCTAATAATTTTTTTTCGGGCAACTCTGTAAGATACTGTGCGACCATTGTTGGGCTCAGACTTCGGCTAAGTGCATATTCAACCACTTCCTCATCCCTGTCTTTACAAAGTAACACTCCAATACTTGGGTTTTCGTTAGGTTTTCGCACGTCGCGGTCGAGCGCTTCGAGGTAAAAATTTGTTTTACCCAAATATTCAGGTTCAAAACGGTCAGTTTTTAACTCAAAAGCAACCAGACACTGCAACGATCGATGAAAGAAAAGCAGGTCGATCCTGAAATCGCGGTTGCCCACTTTAATAGGAAACTCTTCGCCTACAAAAAGATAGTCGGAACCTAATTCCAGCATAAAAAGCTTTAATTCGTGGAGCAACGCTTTGCGCAAGTCGTTCTCGATATATGGTTCCGGCAAATTCAGAAACTCAAATACATAACTATCCTTCAGCGCGTTGGTTATATTCTGCGGCAATTGCTTTATGCCTTCGGGCAGCCTGGCATTACCAATCATTACCCGCTCAAATGCCGAACTGCTGATTTGACGTTCTAATTCCCGTTTGCTGTAATGTTCCCTGATACAAAGCCGGATATAAAATTCTCTTTCTTCCGCGGTTTTGCATCGGCCCACAAGGATTAAATGATGCGACCAGCTAATTTTAGAAAGAATTGTATCTCTGATATCGCTTAAGCCATTTAAATCGAATGGTGTACCTGGTAATTGTAGCACCAGTGGTGCGACAATTTTATTTATCTCATTATCAGTTTTTTGGATTTGTTGCACCACTGGTGCAACAATTGACAAATCTTTGTAGGCAGCAAAAAAGCGACACATCCTGTGAATATTTATTCTATCGAACCCTTTGATTTCAGGATGTTGTTTCTGAATGTATTGTGCCAGTTCTTTTACTGTTCCATCGCCCCAGGTAGCCTTCTCCAAACGAAGTGAAACATATTGACCAACCTGCCAGTAAAGGTTTACCAACTCGCTGTTTACTGAACTTAATGCACGTTTTTGCGCGGTTTTAATCAGTTGTACTATATTCGAAAAATCATTCATAGTGGTGCTGAATATACGCTAAATCTTTTTGTTCCATTGGTTTTTCTGTCAAACAACCGTCAAATAAACACTTCGCTAAAATACAGATAGTTAAACAAAATGGTGTAATAAATTTTCAACAAGTTATCAAATAAAACTTTAATCGTAAATAGTTAACTGAAAGGCTTCGTTTTCCATTTTGTTAAAACAATTATGGATGTGCTGGATATTGCACTGCTGATAACAAAGGTGGAAAAGGCGGAGAAGATTGGGTAGGGTTTTGGGAAATGCTATAATATTGCAATAATTGCAAAGTGCAATTTGGCTTACAAGCACTTTTAACAGTGAAACCAAAAATAGTTGACATTTTTAGCGGAAAATAAAGAGGTTTGTTCAAATTGTTTTATTTAATACCCAAATCATTAAACCCTTTCAAATTAATATGATCCTGATTAACTAAACTATACGATTCGTTTTTTTGATTTTTTTTGATTTTTTCTTCGCAAAGAACTACTGTAATATATTCTTCAAATATTTCTCCTTGCAAGCCTGCATTGTTATATTCTTTAATTAGAATACCAGTCGTCGAACTAACATGTATTATTGAGTCAGTAATAAACAAATCAATATTCCTGCAAACATTCATATAAGTCATTTCCAAAATAAGTTTTCCTCTGGCTGGGACTCTGTAATAGCCATATAAACGTTTGATTTTTAAATTGCCGGAAATTTGATAAAAGCTAAGTTTCCACTCACCTTCAAATTTCAACGATTTAATAACCGGAGGCAATAATTTTTTAACCTCTTCAAAGTTCTGAAATTCAATGAAATCAACATTAACATAACCATCAACATTATTCCCGATTAACACAAACTTTGAAAATCTGTTAAATGATTTATATCTTAGTTCTTTGCTAATAAAATTTGTAATCATAAACTACTAACGATTTATGTTACGATTGTAACATAAATATTTGAATTATGCAAATAGATTCTGAAAAATTAATTACTGTGACCAATTTTGCAAAGCAAAAAGGGCTGGCACGCCAGCATGTTTACAGATTAATTGATTCCGGATTAATTAATTCAATCGAAATCGATCAAATTAGTTTCGTTGTTTTAGATGAAAAAGCTGAAAATTTTCAAAGACAACGAAAAATAAAACAGAGAAAATAAAAATTTGAAATTCAAGGTCAATGCAAGGATTAATTCTTTTTGAAATTAACTAAGTTCTTCTAAGATATTCACAAAAACAAACGGAGTACGAAATTTCATATTTTCGTTATCCCACTTATTTTGAAGATATTCAAACCCAGCATTGGCGTAACCTTCCATTTGCCTGATAAATTCAGCTACAAATACATCTATTGCGTCTGCACTCGCGTTTTCCAATTCAAACCATTTGAAATTAAAATCTTCCGATTTGTTAAGCAATAACATAACTATATAATCTCTAATTGAAGATGGGCTCCACTGCGAAAAAACAAAGAAATCGTTTGTTTTCTCATTTGCATGAATAAAATTCTGCTTACCTAATTTGTACCCAATAATGAAGGCATACATATAAGTTTGGTAGAATGCTCCAAATGATGAAAAATCACCCTTACCACTCGTATCACCTTTTTTAGAAATGCTCTCAATTAAAGTACGGTACTGCTCTTTGTATCTTGGTCGTTTCTGACCAATTAGATCTCTTAACTGTGAACCATCCATAATTTTATCCTTTATAACATTTGTTTTTTGTTACTAAATTTGTTGTATCGGCTCTTTCTTCAATAACATTTACATAGAAAGTACCAGGAATGTCGCCATTTTCCATTCTTTTCAAAATTTTCTTGCCCAAATCATTCAAGTAGTTTTCGGATGTGGGGTCATACAATTCTTTAATAAAAATTATGCTTTGGGTAAATACTTTGGGTGCAATTTTAAAAAAGTTACTTATAAAATTGTCGCCAAACTCCGAAAATGGAGCATCTGAAATAAACGGGTAATTAAATTGTTTATTCCCAATTTTTGATGAAATAATAGCCATAATGATAGAAAGTTGTTTCATTCGCTGAAAACCTGTGCCAAGGCCTGTAAGTTCACCGTCATTAATATTTTTGATAGAAACTTGAACTGTACCATCAGCCTGTTTTGAGAAATTTAATTTGCCACCTGCTGATAAATTGCCCTGTGTAAGTTCTCTGTATTTTGTGTTAGCATTTATTTCCAACGATTTTAGAATTTCATCAAAAATTCGTTCTTTAGAATTATGGAAAATATATTCAACACTAGCCATTATTTCTTTAAATTCACGATAGCTTTCAATTTCGCTGTTTGTGTTGAAACTCTTAATTTTTAGTTCAATCTGTTCAATTTTTGTTTTCCATTGACTAACTGAAATATCAGCTTTTTTTATTAGTTCTTCATACTTGAGTATGTCTTTTTCTGCTAATGTGTAATCTGAAATATTTTGTTTGTCGGTTACATCTGAGCCGATTTCACTGCCACCTGCATTTAAGAATTCGAGTTTTGCATTTTCTTTTTCATCTTCTTTTTTCGATATTAATTCTTCCATCTCATCAATATCATCTCTATATTTCTGAATTGATTGTTCGATTTTAGGAATACTTAACGAAAACGAGCCAACAGTCGTTTGTATTCCGCTGTAAAATGGGTTGAAGTTGTTTTTGTTTGATTTTTCTTTGTTTGCAGGGCGTTCCATTACCATTTTTATATGTTCCCAAGCCTCTTTAAATTTGGGGGCAGGACGACCACAAACCTCACACTTTTCTGTCCGCAACATTCTTTGCAAAGAAGGAATGTCAGGCGAACCTTCAGGAAGTTTAATAGGGTTACATATTGCATGTTGAGTTGCAATTTCGGCTGTCAACTCCTGCCTGCGCGTATCAAAAAATGAAATCTGCTCTTGTAAGCCCATTAGAATCCAAGGCGAATTTTCCGAAAATAACTGTGATGTAATATTTTTCTCGTTGGTATTTTTCCTTTCCTTTAATTGGTTAATTTCATTTTGGAGTAATTTTTGAACTCCCCGAAATTTTTCACGGTTTTGTGCATTCAATAGAATTGCTTCCAAAGTATCTTTTTTCTTTTTCGCTTCTGATAATTCAGTTTTGTAGGTTTCATTTTGTTTTGTGGTAATTTCAATACGTTGATCGAGTAACTCTCTTTCCTGAATCAGCTCGTTAACTCTAGTGTTAGTAGAATTGATTTCTTTCTCTTTGTCGTTTGAAAGTTTTTTAGCTTTATAAGATAAATCTTTGCTGGTCTCACAAATTTCTATCAAGTTTTTAATACCAGCTAACACTTCAATAGTAGAAGACAAACCGTTGTGCGAAGATAAATCGACCAATTTTTCCATTGATTCGCCTTGTAATAAAGCGTAATTCATCAATTCCGTAGGAATAATTTTTTTAATGATTTTATCTTTGTCTGAAGTATCCAATACAGGAATATCACGATTGTCAATAGTTTGCAAAATATCCAACTTTTCGTTAGTTTTCCAACTATTGCCGTCTTTCTTGAACAGTACAATTTTTGAAATGGAGTATTTGCTTCCATTTTCAATAAAAATGATATTGACCCCCATATCAAAATTCGTTTCCTCATTTATAGCCTTTCCTGAGGCCATTTTTTGAAATGATGAGGCAGCACTGACCATTCTTTTTGAATCCGAATCATATACGGTATCTTTCAAAATCCAAAGAATACCATTATAAAATTTGGATTTACCCATATTATTATCGGCATTAACAATATTGATTCCCTCTTTAAAACGATAGGTGTTTTCGTCAAAACTTCCGTAATAGTTATAAAAGTTTTGAAAGCTAACGGATTTAATTATTGTTGCCATATTCTATAACTTCATTATTTGTTTTTGAATAGTTTGAAAAATCTGTTCTTTACTCCTATGATTTTCCTGACCACTAATTATTGCATTAATAATTTCAATAACAGGGTACGGGGACTTTGTAGAAAAGTCCTCTTGCTCCAATTTCTCTTTTGAGATCTGAAATATCGTCTGCAATTCAGGTGATTTTAACACCTCATTGAAAATTTCTTCGGCTGTCATTTTATTAATAATTTATTGATGTATGTTCAAAATAAGTTCTGATAAAATTAAATCGTAAAATTGTGCAACTACATTTAACGATTTAAGTGCACCAGTATAGTTGTTCGTTGCTAAATTGGCAAAATATGCAACACGGTTTAATTCACCTCGAACTAAACTTCGTTCCATATTCCAAAATTCCTGAGAATAGTGGGGTGATTGAAAATTCGGAACAACGACCATATCGTAGATATAAGCAAATGTTTTTGCTTTATGTTTGCGTAGCAAACGACCACGCCGTTGAATGAATTGTCGGGGATTGCCAGTACTTGAAGCGAAAATACCATACTCAGCGCGAGGAACATCGACACCTTCATCCAAACATTTCATTGCGAATAAAACGTTGATTTGTCCGTCTTCAAATCCCTGCAAAATAGTTTTTCTCTCGGCTTTACTATTTTTGCCTGTATAGGTGTTGCAAGTTGTATTTGGGAAAATATCTTTGGTTGTATCAAGCATTTTTTTAATAATAGATTCTTCATAAATTTCTGTTTCAGAATCATTATCAGAATTGGAATATAAAACTGCTTCGTCTGAATCAAACATTTTTTTGCCTTCGGGGACATAAACAAAGCAAAACTTTAATTTATCCTGCCCGATTTCATTAATTATTTCCTTGAAAACACGCATTTTGTCATCTGCCTTATGCAAAATGCGCTTGCGTAACATTAACAGTTTTTTCGCTTTTTGATTATCCTTGAATTGTTTTGTTGAACTATCGAATAATCGTAAAAGTTGCTCGGTAATTTCAGCATATTGTTGCATTTCAATGTCATTCAAATAAGCAATTTTAGGAAAATAACAATATTCCATTAACCGCCCTTCTTCAATGGCTTTTTTCATTGAAAAATTATATACATAAGGCGGTTTGTCATTGAAAAAACTTTCCAACTCTACAGTTCCTTCTTCGTCGTAAATTCTGTTTGGAGTGGCGGATAATGCTATTCTTCTTTTGATATGCAATGTTCTGAAAATTGCCCTAACAGATTCAGATCCTATATTGTGTGCTTCATCCGCAATAACGATCAAACTATCTGGCAATTGAGGCAAAATTTGTTGAAAGTCTTTGTTCGTAAAAGATTGATATGTAGATACTATTACAAAACTAACTTTCTTACCTCTACTAACTTTATCTATTAATTTTACAATCTGTTGTCTCCAATGTGGATTTTCTGAAAACACCGTAATTAAATTCTTGAAATCGAACAACGCAATTTCGTCAATCCATTGCTCTACTAATGCAATTGTTGGCACTAATATCAATAGTTGGTATACACCATCGTTTTTGTATTCTTGTAACGCGCAATTCAATGAAGTAATGGTTTTACCTGTTCCGGTAGCCATCGCAAATATACCTTGTTTGTCATTTTTTAGCCATGCATCATACGCTTGCATTTGATATGGTCGTGCACCATCAGGATATTTGTCAGGGAAATGGGGCTCTTTTATAATCGGAGTGGTTGGCAATGCTTCACTTTCTATTGCGGCTTTCCTAGATAATTTTTTGATTATTTCTTTCTCTTGTATTAATAATTCGTCTGAATCAACAGTAGGATAAGTTTTCACAATCTCTTGGCAGAATTTCTTGGCAGGGAAGACCAAAACATTGTTGTTTTTTCCATCCCAAATTTCCGAAAAATCTTGTTCGCTTAATTTAATTCTTTCTCCGCTATCTTCACTTTTCCATGAGCATGAGCATTCTATTGTTTCAATATTCCTGACCAAAGCAGCAGCCGTTAAGTTTAGTGAGCCTGTAAAAGCAACTTTATCTTTATTTTTATCGGTAAAAATGCCGAATTTCTCATGGGCTAATCCACCATCTTTAGGAATAACAATCTTTATTTCAATTCTATTTGTTTGAATAAGGTATGAAAGGCATTTAAAAAAATGTTCATCTCGCTGGGATAAGGCTTTCTTAAGGGCAAAAAATGATTGTAATATATAGTTCTCAAAATCAACTATTTCATTATTTTGCAAAAGTTTATAATCCTCTTCTGTAAGATATTGATTTATGTATAAACGCATGTTCCCACCATTACTAATAAAATGAGCAATGCCAACAGAAAGGATATTAAATGAGGCACTACTGAAATAACCTAATCCCATGTCAAAATTTATACTATTTGGCAACGCCAGTTCGAAAAAGTCGAAAGGTAAATCCTTTCTTCCTGTTGAATATCTATATTTGAAATTATTATCTCTTAACATGTCTGATTTCGTCTAAATATCAAATTCTTACATCAAAGAAATTGGGTAAGAACTTGTAAGTATCAATATACTTATCAATATCCTTTTTGCTAATGATATTTGTTGATTTCAAATTGTCTATTTGATCTGGTATGTGTTGCTTGATATGTAGTTCTTCTTTAAAAGTCAAATTTGGAATTTGTATTTCATAAATAAGTTCATCAATACGAATAAAAGGGAAATCGCTAATGTTTAGGTCTTCTATTTGCGTTGCTGTGTTTGTAATCAATCCACCAAAAGTAAACATTCTCGCACCTCTATTTTCTTCGTATAATATATTGTATAACTGCAGAAATTTAACTTCTTCTTCATTTCTATTTCTATCTGCTATAATGTTATCAATTAGATTTACAAACATTTTACGGACTGTCTTAAAATTTTCAGCACTTGAAAATCCTTTTGCCGTTATGTCAAAAGGTACTAATGTACCATACTTATCTTTAAACTGCTCAACCGTATATTCTTTGCCGGTATCTGCCGATTTTAATTCTCTATTGCATGTGACGAGATAAATACTCCCAACAGGTAATTGTCTCATTAATAAAGATAAATCTTCAAACATATAGTTGTCTAGAGCGCCGTCATAATCAAGCCAAACTAATGATGGCTTATTAAGTTCTATCCTTGACAATACATTGGTAGATAAGTCTTTGTGAATTTTAATAAAAGAAAACGGACAATTAAAATCTAACCGTTCTTTTGAGATTTCATCACCTCCCTCAATACTGCACATTTTATCAATGTGCAATTCTTTGTGAAACAGTTTAAAATCCGTGAATGATAAGCCTCCAAAGCCAATGTACTGATATTTATGTTTATAATAATGACAAATGCGTGCAAATGTTGATAACAGCATTTTCCTTTCCGTAAATTTATATGGTCGTAGTTCGTAGTTAATTTTGAGAGGACTATTCATCTTCCAATTCCTCCATCTTCAAATAGTAGTCAAATGTATATTTCCCTAACTCACCGAATGATTTAGAATCGGAATGATTTTTTGCTCTTGTTGCAAGTTTCTTATCGACATCATAAGCAATTCTAACTGACTCTTTTTTCTGAGCAATTGCATCTATATTTAATTCCGGCAAAACAAAGTTTCTTTCGGTATGCGAATAAGTGGTTACTTTCATATTGACAACAGAAATCTTATTTTCCTTCTCTCCTAATAGCTTTCGGTATTCGTTTGCTTCATATCCCAATTTAGTAACTGACCTTAAGAATGGTATTACCTTTTGCATTGCTTCTTTCATAAATGGCAATACATATTTATATATTTCAGAAGTAGCATCAATTCCCTTTTTTGTAGTCGTTAATGGTAGATTAATAGTATCGTGAGAATCAAAAAATACCACACCGCGAAACATAACAAAATCAATGTGCCATTTTGGTATTGTACTGATTCCCCACCCAGTTACTTCTGTTTGGTCAGCTTCTAAAACCAATCTATCATTACAATAGATATACCAACCTGAAGCTGAAGGATTTCCAACTTCTCCAAGTCCTGCAATTACTTTAAATGTGACGTTATTTCTTGTTCCCTCTTTGAAATAAGGTTTTGAACCATCTGTGTCATTAAAAATATTGATGTCTTTTGAAGATAGTTTCTGATTATTCAGGTAAATCTCAATTTTCTTTTCTAGACTAAAATTTAATAGTCTTTCAATGTCATTTCTGAGTGTATTAAGGAAAGATTCATCATTGTATAAATCTGAAACTTCGGGGAATAAGTTGAAAACCTTTATAAATGTACCATTGCTTTTTAGATTAAAGTCACTTGTCTTGTTTTCATAATTGAAATTCCAATCATCAATAACAGACTTATTGCCATCACTTAAAGTAATTTCGGTTGTTTTATTTTTCCAAATATCAACATCAACATTTACACTAAAATGTTCACCATTAGATTTTGACTCAATAATAAAATTTTTACCCATTTTGAACAATGCTCTTTTCATTCCAATACCGAAACGTCCAACGGAACCACTTGTCTCAGGAGCATCATCAGGACGTCCAAAACGGAATGCATATTTCTGTGCAATTTCTACCGTAAAACCACCACAGTTGTCTTTGACAACAAACTCATTTTTATTCAAAATCAAGTCAATTCTTAATCCACTGTAATCATTCGAATTCAATCTGCTTGCTCCATCAATAGAATTATCTAATAAATCGACGATGGCATCGTTGATTGTTATATCCCTCGTAATCATCTGAATAAAAAATGATTTTGTAGGATTTCCTTGTATTATTTTACTATCCATAAAAGAATTTATTTATACATTTTTTTTCAAAATTCATCAAATCAATTTTGCAAGATCAATAAACCTTTGTCGTTGTTCTTCGGTTAACTTGTAGTCTTGAAAATCTTCTTTTGCTCTTCTTAACCATCCATAAAGAAACTTCTCCTCTCCTCTTGCGAATGGAACACGCCTGTTCTCGAGTAAGAATATTTTAAATTTATTGTAATTCAAATTCCATTCATATGTATTTTTATCCGCTTCGTAATCGCTATATTGACTTTTAACCCTTTCAACTTCTTTTAGTTGATTTTCAGAAATTTGCTGTGTGCCATTTATAATTTTACTCCACCAACGACAAAGTGATTCTTCTTCTTTATCTTCAGAAGAAGAAAACGGGAAATGCTCTTTTTCCACAATGAATTTTTCAAAAATAGTTAATCGTTGTTCAAAACTTTTTCGTAACAACCCCTGTTCTTCTAGTTCTTTGTATTCATATAAATATTCTTTACTCACTAATCCAAACAGGTAATTCCCAAAATACGAGAATCTTTTTAGAGTGTCGTTGGACATGGTTGTTCTAATGCTATTAATATTAGTTTTTGGAAAATGACGTAATACATAATTTGTAATTTCGTCCGCAGTTTGCGGGGAATCATTTTTCATTAAAAATTCAATAATTGCATCACGTATTGTTCCTGTTCGTATATGTTCCCACTCTTTAAGTGTGTAAATACTGCTTCTATTTCTAAATGATATTGACTCATTCCTTTGCAACCAAGGTCGTAATTGTGCGGCTTCAGTATATTTATGCTCTGGCAAAATCTTCTTAAATTCCAAGAAAATTTCATCCAAGTGCATTGGATTTCCGTTTTGTTTCAAAATTTCATAAACCAAATCAATAGTATTTCTTTTTTTGTTTGCAGGAATCTTTATTTGCCCGTCAATGTCTTCTGAGTACAAGCCAAATTCATGAAGCAAGATATCTCTAACAATAATTACTAATTCATCAATTTCGGTAAATTCAAAATTTATCCAACA
>Ga0247841_10008815_pt1 | contig 14333 bp, 3 predicted proteins | sample LaCruzMarch2015__2_FD_192410 | JGI IMG/M metagenome (GOLD analysis project Ga0247841, IMG submission 192410) | Freshwater microbial communities from meromictic Lake La Cruz, Castile-La Mancha, Spain - LaCruzMarch2015_18m | ecosystem: Environmental > Aquatic > Freshwater > Lake | place: Spain...
AGGGGACTATTTGTATGAAAGGGATAGGAGAAAGCTTTATCAATTGGCGCGCTCAAAGTCGTTGTGGGAGCGCAGAATAGCGGTATTATCGACGTTTCATTTCATAGGGAATGGCGATCATGAGGATTCGCTTAAGATAGCCAAGATTCTTCTTTCCGATGAGCACGATCTTATACACAAGGCCGTAGGCTGGATGCGTAGGGAAGTAGGTAAACGAGATATTCGCGCCGAAGAGAGATTTTTAGACAAGCATTACCGCGAAATGCCGAGGACTATGCTTAGGTATGCCATAGAGCGTTTTCCGGAAAAGAAGAGATTGAGGTATTTGAGACGTAAGTAAAAATTTAAAAATAAGACAAAGCAAAAGCCCCGGGTTTATTCAACCCGAGGCTTTATTGCAATACACATATAAAACCCGCCGAAAAGGAAAATAGACGCCAGAATTATCCCTGGAGGTAAGTCTATTCTTCGAGAGCTTCGACCTTCACCCTGAATGTCGTTCCTCTTACGCCGACAATAGATGTGGGGGTCTTAACCTCGAATTTAGACTCCGCGCCATGGACTTTCTGCGCCTTTATGAGCACTTCACCCACCGCCAGATCCAGGAGCGTCTTGGAGGTGCCGGCTTGCGAGTCCACCGCCATGGTTGAGAGCAGAAGCTGCGATCCTTCGCTTACTTCTACGGTGGCCGTCTGGCCTTTTCCGTCAACATTAAGCGTAGCCATTGAATTTGCGGCCGTTTTTAATGTGTCTCCCTCATTGAAGATGGTCCCTATCCGAGCAGGTGACCAATTAGACTGCCCGGCAGCCATTATCGAAGCCTCTCCATTCAGCCCGATGATCTCAGCGGTGCGTTTTTCCTCTGCGGCATTAGCGCGTATAGCTATACCGAGCACCAGAGCAATGATTAATACCAAACTCAAATTCTTCATTATATTACCCTCCTAAATGAAGTATACCCGACAAAATCTTAAAAGTCAATGACGGCAGGAGCAGGGGGAGAAAATCACCTGCGCCGGTTTGACAGAGAGTCAGGGTTCGTGTATAATTATCGTAAAGCCGATAGGATATTAGTATAATAACTGCATATATGGCCAGTAGACTAGAAGAGAGAAGGCCTCAGCGCAAAAAAGCAGCGTTTTTCTGCTGCATTGCGGGTGCGGTAGCTTTTCTCATTTTTTTACCCAATACTGCCTTAGCCGTGCCGCCGCAGCCGTCTATGAGCAGCGTAGATCAGGCGACCAGAGAGGCAGACCGGTCGGTACGCCAGCAAGTCGAGAAACGTTTTCAAGAAACTACCCCAAGAAAACCCCCCAAAGTAAAAGATATTAAGCTCGAAGAGAAGCGGGAAGGGCCCGCTTTCATGGTGAAGAAGATAACCCTTGAAGGCGTCGAGAGTTTTAAGCCCGAGGATTTCAGCACCATCGTGTCTAACTACGAAAATAAAGAATTGACCATTTCTGATCTCAAGATCCTGTCCGGTGAAATAGAGAGGGAATATTTAAAAAGAGACATTATAGCCGCGTGTTTTCTTCCTCCGCAGGATATCAAGGATGGAGCCGTAAAATTGCGCGTAGTAGAAGCGAAGATGGGGAATCTTGAAGTTAAGAAGATGAGATACTTCTCCGAGGACAGGATACGGTACTATTGGTCGATCGCCCCAGGCGAAGTTCTGCGTTATGGCGAGATATCGCGCAGCCTCCAGATAATCAATAAGAACCCGGACAGGATGGCTAAGGCAGCGCTTCATGCGGGCGACAAGCCCGAAACTACCGACGTCGTCGTTGAGGCAGCTACGAATTTTCCTATACACATGACTGCCATGTTAGACCGTGAAGGTATAATTTCAACCGGGAAATTAAGGAGAGGGTTCGGGGTCGTCGATAACAATCTGCTAGGCCTGGATGATAGCCTGGTCCTGGGGTATATAGGCGGTACGTCTTTCAACGGGGCTTACGGATACCATCGCGTGCCCATTACAAATTTCGGCACCACCATCATGTACGGATATAACTGGACTACCTCATCCCCAAAAAAGAATTATGAAGTATATGATATGCACTCTACGGTGGAAAGTTACAGCGTGTTCGTATACCAGGATCTGTTTGAAGGCAGTGATTATAGAGGGGAAATCTCTGCGGGGCTGGAAAAGAACAATAAGCGCGTCATATCCGGCATATATAATGACCTGAATATTGACAAGTTGACGGTCAGCACAGTCGCAGCGACGCTTGTGAAGAGGGAGCAGGGAAGAAATATATCCTTCAGGACTGCTTTTTCTCAGGGACTTAATTTTCTGGGTTCCAGGCCGAAGAACCCTCTATCGTCCAGGCTAGCGGGCAGCACTTTCTCCAGGTTCCAAGTGAGCGCTAACTTCAGGCAAGCTCTCGTTAAAAACTACCAGGCGAATTTAAAATTTACAGGCCAGGCTGCGTCAGAAAAGCTTACGCCTCAATATGAGATGTATATGGGAGGCATCGATTCGGTAAGAGGGTATCCATCCGGCGATTACCTGGCGGACAGTGGTATTTATGCCAATCTGGAACTCCTTGTACCGATGCCATTCTTGCCGGAATGGGTGAAGGTTCCATATGGGGAGCGGCCCTTGAAGGACGATATAACGGGCGTGCTATTCTTCGATTACGGTATTGGCTCGAAACGCGGTAAGATCCAGGGCGAGCAGTCAGTGGACAGGATGGCGTCCATAGGCGTTGGAGTTAGGGTAAAGCTTATGAATCAGGCACTTCTCAGGTTGGAATGGGGTATTCCTCTCGATCCTATGGTCAATAGGCCTATTACGGAAGGCGGCGGTAACAGGCCGCGGCTGCACTTCTCTATAGATTTCCAGGACGACTTGCCTGAAGAAGTTGAGAGATTCTCCAAGGTATTCAAGGACGAATATCTGAATAAAGCGGCCTGGGACATAGTTGACAAAGAGATGAAGAATGAAAATAGCTTGCTGCACAAAAATATATACAAAAATCTCACTCTCGCAAAAAAAGCCCAGAAGCGCGGAGATATGGCAAGTGCAAAAAAATACTATTCAAAGATCGCCAGTATCGGCAGTTCTGCTTACCGGCAGGTTGAGATCTATTTGAAGGAAAATTACAAGAATATGGATACGCTGAGGGCTGCTAATGAGGAAGCCGCCGCGTATTACAAAGAAGGCGATTATAAAAAGTCAAAAGAGATGTCGCAAAAGATCATAGAAGATGCTAAAATAAAGCCGTTATCCATATATATCAGGTAGGGAGGGAAGGTCGATGTTCGTTACCAACGCAATTTTAGACAGAAGAGGATCATACGCTCGCTTTATCGAAGCGTTCTCTATTGTCTGCATTTGCCTTATAGCTGTTCCGGTATACTGCCAGGACGAAACAGATAAAGAATCCGCAGCTACGGCCGAAAAAACCGAATCCCCCGAGAAAGTAGCAACCTCAGCAACAGCCGAAAAAATCGAACCTCCCAATGCGACAGTGGCCTCTAGTACAAGCGCCAATGAAAAGGCCCCCTCTGCAGCAGTAACGGCACCGGTGGAAGAAAATATCAAGGTTGAGGTGAGCGAAAAAGAAGTCCAGGAAACGGTGCCGGCATATAGCACCAACCTTAAGGATATAATCCGTGAGGCGGAGCAGAATATTAAAAGGATAGACGAACAGATAAAGAACGATAAGAATGAAAAACTCGTAAGAGAACATTTTGAGAAAGGTAATGCCTTCCAGCAGCAGGGGAAGTTAGAGGAAGCCAGAAATGAGTGGCAGGAAGCGGTCAATATCTCCAAAGATCCGTCCATGAGGGAGCATATTAAAGATAGCGATAGACGTGCTACCGAAAAGGCCAGAGAGGAAGAGAACGCCCGGATAGCTAAAGAGAAAGAGCTTAAAGAGGCAGAGCGTCAGGCCAGGCTTGAAGCCGATAGAAGGGAGCGCGAAGCCAGGGAAAAACAGCGTGAGATTGAGAAACAGCAGCGTGAACGCGAGCGCCAGGCCAAGCTTGAAGAGGAGCGAAAAGCCGAGGAAGTCCGGGAAGCTCAGCGGAAGGCGGAGCTTGAAGGCGAGAAGAAAGCTCGCGAAATCGAGCGCCAACAGCTTGCAGAGAAGAGGGCCAAAGAAGAGGCCGAGCGTATAGCCAAGCGCGAAGCCGATAAGAAAGAGCGCGAAGCCAGGGAAAAACAGCGTGAGATTGAGAAACAACAGCGTGAGCGCGAGCGCCAGGCCAAGCTTGAAGAGGAGAAGCGCAAGCACGATATAGCGAAGAATGTTAAGTAAAAAAGTTAGCCCCGGGTATTGCCATTTCCGGGATATATGATATACTTATTAGAGGAGTAAGAAGAGTTCTTTAATATGCTTCACAATATTGCATCTCTTGAGCGATAAAGGCAAAGTCAGTGAAAACTGGCGGCGCAAAGCTACAGAGCCTAAGTCCGGTTGATCGGATATGGCAGTCAGCTACCGAAAAAAGAGATTTTTTGTTTTGAGGTGGGCCATGAAACTTAGACAGAATCATAAGACACAGGAAACATTCCCGAAAAAATACACACCGCTATTTTTGTGTATTTTTATCCTGTCAGCCTTATGCCTGTTATATACAGGCAGCGCTCAAGCCCTGCCGAAAGATTACGAAGTCGTTTCCGGTTCTGCTGATTTCACAGTAAGCGATGAATCGACTTTGACTATCAATGCCAGCAACAATACCATTGTTAATTATGGATCTTTCGATATTGCTAAAAACGAAAAAGTTATTATCAATTTGCCTGACCAGAGCGCACAGATATTGAACAGGGTGAATTCACCATTACCCACAAATATCATGGGCACTCTTACGGCCGGGCAAGGCCTTATAATACTCATAAACGAATCCGGCATATATATCGCACCAGGGGCCAATATCACAGCCCAGAACCTGGTCCTTTCTACGCGCGATATAACAGACCAGAATTTCCTTGATGGCAATTATGTATTTGAACGTATCTCAAAAGACAAGATGGACCGGCTACTCCTTAATGAAGGCAATATAAAGATCACTGAGGGCGGTTTTGGCGTCCTCATAGCCGGGGCCATTGAGAATAGGGGTATCATTACCGCAAGGGCAGGCACCATAGCCATGGCTGGCGGTAATGGGGTACGCCTCACCCTAAACGGCAATAGCCTTATCTCGATAGATATAACGGAGCCCGTAGCCGGTACGATATACGACTACCAGGGTAATTCAGTCCTTGACCAGATAAAGAATTCAGGTACCCTGGATGCCCAGGGGGGCACTATAATGCTATCGGCTGATTCCATAAATGATGTCTTCCGTAAGGCCATAAACCTCGAGGGCATGGTTACAGCCACGAGACTTGAGCAAAAAGACGGTCATATACGCCTGGTTGCCGATGGAGAGGTGTCCATAAGCGGTAAGGTGGAAGCCACAGATATAGCCATCGGCACTAAGGTGGCCGCACTCGATATCAACGCTATTAAGGACATAAAGGGAGTTCCCGATAAGGTCGTCATAGAGGAGCTATCCGCTATGAAGGCCGAAGATCTTATAACTATAAATGCTAAGGACATGATAAGGGTGGACGCTACCATAGAGGCCCCCACAGTGACGTTTGTATCGGGGGGCAGCGTTGATACCAGCAGATCGGCCATTATATCGGCCACTAACCTGAATATTACAGCCCAGCGTTTCGGCAGTTCAATAACCCCGGTAAATCTGAATGCGCAAAACATCTATATAAAACGGTTAAACGGAGATATTGATATAAGACAATCCATAGGTATAGGCACATCTGTGATGATAACAGGCCCGCCCGACGGCGAAATCATAAATATATCGTACAACAGAAACGCTTCCCAGCTCACGCTGGAAGGCGGTCGCGTAATTATTTCAGGCAATGAACCCATTTCCCTCTACGGAAACATCACCTTTTACAACTTCTACTGCGATACTCCGGGTAAAGAGATCTATTTCGAGGCGGGGAAGACCTACACTTTTAAGGGGACTACCACTATTATAGGATCCCCTGACCAGGGTGAAAACGAATACCACATCAAACTCCGCTCTCAAGTCCCGGGTGAACATTGGTATCTTGACATAAATAATGACAGCTTCCTTATAGATAGAGTCGCGATAAAGGACGCCAGTGCACTAAATTACATATTTATCCCCAGGGGTGTGGATGAGGGCAATAACCTCAATATGCTCATAGACCCTGTATGGGATGGCGGCGGGGCTACCTATAAGTGGTCGAATCCCTATAACTGGGATGGAAACGTAGTTCCTAACGCCAATGCTGTTACCTTTAACGGGACCTCTACAAAGGACTGCATAGTAGATTCTGCCAATAGTATTGCCTCCCTTGCCATAGAAGCCGGCTATACAGGCACTATAAGCCTGGGGCAGACCCTTACTATTACGGGCAACTTTAGCCAGGCGGCCGGCACATTCAATGAGACCATAGCTACGGACGGAAGCACGCCGTATAATCTATCAGTCGGCGGCACCATAACTAGAACAGGCGGCACATTTAACGGACCGTCTAAACCCGGTGGCGGCACTACGCCGGCAACTCGCGTAGAGAACGAAACTGATCTCAGAACGGTCTGCACGCTCCTTACCCTTAACTATGTACAGACGGCTGATATCACGTTAACGCTCGACTTTACCACTAAGATTATTGGTACTGGGGAAGGCGCATTCACAGGCGAATATAACGGATACGGATATTATATATCAGGCCTATCTATAAATGCTAGTTCTGATTACGTCGGCTTTTTTGGACGCACATCCGGAGCTACGCTCTCGAACATACATCTTTCAAATGTTAGTGTAACAGCTACTAGTGAAGGCTTTGTTGTTGTGAACTATATTGGCGGCCTTGTGGGCGCTAATGATACTAGCACCATCAAGAACTGCTATGCCACAGGTACTGTAACAAACGGTAACCGTGCCACTAAAGTCGGCGGTCTTGTTGGTAGTAGTTATTTAAGCACTATAACCAATTCCTATTTCACAGGGACCGTAACAGGTGGTGACGGCAATTACGTTGGCGGCCTTGTCGGCTTTATTTCATTAGGCAGTATCAATGGCTCCTATTTTACAGGGACTGTATCGGGTACTGATTATATCGCCGGCATTGCTGGTTATAATGGTGGAAATATAGCCGGGTGTTATTCGGCAGGGGTAGTTACAGGAAGTGGCTATGATGTCGGTGGTATCGCTGGCCTTAATACCGGAGACGGCACTATTACGAGATCCTATTCCACTGCAAATGTAACCGGAACGTATAACGTCGGTGGTTTGGTGGGTAATAATGGCACCGGAACTACCATTGACAACTCCTACTCCACAGGCACTGTAGTAGGTAACACCGCAACTGATAACGTTGTGGGGCCGTTGGTAGGTAAGCAACAGGGCACAATTAACTACTCCTACTATGTGGCAGGCACTGCCAGCAACCTTGGCGGAGGCACAGTTAATACATTCGGCACAGGCGCCGATACAGTAGCTAATTTCCAGAACACAGCTCATACGGCAGATGTATATACTCTCGGCACCCCCTGGACGTTCGACTCATCAAACTGGGAAGCCGCCTCATACGGCGACTATCCATATCTTGCGTGGGAAGTGAACGTCTCTACAGTCGCCGAGCTTGAAGCGGTATCTACAGGCGATCTAACCGCCAGATACCGCCAGGGAGCCAATATTAACCTATCCGGTGTAGCTGATTTTGAAGCGTATATGATAGGCAGTTCCGCTACCCGGTTCACAGGTACATTTAATGGGAACGGTTATTATATATCGAATCTTACGATCATCAATGCTGTCGTAAATGGCGCTGGTCTATTCGGACAAATATCCGGAGCTACTCTTTCAAACATTCACCTCTCGAATGTTAACATAACATGCACCGATATCTCTGGTATCGGCGGCCTTGTTGGTTATACTCTCAATTCAAGCACTATTAGCAACTCTTATGCCACCGGCACGATAACATCAATCGGTAATAATAGAGCATATGTTGGCGGCCTCGTTGGTTCGAATAGTTCAGGCGATATCATTAACTCCTATTTCACAGGGACTGTAGAATCCGGTGACAGTTCTCATTATGTTGGCGGTCTTGTCGGTTCAAGTATTAATTCAAGCTCTATTACCGGCTCCTATTCATCAGTGACTGTAGAATGCGGCAGCAATGGTTTTTCTCTTGGCGGCCTTGTTGGTGAGAACTCAGGCACTATTACCAACTCCTACTCCACAGGGACTGTAACAGGCGGTAGTGGTAGTTTTCTTATAGGCGGCTTTGTTGGTTATAATAATTCAGGCACTATCAACAGCTCCTATGCATCAGGAAACGTAAGCGGAGGATATGATATAGGTGGTTTAGTCGGATATAATACCGGCGGTACCATTAATAACTCCTATTCCACAGGCACTGTAGTAGGCAATACCGCAACTCATAACGTTGTAGGGCCTCTGGTAGGTACGCACGGTACAGAGAACTTCTCTTACTATGTAGCAGGTACAGCTACTAATACAGGCGGAGGCACAGTTAATACATTCGGCACAGGCGCCGATACAGTAGCTAATTTCCAGAACACAGCTCATACGGCAGATGTATATACTCTCGGCACCCCCTGGACATTCGACTCATCTAACTGGGAAGCTGCCTCATACGGCGACTATCCGTATCAGGCATGGGAAGTGAACGTCTCTACAGTCGCCGAGCTTGAAGCGGTATCTACAGGCGATCTAACCGCCAGATACCGCCAGGGAGCCAATATCGACCTGGTCGGTGTGGCTGATTTTGAAGCGTATATGATAGGTAGCGGCACTACTCCATTCAAAGGTACATTTAATGGTAATGGCTACGTTATATCAAATCTTACTATAAACGCTTCTGTAAACTTCATCGGCCTATTTGGATATGCATCCGGAGCCACGTTTTCAAACATTCACCTCTCAAATGTCAATGTAACAGGCGGAGGTGTACATAACTCTATGGGCGCCCTTGTTGGTTGGAATGAGGCTGGCATTATTACCAACTCCTATTCTACAGGAACTATAGCGGGCGGTAACGGTTTTAATTCGATCGGCGGCCTTGTTGGTGTTAATAATGGTTCAGGTGCTATTATCAACTCCTATTCCACAGCAGCTGTTACAAGCGGTGATAATAGTACTGAAATTGGCGGTCTTGTTGGTGATAATAGAACTTCAAGTACTATTACCAACTCCTATGCTACAGGGGTCATAACAGGCGGCAGTGCTTGTAATTCTATTGGTGGTTTTCTTGGCAAGAATCAATCAAGCACCGTTACCAATTCCTATGCTATAGGAACCGTAATAGGCGGTAGCGGTAGTCTTAATATCGGCGGCCTTGTTGGTCAAAATGGTTTAAGCACTATCAATAGCTCCTATTCGTCAGGAAACGTAAGCGGCGGTTATAACATCGGTGGTTTAGTAGGAGATAATTCCACCGGTACGACCAACAACTCCTATTCCACAGGCACTGTAGTAGGTAACACCGCAACTAACAACGTTGTAGGGCCTCTTACCGGTACGCACGGCACAGAGAACTTCTCTTACTATGTAGCAGGCACAGCCACTAATTCAGGCGGAGGCACAGTTAATACATTCGGCACAGGCGCCGATACAGTAGCTAATTTCCAGAACACAGCTCATACGGCAGACGTATATACTCTCGGCACCCCCTGGACATTCGACTCATCTAACTGGGAAGCTGCCTCATACGGCGACTATCCGTATCAGGCATGGGAAGTGAACGTCTCTACAGTAGCCGAGCTTGAAGCGGTATCCACAGGCGATCTAACCGCCAGATACCGCCAGGGAGCGAATATCGACCTGGTCGGTGTGGCTGATTTTGAAGCGTATATGATAGGCAGTTCCGCTACACCGTTCACAGGCACATTTAACGGTAATGGCTATTATATAGACAATCTTACAATAAACTCTGCTAGCGATAACATCGGTCTTTTCGGATATACGACCGGAGCCACACTTTCAGGCATTCACCTCTCAAATGTCAATGTAACCGGTGGTGACGGTAATGGTAATATAGGCGGCCTCGTTGGTTATAATAGTTCAAGTACCATTACCAGCTCCTATTCCACGGGTGCTGTAACAGGTGGTGCCAGTGGCTATAATATTGGCGGCCTCGTTGGTTATAATAGTTCAAGTACCATTACCAGCTCCTATTCCACGGGTGCTGTAACAGGTGGTACCGGTAGCTATAACATTGGCGGCCTCGTTGGTTATAATAGTTCAAGTACCATTACCAACTCCTATTCCACGGGTGCTGTAACAGGTGGTACCGGTAGTGGCGATATCGGCGGTCTTGTTGGTAATAATATTTCTTTGAGCAATATAAACAACTCCTATTCTATGGGCACCGTAACAGGCGGGATCGAAGTCGGCGGTCTTGTTGGTATTAATATTGCTTCGAGTGTCATAAACAACTCCTATTCCACAGGGACTGTAATAGGCGCGGATAGTAAGGTCGGCGGTTTAGTAGGAGATAATGCTGGCGGCATTGTTAACAATTCCTATTCTACAGGTACCGTAACAGGCGATACGGCAACCGATAACGTTGTAGGGCCGCTGGTAGGCACACACGGTACAGAGAACTTCTCTTACTATGTAGCAGGCACAGCTACTAATACAGGCGGAGGCCTAGTTAACACATTCGGCACAGGCGCTGACACAGTAGCTAATTTCCAGAACACAGCTCATACGGCAGATGTATATACTCTCGGCACCCCCTGGACATTCGACTCATCTAACTGGGAAGCCGCCTCATACGGCGACTATCCGTATCAGGCATGGGAAGTGAACGTCTCTACAGTCGCCGAGCTTGAAGCAGTATCCACAGGCGACCTCTCCGCCAGATACCGCCAGGGAGCCAATATCGACCTGGTCGGTGTGGCTGATTTTGAAGCGTATATGATAGGCAGTTCCGCTACACCGTTCACAGGCACATTTAACGGTAATGGCTATTATATAGACAATCTTACAATAGACGCTTCCGTAGATAACGTCGGTCTATTCGGGTACATATCCGGAGCCACACTTTCAAACATACGCCTGCCAAATGTCAATGTAACAATTGTAGGCGATAATACTAATATCGGCGGCCTTGTCGGTTATAGCACTAATTCAAGCACAATCACAAATTCTTATTCATCAGGTTCTGTAATAGGCGGTATCCATAATATCGGCGGCCTTGTCGGTCAGAATAATTCAGGCACCATTATCAACTCTTATTCCGCTGGGACAATAATAGGCGCTGATGGTAGTGATGATATAGGCGGGCTCGTTGGCTGGAATCTAGGAGACGCTATCAGCAACTGCTATTCATCGGTGAATGTAACAGGCTATGCTGCAATCGGCGGCCTCGTTGGCTCTAATGCAGGTTCTATCACCAACTCGTATTCAACCGGGAGTGTGACAGGCACAAGCGGTAGTTTGTACATAGGAGGTTTTGTCGGTGTTAGTGGAGGCACTATCACCAACTCCTATGCTGCCGGCGGCGTAGTGATCGGCTCTGGCGGCGGCTTTACGGGATCGGATGGCGGTACTTATACAAACTGCTTCGCCGCAAATGCGCGCATTGATGCCCAGCCTGCCGGCGTAACTCAGCTTGGGGCCGGTAGCAGTACTGACTTCTACTCTACTGGGACTCTTCCCGGCGGGGCGGTGTATACGGGCGCACCTGCCTGGGACTTCGTCTCTACATGGGACTCTTTCGCCGACACATATCCTCATCTTCAGTGGGAGAATTTTTCTCCCGGCGGCTATACCATATCCGGTACCATTACCGGCCTGGGAGATGGAATAGCGGTGAAGCTCTCCGTAAACGGTGGAGCTCTATATACAGCAGTAAGAGGCGGGGCCGGTGCTTTTACATTTAGCGGTGTTACTTTCTCCGCTTCCGATAAACTGCTTATATTTGTAGATAATAATGGCGATACTTATACGGGAGCACTAATAGGCATAGCCCAATCTACGGCCAATATCACAGATATCACTATGGAAAACAGCTACTTCTATATGGGCAATAACCCGTCGGTTCTGAATCTCGGCAGTTCTTTTGCCAATACTACTCTTGTAAGTGCCTGGTACAATGACTCTGACGTCCTCTATACGCTATCAGGCGGCAATCCGACATTCACCGACGGAATAACACTCTACATGCCTGCCGGAGTGACGTATATTCCAGGCGGCTCGGTCACGGCCGGTAATATCGAAGTAGATGGTATATTCAATCCCGCCGCTAACGCTGTAAACGTCTCAGGCAACTGGACAGTTGCACCCACCGCAACATTTACAACGGCCGGTAATGTGACATTTAACGGTTCGGGCACACAAACGATTATAACAGGAGGTACTGACGAGTCGCATAACTTCTATGACGTGACATTTGATAACTCCGGGACTATCAGTATTTCGACTAATTCTATCAATATCGGACACAATGTAACTTTAAGCCGCAATACCGCTATCACCACAAACGATAATAATATGACGATCGCCGGCTCGACGAGCGGAGATTATACATTAAACATCACCGCCGGAACCGGTGATATTTCACTCGGCGCGGTTGACATAGATACGCTGACGCTTACCTCGGGAGATGGTCTCACATTGAACGGTGACCTCACAACGGATAAGGCGCTTAGTTTTGTTAATGTCGGCGCTATAACGCTGGGGACTGATATCACGATCACGGCCAATGACTTAGGTACCCCCAATAATATTACATTTGATTCAGGTAACGTTATATCGGGTCCACATGCCCTTGCAATTAGCGGTAGTAATGTCACCTTGTACCAGGTAGGTAACAATACAGCCAATCCTACAAGCCTTACCGTGACTAGCGCTCCTCCTGTTCGTCTATATGGTGATCTCTATGTAGACGGCAATATCAGGTTCAATAATCTCGTGTACCTATATAATGATATCAACATCGATACCGTTGCTGCGGGAACCGATGGTAATATATTGTTTGTGAAATTCCTTACCTCTAACAATATTGTAGATCCGTACGACATCACTATCACCGCAGGCACAGGCACTGTTGATTTTGAGCTTTCCGGTCCTGTTGGCGACTATATTTTGGGAGCTATAACGATAAACTCGGCCTCCGATGTTACATTCGGATATATGACCACTGCCGCCAGTATCACTCAGGTAGCGGGCAGCGGCACGACCTCTTTTAACGATGATATCTATCTTACAGGCGCCCTCAATATAACTAACAATACGATAAATATAGCCGGCGCCTGGATGAATATAGACGGGGCTGCTACATTGACAGGCGAGGTCAACCTTAATGCAGGTGCTATCTGGACGCTCGAAAACTCTCTGACGATAGCAGGGGATATAACATTGAATACCGGCTCGGCACTCACTGCAGGCGCCAATACGATCAAAGTATCAGGCGACTGGGTAAACGCGGGCGGAACATTCACAGCCGGCACCGGCACAGTCGAATTTACCGGTACCGCCGACTCCGCGATCACAGGCTCTACGATATTCAATATCCTTAAGTGCGATATATCGGGCCTTGGCTACCTTGTGGGCAAAAACCTGATATTCGACTCTACCGGTACACAGACCATAAGTACGCTTACGATAAAAGGTGAGAAGTTCTATCTTGTGGCGCTACAGTCAGACGTCGCAGGTGTTCCGGCCAATATAGAAGTTACGAACAGTTCTGTCCAGTATGCAAGTGTAAAGGATATGTATAATACGCCTCAAGGTGCGACACCTTCTGCCATAGCACCTACCAATTCCCTTAATGGGGGAGGTAATAATACCACGGGCGCTATCATAGGCTGGATATTCGAAAACGTATACTTCACAGGCGCGAACAATTGGTCTAATGCATCGAATTGGTCTACAGGTGTAATACCCGGTCTATATGATAACGTTCAGATAGGGACATCGGATATAGACACAGGAGCTTGCACCCTTAGTTCAGCGCCAACTACGGTGGGCTCCATCACCATCAGCACAAACTCGTCTTTAGACCTCGCAAGCTATGATATCGCCACCACAGCCGGTCTAACAAATAACGGCACCCTCACCTTACAGGGTAACCAAACGATAACAGGAGCTGTCAATAACTCTGCTACAAGTACCGTAGTATATAATGGCGCGGGAGTATATCTGACCCTTGCCGGAGGTAATACCTACGGCAACCTTACATTCAACGGCACAGGCTCTTGGACTCCATCAGCCGACTTCACTGTAAATACTGATATCAATATAGCCGCAGGCGCTACACTAAACGGAAGCGACAAGACGATAAAGCTGGGAGGCGACTGGAC
>Ga0247841_10008817_pt1 | contig 14332 bp, 16 predicted proteins | sample LaCruzMarch2015__2_FD_192410 | JGI IMG/M metagenome (GOLD analysis project Ga0247841, IMG submission 192410) | Freshwater microbial communities from meromictic Lake La Cruz, Castile-La Mancha, Spain - LaCruzMarch2015_18m | ecosystem: Environmental > Aquatic > Freshwater > Lake | place: Spain...
TGAGAGGAATAAGGGAATCTAGTTATAAAGATTATGAGCTTATTGTTGTAGACTGCGCAAGCACGGATAAGACATTTTTGATTTCAAAAATATATGCGGATATCGTTATTGAGTCGTTTCATAATCCAGAAAGGACTCAAGCGCGTCGCCGGGGAGCAGAGGCTTCAAAAGGACAGGTAATTGTTAATATAGATTCTGATGTTGTAATTAAGCCGAATACGTTGGCAATAATTGGTGACTATTTTTTACAGCATCAAGATGTCGATGCATTAACAGGCTGCCTTTCAAAAGAAAATCCTTGGCCTGATTTTTTCAGCCAATACAAAAATCTCTATATGTATTATAATTTCAAAAGATTACCCGAGAACATTACTTTTTTATATGGTTCAATATATGCTGTTAAACGCGATGCTTGGGAAGGCCCCGAATTTGATATCAAGATTGCAGATGATACGGCGTTGGGTCAGCGGCTCGTATCGGAAGGTAGAAAAGTCGTTTTTTTAAAGGAACTAGAGGTAGTACATCTTAAGAAGCATAATTTCATCTCATTCATAAAGAATGATTTTCTAATTCCTTTTGATTGGGCTAAAATTTTTATTAGGTATAAAGGTTGGAAAGAGCTTGGCAGAAACAATCTAGGTTTTGCGCACGCCTCAAAAGTACAGCTTCTAAGCGTTATTCTGGCTCCAGCTGTATTTATTTTACTGGTTATCGGTGGCTTTAATCATTTTTATTTTTTGCCTGCGTTATTGTTGAGTTTTGTATGGTCTTTTTTAAACGTTCGTTTCATTAAATTTCTTACTCAGGAAAGAGGCCTGGTTTTCGGCTGCCAAGCTTTTTTTATTACGTTTTTGGACAATATCATTATGTTTTCGGGTATAGTTTGGGGTATGCTTAATTATGTCTTTAAATAATATTGCGATTATAGGTACGGGTCCGGCAGGGTTAGGTTGTGCTTATGAATTGTCTAAGGCTGGCCAGCGTTGCCTTGTAATAGAGAAGGAAGATGCTTGTGGCGGGCTTTGCCGCACGATCGATTATCACGGCTATTCTTTTGATATCGGTGGTCACCGTTTTCTTTCAAAATCAGAAGAAATAAATCAACTCTGGCATGATGTAATGGGCCAGGATTTTCTTACGGTTAGTAGGCTATCAAGGATTTATTATAAAAAAAGGTACTTTAATTATCCGCTTTCTTTTTTAAATACTTTATGGAATTTGGGCCTGTTTGAAAGTGGTATTTGTTTTGTTAGCTGCTGCCAGGGCAAATTTCTTAAAAAAGAAATTGACAGCACTTTTGAAGGCTGGATTGTTAATCGTTTCGGCAGGAGGCTGTTTGAGATATTTTTTAAGACATATACGGAAAAAGTATGGGCGGTTGATCCTAAGAATATTTCCGCGGATTGGGCAAAGCAAAGAATAAGAGGGCTCTCTTTAAGGGTAGCGATACAAAAAGCGATTTTCGGCTTTAAGAAAAATGCTCCGAAGACATTAAGTGAAAAATTTCTTTATCCGGGTTCTGGAGCGGGAGAATTCTATGTCCGCATGAAAGATCAATCAGTAAAAAGGGATGCTCAGTTTATGTTTGGCAAGACCGTAACGCGCATCCGGCACAATAACCATAAGATTACTTCGCTTGAATTACAAGGATTGCAGGGTACTAAAGAAGAATTGCCGGCAGGGTATTTGTTTTCTAGTATGCCATTGTCTCTTCTTGTACAAGCTTTAGATCCGCTGCCAGGAAAAGAGGTGGTGGAAGCGGCTAATCGGCTGCGTTTTAGGAGTCTACTTACCGTAAATATCATTTTAGATAAAGAGAAGGTTTTTCCGGATCAATGGCTTTATATACATTCTCCCGAAGTGAAGTTGGGGCGAATACAGAATTATAAAAATTGGAGTAGCCGGCTGGTAGCTGATTCCAACAAGACGTCTTTGGGGCTTGAATATTTTTGTGATGAAAATGATAAGTTTTGGAATATGAATGATGTGGATTTGATTGATTATGCTTTGAACGAGTTGGAGAAAATAGGCATAGTTTCTCGGCGTTATCTTATCAGTGGTTTTGTTTTGCGCTGTCCGAATGCATATCCGGTTTATTCATTGGAGTATAAAGATAACGTTAAAATCATACGGTCTTATCTTAGCGAATTTTCTAATTTTCAGACTATTGGACGGGCAGGGCTTTTCCGTTACGATAATTCTGATCATGCTATGTTGACGGGCCTATATGCCGCGCGCAACTTTTTAGGTAAAGCCAATTATGATATCTGGGCGTTAAATACCGACGAGGCATATCTGGAATCTTAACTATTCTATCTCTAAATTTATTTCAAAGTAACTTTTTAGTATTATTTGGTTTTAAATATATATTATTGATAGCGGCTTTGAATATGTAGGCAGGTGTGTTATTGTCGGTTCCGTCGCAGACTCCAAGGAATCTGGTTGTGGGGTCTTTCCAAAATTTCTTGCCATAATATATTATTGTGGTTATAATACATCAGTATTAAGGTAAGAAATGAGAGTGTTTTTGAGATGTTTTTACAAGTAGATATTTAACGAGCTGATCAAATTAAAAGCTTGGCGATAGTCGTGGTTTTATCTAAACAGCTATAATTTTATTGTGATTAAAAAATTAAACCTTTTATTTTTTTTAGCCATACTTTTTATTTCTGGCTGTACTACGATTCCCATTGGCGAGAGGATTGCGACTTATTCTATCGGTGGGGTGACTTATTATCCTTTGGTTACTTTGTGTGATTTACGCGGGGTCTTAATGCAGTATGACCCGCTTACGCGTGTTGCCTCTTTAAGCAAAGACGCGCAACATGTCAGCTTAAGGGTGGGTGATGCGTTAGTATTGGTAAATGATAATATTTTGCATTTAAATTCTCCGATAGATCTTTATCAGGGCGCCATTGCGGTACCGGGGCAATTTAAAGAACTAGTTTTTGATTTATTATTTAAACCAGCTGCTCTGGCGGGCCGTCGAGCGGGAAAAAGTAAAATAAGATTAAATAAAGTGATTATTGATTCCGGCCACGGTGGAAATGATCCGGGGGCGATTGGTAAAAATGGTTTAAAGGAAAAGGATATAAATTTAGACATTGCTAAAAGATTAGACAGCCTTTTAAGAGCCGAAGGCGTAAAGACCGTGCTGGTTCGCTCCACGGATAAATTTATTCCACTTTCTACGCGGGTGAGTATGGCTAACCGTTGCGCGGCGGATTTATTTATTAGTTTACATTCTAATGCCGCCCGTTCGCGTGCTTTGAGCGGTTTCGAAGTTTACTATGTTGCTCCTAGTGTAAGTGATTCTAAGCGCGCTGTGCTTACCGCCCGAAGCACTTCTTTGAATTTAAAGAATACTGTTTTTTCTAGCGATAATGGGGATTTAAGGGCAATTGTCTGGGATATGATTTATACCAATAGCCGGGCAGAATCAATCGAGTTGTCGCGTGCTTTATGTAAAATTATGGACGCTAGCATTGACGCTAATATTTTGGGAGTTAAGAATGCTCGTTTTCAGGTATTAAAGGGAATTACCATGCCGGGTGTATTAATTGAGGTGGGTTTTGTTTCTAATTTGAATGAAGAAAGATTATTAAGGACAGCGGCCTATCGGGAAAAATTGGCCGAGGGTATATTAGAGGGAATTCGGGAGTATTCGCTGGAGATGGCATTAGTGGAGGGGGCTTCAAGATGAGTGCGATTGGAGTTTTTGATTCTGGTGTCGGCGGGTTGACGGTAGCCAGAGAGATAATCCGTCAGCTACCTAATGAAAACATAGTTTATTTTGGTGATACCGCCAGAGTTCCTTACGGGATTAAATCCCCTCAGACGGTAATTCGTTTTTCTATTGAAAATATCCTGTTTTTATTAAAGCAAGATGTTAAATTAATTTGTGTTGCTTGTAATACTGCTTCTAGTTTTGCTCTTCCGGTAATTAGAAATAATTTTCGCGTACCGATTATCGGTGTAATTACCCCCGGGGCCAGAGAAGCGGTTTATGCCTCGCAGAATAAACGTATCGGAGTAATTGGAACTAAAGGAACGATTAAAAGCCGGACTTATGAAACCGAGATTAAACAACTTGATCCCAAGGTTAAAGTAACGGCAGTAGCTTGTCCTTTATTTGTTCCTTTTGTGGAAGAAGGATGGCTTTCCGGAGAGGTGGTTTTAAGCGTAGCTAAGCAATATTTAAAGCCGCTTAAAGACGCTGGCGTGGATACGGTAATTTTAGGCTGTACGCATTATCCTCTGCTTAAACCGGTGATTCAGGAGGTTCTTGGCAAACAGATTGTTTTAATTGATTCAGCTAAACAGGTAGCCTTTGAAATAAAAAAGATTTTAGGCAGTGAAGACTTGCTTAACCGCGGTAAAGGCGGCAAACATAAGTTTTTTGTTTCTGATAATCCGGAGTGGTTTAGTTCGCTCGCGCAGAGATTTATGGGTAAAAAATTAATGCAAGTGAGGAAAATAGAAAATGTATAATTTAAAAGTACAAGGTACATTTAGTTCGGCGCATAATCTCAGGGGCTATAAGGGAAAATGTGAAGATTTGCATGGCCATAATTGGATCGTGGAAATAGTGATTTCCTCCGCGCAACTTGACGCTATCGGCATGGTTTTAGATTTTAAATACCTAAAGAAAAAATTAAACGTTATTTTAGAACAGATGGATCACAAGTATCTTAATAAGCTGGTTTATTTTAAGAAAATAAATCCTACAAGCGAGAATATCGCTAAATATATCTATAAAAAGCTAAAATCCCAAATTTCTTTACTTAGCTGTGTAACCGTTTGGGAAAATAGCACTAGCAGCGCTACCTATGAAGAATAAAAATTCTAAGACGGCGGTAGTGCTTTTATCCGGGGGCCTGGATTCGGCTACAGTTTTGTATTATGCTTTAGCCCAGGGCTATAAATGTCAAGTTTTGATTTTTGACTATGGCCAAAGGCATAAGCAAGAGATAGCTTGTGCAATAAAGATTGCTCAGGTTAGCGGTTGCGCTTATAAAATTTTAAAAATAAAGTTTCCTTGGAAAGGTTCTGCGCTCTTAGATAGAAAGATTAGTCTTCCTGAGAAAATTTCTTCAGGTGTTCCTATAACTTATGTGCCGGCGCGTAATATTATATTTTTAAGTTTTGCTTTGTCGATGGCGGAAGTAATTAAAGCGAGTGCGATTTTTATTGGAGCACATGCTTGTGATTATTCGGGTTACCCGGATTGCCGCGGCGAATTCTTTAAAGCTTTTGTGGAAATGGCCAAAGTTGGCTTGGCCACTAAGCTTAAAATTAGAATCTTGGTCCCATTATTAAATAAAAGCAAATCGCAAATCATTAGTTTAGGCCGTAAAATGGGCGTACCGTTTGGTTTAACTTGGTCATGTTATCGCGCCGGTAAGCAGCCTTGTGGAAAATGTGATAGCTGCTATTATCGCGCTAAAGGTTTTAAGGAGGCGGGTTTGATGGATCCGTTGGTTAATAGGTGAAAGCTAAAATTAATGAAATATTTGATAGTGTACAGGGGGAAGGCCTTTATTTAGGTGAGAAACAAATCTTTGTGCGTTTCTTTAATTGTAATTTAAGCTGCTCTTATTGTGATACTAAGCTTGACCGGTTTACGGAGTATGAGCCAGGCGAACTTTTTGAGGAGATCAAACTTTATCGTGACCGGCATCACTCTATCTCATTTACCGGAGGAGAGCCGCTTCTTTACGCGGATTTTCTTGAGGAGATTTTTAAGCTTACTTCTCGGGGAGGGCATAAACATTACCTAGAAACAAATGGTACTTTATTTTCTGAGTTAGAACAACTTATCGATCGGATTGATATTATCGCTATGGATTTAAAATTTCCTAGCTCAAGCGGAATGGGTAGCCTTTGGCAGATGCATCGAAAGTTCTTAAAGATTGCCGCGAGGAAAGAAGTATTCCTTAAAGCAATTATTTGTCAATCCACAACAGAAGAGGATCTTAGAGAAGCTTTGGCAGTGATTAAAGAAACAAGTCCGGCTAGCATTTTAGTTTTACAGCCCAACAGTAATGAGAATCATTCGGTTTTACAGGAAAAGTTACTAAGCTTTAAAAATATAGCTAATCAACAGAGAGTGACGACTTGTGTCATCCCTCAGATGCATAAAATAATGGGGTACAGATGAAAAATAAATCTGATTATGAAGGTTTGCAGAAAAATGTTCGTAAATTAAAAACTCCGCAGATCGAGGTTTGGCAAAATCAGTACGCGGATAAGGTTTATACGATTAATTTGGATGTTCCGGAGTTTACTTGTATTTGTCCGAAGACTGGCTTGCCGGATTTTGCGGTTATTGGCATAGAATATTCTCCCGCTAAATTTTGCGTGGAATTAAAGTCTTTTAAAATGTATACCATATTTTTCCGCAATGTCGGCATCTTTCATGAGCATTTAATTAATAAAATGCTGGAAGATTTTGTTAATTCCGTTAAGCCGCGTTGGGTAAAAATTACCGGGAGATTTAATCCTCGGGGTGGAATTACCACGACCATATCTGCGGAGTATAAAACTAAATGAAAAAAATTAAGGCAGTCCAAATAACTAAAGCCGTTATGGAATTAGTTAAGCGTGCTAATTTTTCTCTGCGTAAAGATGTTTGGACAGCGTTGCGTAAGGCTTATGTTGGTGAAAAAAACAGCCGGGCAAAAAATATTCTAAAAGCGGTATTAGATAATACTGCTTATGCTAAAAAAGAAAATCTAGCTATTTGCCAGGATACGGGTATGCCGATAGTTTTTGTGCAGCTTGGCCAGAATTTAAAAATCTTTGGGAATCTAAAAGCGGCGATTAATAAAGGAATTGAAGCTGGGTATAAAAAATATTGCTTAAGAAATTCTATTGTCGCGGATCCTTTATTAAGAGGCAAGTCCGGATTTTCACCCGGTATTGTGCATTTGGATGTTGTTTTGGGTGATAAAATGAAAATAACTCTATTGCCTAAAGGTTTTGGTTGTGAAAATAAATCACAACTGAAAATGTTTAAGCCGACCTGCGGCATAGAGGAGATTAAAAAATTTATTATTGATACGGTAAAAAATGCTGGCGCGGATGCTTGTCCACCTTATGTTATTGGCGTGGGAATTGGAGGGACAGCGGATTATGCCAGCCTTTTGGCGAAAAAAGCATTGCTAAAAAAGCTTACAACTTACAGCTTACAACTTACAACTATTCAACAATTAGAAAAGGATTTATTGCTTGCGATTAATAGATTAAACATCGGCCCGATGGGTTTAGGCGGTCAAACTACGGCTTTGGCGGTGAATGTTTTGACTTATCCGACGCATATTGCCGGGCTACCGGTGGCGGTTAATATTAGCTGTCATGCTTTAAGAAGTGCCTCAATAATCTTATGAAGAAAATGAATACTCTCAAAGTGGGTCAGGAATTATTTTTTAGTGGTATTATTTATACTGCCCGGGATCAGGCCCATAAAAGATTAGCGGAAGCGATTAAAGCGGGCAAACGCCTGCCGATTGAACTTAAAGGCGCGATTATTTATTATTGCGGACCGACGCAAACCCCAAAGGGTAAAGTAATTGGTTCCTGTGGCCCGACGACTAGTTCGCGTATGGATGAATTTACGCCGCTATTGCTTAAATCTGGGCTAAAAGGAATGATTGGTAAGGGCAATCGTTCGCAAGAAGTAAAAAAGGCGATTAAAAAGTACAAGGGAATCTATTTTGTTACTTATGCTGGATGTGGAGCCCTTTTAAACAAATATGTAAAAAACGTAAAAAAAATTGCCTATGGTGATTTAGGCCCGGAAGCAATTTTAAAATTAGAAGTTAAGGATTTTCCTTTGATTGTAGCGATTGATGTTAATGGGAGGAGTGTTTATGGCCAGGATTGACGGACGCGATAATGATAAAATTAGAAAAGTGACCATTACTAGAAATTATATTAAATATCCCGAAGGGTCTTGTCTAATTGAGCTAGGAAATACAAAAGTAATTTGCACGGCTTCGGTGGAAGAGAGCGTTCCGCAGTTTTTAAGAAATTCCGGCACGGGCTGGGTTACTGCTGAGTATGGTATGTTGCCTCGCTCATGCGGGACACGCATTCCCCGGGGTAAAGATTCCGGACGCACTTATGAGATTCAGCGTTTAATTGGGAGGTCTCTGCGGTCGGTTACCGACATGAAACAAATTGGTGAACGCACGATTTGGATAGATTGCGATGTTATCCAGGGTGATGGCGGTACGCGTACTGCGGCAATTACCGGAAGCTTTATCGCTTTAGTGGATGCATTGGCTAAACTTAAAAAAGACGGCAAGATTAATAAGGTTCCCATCCAGGATTATATTGCGGCGACCAGCGTGGGTATTTTGAATGATACACTGATTTTAGATTTATGTTACGCGGAGGATTCTAAAGCGGAAGTGGATATGAATGTGATTATGACTGGAGCCGAAGAGTTTATTGAGATTCAAGGTACCGCGGAGCGTAAACCTTTTTCAAAAGAAAAGCTGGATACAATGTTGGATTTAGCTAAAAAAGGAATTCAGGAACTTTTTACGATTCAAAGAAAATTAGTTGGGGATATATTGTTATAATGAAGCAGTTGGTAGTGGCGACAAAAAATAAAAAGAAGTTATCTGAAATAAAAGCTATTTTAAAAGGTATGAATCTGAAGCTGCTTGCTTTGGATACCTATAAAAATGTTCCAATAGTACTTGAGAATGGTAAAACTTTTCAAGAAAACGCGATAAAAAAAGCGGTGAAATTAGCACGTTTTACCGGTGAACTTTGTTTGGGTGAGGATTCCGGGTTATGCGTGGATGTTTTAGCTGGGGCGCCGGGAATTTATTCGGCGCGTTTCTCAGGCCGGGATAAGAACGATATAAAAAATAATCTTAAATTATTAAAATTATTAAAAGATGTGCCGGTTGTAAAAAGAAAGGCGCATTATGTTTGCGCGGTGGCTTTAGCGGATAAGCGCGGGTTAATTGGGGTAGTGGAAGGTAAATGTTCTGGCTTAATTGCTGATGAGCTTAAAGGCAGCGCGGGTTTTGGTTATGATCCGTTATTTTATATTCCTAAATATAAAAAGACTTTTGCTCAGTTAGGAGAAAAGATTAAGCATAGAATGAGCCACCGGTATTATGCATTAAAAAAGGCTAAGCGAATAATTCAGAAATATATTGTTAAGCAAGTAGAGAGTTGATATACTCTATGAGATAAAGTTTGTAACGGGGCGTGGCTCAGTTTGGCTAGAGCGCCTGCTTTGGGAGCAGGAGGTCACAGGTTCAAGTCCTGTCGCCCCGAATTTGATAATTTAAATGCGCCTGTAGCTCAAATGGATAGAGCACCTGCCTTCCAAAGGAGCCTCTATGAGGAATTAAAACTCATAGAGTGCATGTGGCTGTATGCAAGGAAACCCTTAGATTTTTTAAGGATAATTTGCAGGCAACCGTTAAATTACAGGTAATTAAATGCCTAAGAAAGGAGGTAAAATTGCATCACACGAAATTCAAAGCAGATATAGGTGTGGCAAAATGCATTGCTGATCTTGCTAGCAAGGGGTATGTTCCTTGTATTCCCTTATCGGAACACCAACCCTATGATATTGTAGCAGTTTTGGGTAATGGTCCGGCGATTAAGTTGCAAGTAAAGTATGCTGCACTTAAGAATGGAGTTGTTGAAATAAAGTTTAGGACGAGTTGGGCTGACAAGCATGGCTCTCATACAAAACATTATAACAAGGATGATTTTGATTTCTACGCGATTTATTGTCCTGAAAAAGATAAAGTTTTGTATGTTCCAAATAGCTTAAATAGTCCTAAAATTATCCGCTTTGAAAAAACTCTGAATAATCAGGGTAAAAGTGTAAAATGGGCAGATGATTATCAGGTAATAAAACGAGAGTCCTCAGAGACTATACGCCACACACCTGTAAAGGTGAAGACATAGTCCAGACCGCAACAAAAGTAATTGGCCGGAGTAATTCGGTGCGGTAAGCTAAGCCGGTTGTTGGCCGTTCGATTCGGCCCAGGCGCATAAATTTAAAAGATAAAAGATGAAGGAAAAGTTTAATTAATGAAAGACGCAAAAAAGTTATTTACTAAAGTTGCGATTGTCGTTATTGTTTTTAGCTTGGTTTATGTAATTGTTTTATTGGCAGCTAAAACTATAATTGCTAATAAAATTCAAAAGGTAGTCGGGTTAAAAACAACGATAAGTAGCTTGGTCATCTTACCGCCGCTTAGTATTGAAGTCAGGGGTTTTGAGATTGTTGGTTTAATAAAAGCAGATCGTGTTTATTTAGCACCAAGTATACGTAGTATTTTATGCGGTAAGTTAGCTTTTAATAAGATAATGATCGGCAGCCCGGAAGTTACTTACCAGCGTAATCCTGTGGTTGAACCGCTTAAGGATGTTCCGGAGCCGGTGGTAGAAATTGAAAGTAAACCGGTTAGTCCTGTTGTACCTGTTACAGCGCAGAGTAAGCCTTTTCCGGTAATTATAAAAAGTTTGAAAATCTATTCTGCTAAATTAAATTTTATTGATACCACGGCTGCCAGCGGAAAAATAAGCGTTGTGGTTAAAGATCTAAATTTTTATATTACTAATCTATCTACTTCTGGCGCAAAAGGAATAAGTAATTTTGATTTAAGTGGAAAGTTGTCCTGGAATACCGGAGAGCCGGATGGAAAGATTTCGTTGCAAGGCTGGGTAGATTTTTATAAAAAAGATATGTTAGCTAATCTAAAAATTGAAAATATTGATGCCATTGTTTTCTATCCATATTATTCTACTTGGGTGGATTTAAAAAAGGCGCGTATTGATAAGGCCAAGCTTAATTTTAATTGTAATATAAAAGGCCAAAATAATGATGTTACCGCGAATTGTCATTTAGAATTAACCGATATGGTGCGTAAAGTTCGTGCGCCAGAAGAGCCACAGTTAAAAGCAGAGAGGGTTACCGATGCTGTATTGGACATGTTTAAATCGATGAATCAGGGCAAAGTAGTTTTAGATTTTGTTTTGCATACAAAAATGGATCGTCCGGAATTTGGTTTTGCTAGTATTAAATCGGCTTTTGAAGGTAAAATAATGCAAGCTAGATCAAGTGCTGGCTTAAGACCACAAGATATGTTATCATGGCCTGGTCGTTGGGCGCGCAGCGGGTTTAAGAGTGGCGTGGATTTATCGAATGCCGTAGTTGATGGTGTATTTGATTTAGGTAATGGTATAAAGAAAATTTTTGAAGATAAAATGGATAATTCAACTCCTGTCCAGGAAAATTAGTTTTTTTAGATTGTAGCTCGATTGTTTGTCTGCAGGTAGGGTAGAGCACTAGATTGTGGACTAGTTCATCATATTGACATTTTTATTGTTTTTTGATATAATTTTTTCGTGCCAAAACAAATATGTAAAATTTGTGGTAATGAATTTTATGTAAAACCTTTTCACGCGAAAAAAGGCTGGGGTAAATGTTGTTCTATAAAATGTCGCTCTAAAGCTCAGCGGAATGGAAAATGGGTTAAATGTGGTAATTGTGGTAAAAAGATTTATCGGACTCCGCGTGATTATAGAAAATCAGGTAGCAAAAGATTTTTTTGTTCGGCAAGTTGTCATTGTTCTTGGGAAAATAAAAATGTTCGTTGTGGTGTTAATTCCCCAAATTGGATAGCAGGGGAAGCCGCTTATCGTGATTTAATGCGTAGGCATAAAATACCGTTTAAATGTAATAAATGTGGTATTTCTGATAAGCGAGTACTTATTGTTCATCATAAAGATGGAAATCGTAAGAGTAATAGTATTGAAAATTTAGAACGGCTTTGTTGCAATTGCCATGCTATTGCGCATGTGTAAATAGATTTGGTGGCTGTAGCTCAATTGGTTAGAGCTTCTGATTGTGGTTCAGAAGGTTTGCGGGATCGTTCCCCGTCAGCCACCCCAGTAATATCCTTCTCCTCGTATAATGGGAGAGTTTAAAGGCTATTGATCGGAAACGGTCAATAGCCTTTTTTATTTCTTTTAATTATACCTTGGTACAATTGATTTTAATCTGGATGCCTTCATAATGTTGGTAGAAATCTAGAAAATCATAATCTACGGTAAATTAATTAAAAAGGAGGCGGTATGAGAAAACACTTATATTTGTTGGTTATATTATTAGCTATAATTGCCCTACAGGGATGCTCGGTTCTTTCCCCTTCCATAGGTGGATAACTTGATAGTATAAAAATAAAGGAGATAAGGCAATGAAAATATTTATTGTGGGGGCAGCGTTATTTTTAGCGTCACTATTTTTAAGTCAAGTATATGCAATAGACCTTTGTGAAACGGAAGATTATTATAATCTTGCGGATTCATCTAAGTGTAAAATAAAATATAATGAAACAAGCGGTAAAAGCGATTCCCGGGAACTTATGTTTGAAGTTTTAAAAAACTATCCTTATGAGAATAAGGAGACGGTTATAAAGTTATTGGAAAAAAAGATTAAGCGAGTAGATAATTATATAATTGAACAACGAGGTCAAAAGCAGACAGAAAAAATTGAGGTTAATATTAGTAAGCTTGAGCAATCAAAACAAGAACTTTCCGGTCAGTTGGTGATGGTAACTGCAGCTACTGCCGATAATTGGGTAAGCGTAAGAGATCAAGCGACTAAGACACTTAGGGAAGCCACAAAAAGACTGCAAGAAGTTGAGTAAATAATAATTCTGCATCGAAGTCCTAGAGAAATTATATCGTCTCGCCAATATTGGTATATGTTTCGTTTAGAGTCAAATTTCCCGTTTGTTACGATAAAAATTAGTTTGACTGGTCTATTTGTGTGAAGTAAAATAGAATCAAAAGGATTTGTAGTTTCGGATATTCTTTTAGTTGGCACAAAAATCAGTAAACAACTATAAATGAAAAAGAAAACAAAAGCGAAAAAGCTATTATTGAAAAATAGAGTCCAGAACGGTGAGCGCGTGCGTCTTAAAGGCCTAGTTGCTGATTTACGTAAAAACCGCAACGGTTTGGAAAATAAAATCCGGAGGCAATCCGATAAAATAAAGGTAAAGAATGGAGAATTGAGGAATGGAGTTACCTTGATGCGGAATCAGGAGTTAGAAATTGTTAAACAGCGAGAGGAACTTCTACACGTTACTAGGGTAGGAAAACTTGCGGAATTTGTCTCATCCTTAGCTCATGAAATTAGTCAGCCTCTTACAGCTATCCTTTCTTACGCCCAGGCTGCCCAACGCATGCTCGTGGGCAAGGAGCCCGAGCTACAGAAGATTCTATCATACATTATTGATGACGATCAACGGGCGGCTGCGGTTATCCAGCGATTACGCTCATTGCTAAGGAAAAGTGTTCCTGAAATTAAACCGTTAAATATCAATGTCCTTATTGATGAGACTGTCGTGCTTATTGCAACAGATGCTACCGTAAGGAACAGCGTCATTAAAACTGACTTGGACAATAATCTTCCGCTTGTCCATGGGGACCGAATACAGTTGCAGCAGGTTCTCTTGAATCTTATTAGTAATAGTTTTGATGCTCTAGAAAACAATCTTGATTCCCGTGAAATATTGATTCGCACCTTGCGTAAAGATACTGACACGATTATTGTGGAGGTAAAGGATTCCGGATGTGGTATTCCTGCACAAAATATACCCAAGCTTTTTACCCATTTTTTTACTAGCAAACCAGACGGCTTGGGTATGGGATTGTCTATCAGCCGTTCCATTATCGAGTCGCATGGTGGACAATTGAATGTAAAAAATAATCCTAAGCGCGGCGCAACCTTTTATTTCACCATTCCTATTGATAAAAAGGAAGCTTAAGTGAATAGCCGTAGGCCTATTATCTATATCGTTGATGACGATGCCTCTGTGTGTAGGGCCCTATCCTTATTGTTAAAATCACACGGGTTTAAGGTTCAGACGTTTATGCGCGCAGCAGGCTTCCTGGCTTTTAAGCATCTTAAATTGCCATCATGTTTGATTTTAGATATTCGCCTACCGGGTATAAATGGGCTTGCACTTCAAGAAGCAATGAAACGCAAGGGTATTTCTATCCCCATTATTTTTATTACAGGGCATGGCGATATTCCAATGAGTGTTAAGGCGATTAAGGCCGGAGCTGTTGATTTTCTTCCTAAACCTTTTACTGAAAATAAACTGCTTAATGCTATTAAGCCTGCCATTTTAAAAAGTAAAGCTCAAAATAAAGAACGAGCTGTAATATCAAAAATTAAGCGTCGCATCAAAACCTTGTCTCCACGAGAATTAGAAGTTTTTCGACTTGTAGCCAAGGGGATGTTGAGTAAACAGATTGCTCGAAAACGAGGAACTGT
>Ga0247841_10008818_pt1 | contig 14331 bp, 20 predicted proteins | sample LaCruzMarch2015__2_FD_192410 | JGI IMG/M metagenome (GOLD analysis project Ga0247841, IMG submission 192410) | Freshwater microbial communities from meromictic Lake La Cruz, Castile-La Mancha, Spain - LaCruzMarch2015_18m | ecosystem: Environmental > Aquatic > Freshwater > Lake | place: Spain...
CCCGCGGCGCCTAGCCCGTGGCAATGGAAAGGCTCAGGTTCGCAGGAACCTTCCGGCCCTTGCGGGCGGCGGCTTCCGTGATGTCTTCCGAACGTCACTGCCGGGAACGACCGCCGTCCTGCGGATTCGAGCAGCGCAATAATACACGAACGAGCCGAAAAATTCACCTTCTTTTCACCGTTAATTCCTTAATGACATTGTCCACAATCCGGTCCACCCGGTGATCGCTTCCGCAAAATTGCTCCAGGTAATCGTCTATATCCCGATACCGGATCAGAATGGTCCCCGTGGGCATCCGGGCATGACGCAGACCCTTCTTCAACCAATCACGCATGGTCCGTTCCCGGATTCCCGCATACGTTGCCGCTGCCTTGATCTTTCCCCATCCCTCCATCCGGTTGCCGCTCCCTCGTATAAATCTCCCTCTACCCTTATTATGTCAGGGACCCCCGTCCAGGGGACAAACTTTCTAATAAAAAATATTTTTCCTTCTAATATTAGGTAAATAGTGGTAACAACCGGCCCGGTAAATCATTATGATCATATTATTCCGTTATCACCGGCGCGGTTGATCCGCCTTTTCATGAACCAGTGAGGCAAGAAAGGAAGTGACCCAGCACAACCAGATCTAAAAATACTACTTTCAAAGGAGGGAAAGGGCTGCCATGTTGATCGAGGTTCTGGAGGCCTTGAATCTGGATCCCCACATCATCCGGATTCTGCGGGAGAAGCATATGGAGCGGGTCAAAGAGATTCAGGAGGATATCCTGGCGGAACTGCCCGCCTTCAGCAGCGCGATGAAGAAGATCGGGGAGGACATAAGCCTCCTGTCCGAACTGCTCTATAAAGCGGCCAATGAGGCCGGTCAGGGGAAGGAGGAGGTCTGGAAGATCGACAACCTTTCCCAACGCCTAATCTCCGGGTTCACGGACATCGGAATGATCCTGAGCCAGATCGGGCTCTGGCGGATCAACAAGGACTATCTTGAATGCCAGTCGGAACTGGACGGGGAAATCCGGCAATCCGCTTCCATCAACTGTGCGGAGAGTCTTCGGAAGATCGTTCCCCGCAAGGTGGCGGAATGGCTCGATCAGCGCCTGGAGTTGCAACCGGCGGTGGCGGCCGATAAATACCGGGATGCCCATCTCCTCCTGAAAGAGGCAGCTCCCAGGGGTTATCACCACCCCGAGGAGATAACGTTCCGGGAGGAACCAGCCCCCACACCTCCGACTTCTCTGGCGGAGATCATTGCCGACCCGAAACTGCTCGCCGGATTCCGGAGGCGGCTCGCCAAGGCCGAGAACCTTATCGAATTGATCCCCTCACCTCCCGATCTGGTCATCGATATTCGCCGGCGCCGCTGTTTCTACCGGGGAATCGCCTTCTCCTTGACCGGCAAGGCCTTCGATATGTTGGTTCTCCTGGCCGGCAGTCCCGGCAAACTGGTCACCCGGACGGAGATCTACGACTGCATCTGGGCGGAGGGTGACGGCGACACCGATGAAAATACCCGGCCTTATGATCGCCAGATCACGGATCACAAATACCGGATCAGCGCCGGGATCGCCAAGGCTGCCGCGGTAAGCGCCGCCACTGTCGACAATTCTGACGATGACGACGTGCAAAAACTAATCGTCAGCCGTTTCGGCTCCGGCTACATCCTCAACCTGCCGCCGGATGAGGTTTGCATCATTCCCTGACGATTGCCGGAGAAGAGGTGCTTTTTCTCCCGACAGACTTTAGCCACTGGAAGAGATAAGAGATATTCCCTGATAAGCCCACGAGAGAAATGTGCCTCCTCCCCTGACAGCCAGCCGATGGGAACGGCTACGGGGTTTCCCCAGGTGAGAATTGACGACAATTGACGATTTTTGGCGAGAAGATGCGAGAAAAAACGATAAAGAAACGATTAGCGGGACGAGACATTTTTCTTCCCGATCCGTTATAAGTCGCTCCATACTCTTAAAAAGTCCAGTAACTCTGCGGAGCGATCATTCCTCATGTATGAGTGCCGCTGCCCCCACGATGGTCGGAAACTCTTGGAGATGGCCAGGCCGCCCCTTTCCCGCCTGGGCGTGAAGATCCGGTGCCCCTGCGGTGATAAAGCCCCTGGGCGGATTGTCACCAACGGTTCTTCCGGGATCATCCTGGCAGTAGCCGCCTGCGGTTGCGGACGGAAGACGGTGAGTGTCGTTGGTGACTTGGTCGCTGTCCGCTGCCGGACCTGTAAAAAGATTATAACCTTCTGAACGCCTGATTCATCTGAAGGAGCAAGCTCTGAGGCTCCCGAAGCCCATGCTGCATCCCGCGCATGGGTTTTTCTTTTCTCCGTATCGAGGAAGAACTTGCCTCGGAGCGGTTTACGAGCTTCTATCGCCGCTTCCAGAAAGAATGTCCCCGCCTGGCGGTATATCCATCCACCTCCGCCCTGATCGCCTTCTTTAACGACGTGGAGCAGGAGTACGCCGAGAAAGACGCCCTCCTGTCCTTTCTCATCACGGCTTATCGGCGGGACGGTCCCGGCCGTCTCCTGTCCGGTTTCTTCATCATCCTGTTCCGGCCCTCCATCGCCGCCCTTTATCGCCTCGCCCGCAAACGGGATTCCCGCCTTGATGAGGAGGAATTCATCCAGGAGGTCTGCGCCCTCCTCTTGGAGATCATCGCGACTGCGCCGATACGGCCCCGGAAGGTGGCCATGCAGATCGTCGGCCCCTTGCGCAACCGGGTCCGCAGCCTCATGAACCGTGAACTTGGTCGGGACAGCTTGGAAACCTATTGGCCCGCCGCTGGGGAGGGAGAGGGGAATGCCGCGCCGGATGGTGATTATGACTATGGACTGCCGACGTCTGACAAGGACGAGATTCCGGATCTTCCTCTGGGAGAGCAAGGAGAACAGAGAGAGTCCGGGAAGTGGCAGCGCTTCGATCTCGCTGATGCCGGAGACTTCCTCGACAACCTGGTCGCCGCGGGGGTCATCTGTGCCGAGGATCGCGAGGTTATCTACGAGACGGTGATCAAGGAGCGCCCCCTCAAGGACCTTGCTTCCGACCCGTCGGAATATCAGCGCCTGAAGAAACGCCGGCAGCGGAGTCTCCTCGCCATCCGGGAACATCTCCGTAACAGCTCTAAATGAAAGAAGAAAAAATATTTTTAAACTTTTTTTGTCCCCTGGAGGGGTCCCCCTGACATAATAAGAGTAGGAGGACCTCGCACAGGGAGACAGGAGACATGAAACAGCAATTGACCAAAGATACGACCCAGGTAATCCGGGAGGCCTTTTACGACCTGGCCCTGTCCCTGGAGTGTCTCTTCCTCCTCTACGGGACAAGCGACCTCTTTGCCGAGGATGTCGTCCGGTGCCTGGAGGAGGGATACACCAGCGCCATGAAGCGCTTGCAGAAGAGCGGCGGACCGAAGGGGAAACTCCGGAGGCAAACCGCCGTTACCCGATTTCTGAGCAGACTGGAACGGGAGAAATCTGATCGGGAGCTGTCGGGGGGTCCGAACATACGGGAGGACGGGATATAACAATGGCCAGGACAAGAACCATCAAGCCGGAATTCTGGAGCGACGAAAAGCTCGCGACGCTGTCTCTCCAGGCACGGCTCACCTATATCGGCTTGTGGACCCTGTCCGACGACTACGGCGTCGTCAAGGGACATCCCGCGTGGCTGCGGAACTCCATCTTTCCCTATGACGATATCTCTCTCACCCAATTCGAGTACTGGCTCACGGAACTGGAGGGCATCGGCCGGATCGCTCCCTTTGCCGCCGACGGGGAGAAATTCTATTTCATTAGGAATTTCAACAGACACCAGATCATCAACCGTCCCTCCCAGACAAGAAATCCGAGTCCTCCCGAGACACTCACTGAGTACTCAGTGAGCCCTCATGGAGTATGCAGTGAGCCCTCAGTGAGTACTCACGGAGCCCTCACTGATGAAATAGAAACAGAAAGGGAAAGAGAAAGAGAAATTAAAACTACTACTGCGGCGAGCCGGATTGCCGACTCGCCGCTGGAGCAGATTCGGACGCGGCAGGAACCGGGATCTGATCACGGCCGGGAAGAGAATGCGCAAAAGCCTCAGACAGAGCAGGCGCAGGACACCCATGAGCCTGAAAAGCATCAGGTCTCGGATGTGAATAAACCTCGGGAGCAGGAAGGATTGTCCCCGCCGGCAAGCGACGATTCTCCTGCCCCGAACCGAAATGCTGGTCGCCACCAGCCTAAACCTGTGGCGCGGGTAACGAGTCCCGCAAGGAAACAAATCGATTTCGATTATGAAACCGGCCGCTTTCGGCATGTGCTCTCAGAACTGGTCGCGAAGTGGCAGGAGGCCTATCCCGCGGTTGATGTGCTCTCAGAACTGCACCGCATGGAGGCCTGGGCAGCGGCAAACCCGGTGCATCGCAAATCGAACTGGCAGCGTTTTATCGTCAACTGGTTGACCAAATCACAGGACCGGGCCCGCAGCGGCGGGAGCGGGAAGGATCCCCCCGGAACGGAAGGGAGCGTGGAGCGATGGATAAAAGCGCCTTCGGAGAATTCCTGACGAGTCTATGTCACTACTACGAGCGGAAGGAGCCCCGCAAAGAGACCCTCGATCTCTGGTTCCAGGAGGTGAAGCATCTTCCCGGAGAGCCCCTGGACTGGATACGGGAGCAGGTCTGCCAGCGGCAGGAGGGATTTCCCCGTAATCTCCCCGCGATCATGCGGGAGATCTGGCAGCGGTGGCGGGAGGAACACCCCCGGAAACAGGCCCATCCCGACACGGATACAAACTGTCGGGACTGTGAGGGGACCGGGCTGATCACGGGCTACCGGGAGAGCCATGCCTTCGCATTCCGGTGTGGCCGGTGCCGACAATCGATGCTCCACGGCATCCCCTTCGCCACCGGCCTGGACCTCCTTGCCCAGGGGTATGCCCTAACGGAAGAACGAAAGAGAAACCGGTACGCCTATGGATGAATACTTTCTCGGGGCCATAGTCGCCGCAGGTAGCGGGGCGGAACAAACCGGTGTGGAAGGTCGTCCCACCTGCGGCCTTTACGAGGAATGCATCGCCCCCCTCTGTCCCATTGATCAAAGTAGCCTCAAGGGCATCTGGTATCCTGGCGAGGAGATCTGCCGTTCCCGTACCCACGGCAATCTGACCTGGGTCAGGGCTCAGAGGAAGATCTACAGGGCGAAGGCGACGGGATACTTCAACCTGGCGATTCTGAACAGCATCCGCACCATCCGGAAGGGGATCACGGGACTGGACCCGAACGCCGAGGAAAAGCCCCAGCTCCGGCGGTGGCTGGAACTCCACGAGAAGAAACGGAGCAGCGGTGGGCGGTTAGTCGAGATACGAGTAAGGGAGGCGAAGGGGGCAAAGGAGAAAACTCCGTTTAAGGACAGTACCGACCATCCATCCAGACGGGGGTTGGCTGGTCGTCAGGAGACACTTTCCACCAGGCAACTGGCGGACCCCAGAAAGAGGGTTTCAGCCCCTCTCCAAAACGTGTCGAAACCGGGGGGTCAAGATAAAAATTTGTGCCGAAATGGGGGGTCCCAGCACCCCAACCGGACGGGGACGGGTAAACCTTCATCCGGGAGGTCGACGCCGAAAAAATGACCACCCAGGGAGGCCTGAAAATCGGGGTGATGGAACAGGGATCTCAACCGCAAAAAACCAGGTCATTAACCACACATCCCCTGAAGCGCTACTACCGGGTGGATGAGGTGGCTGCCTATTTCTCCGTTTCCGACCGCACGATCTACCGTCTCATCGACACCGGCGAGATCAAGGCAATCCGCCTCCGGGACTGCATCCGGGTTTCATATGAAGAACTGCAACGATTCGAGACATTGCAAGAGGATAACGATATGCTTTGATTATCCGACATGCCGGGGATATTTGAGTAAAATTGAATATGAGCTGTACATTCCATCGGCAGATTTGACAAATATCATCCGGTGTGTGTAATTACTGCTGGTAGGTGCAACGCGACACAGGCTTTTCAAAATATTTGCTGGAAATATCTTGATTCCTCGGGAAATGTTATATTCTGTGTGCCATAGATAGGCGGTAGAGGATATTAATGACGCTCATAATATAACAGAAATCCCGCTCAGTGTTACCGAACTTGAGAAGACAGAGCTGCTGGTGAATACGGAGTTACAATCATGATGACGACAGCCCAACTGCATCGCATTTAAGAATTGCTTTTCCCGAAATCGCACCGAAAATTACTTATGATTTTTTTATTATAGGTGGTATAGTGGAACAAAGATGGCATGTTTCCTCATTGTTTGAAAAGAAGGGGTGTACAAATGGGACAGACTATCGAAGTATCGATTGACAATCACGGCGGCATTCTGTTGCCGCAGGAGCTGAAAAACCGCCTTGGCTTGTTGCCGGGAATGACCATGATCGTCGAAGGCAATGACGACGATCGCGTTTGCCTGCGGGTTCGGGCGGATTCGCCGGAGCTCGTGGACAAACAGGGCATCCTCGTCGTCAGGGAGGAAACATCGGCGGATTTGGCAAACATTACCCGGCATGCACGCGACCAACGCGTGACGGATCTACATAAAAGGGCCGATTAATGAAAGTCCTTTTAGATACGTCCGTCTTGGTAGCGGCGATGATCGAGGCCCATCCGGCGCATGAGAAGGCTTTGCCCTGGCTTCAGAGAATCAAGCAGGGTGCGGATTCCGGTCTGGTATCCGCCCATTCCATCGCCGAGTTATACGCCATCCTGACCACCCTGCCGATGAAGCCCCGCATCTCGCCGGCCATCGCATACGATCTGATTAGGCGTAACGTGTTAGATCTGTGTGAAGTTGCAACCTTATCGGCGGAAGACTACAGCACGCTAATAAAAGATCTCTCGGAAGAGGGAATTGTCGGCGGTGTGACTTACGATGCGGTGATCCTGTATGCAGCGATCAAGAGTAAACCCGATCGTGTTGTCACGCTTAATGAGAATGATTTTCGCAGGATCTTTCCGCATCTGGCTTTACCGATCGTTTCTCCATAAATTATCCTATAATCTTTTTCCATATCAACTCGATTCTAATGCAATCAGGAATTAACAAGATATAACTGCCTCTGGTGGTTTCCTCATAAAGGGACTACCGTTGCCGCTTTTCTGCCCGGCAATTGTTAAAATTACTCTGTCATTATCTCAATCATAAAGATTCTCTGTCTATAGCGTCTATAAGTGCCCACCTTCTTTGATTTTTCCCGACCATAACCTTTACCATCGGCCCTAAAATTTAACCCCGCAACGACGGGGTGAAAGGGGGCACGAGGATGGAAAAGGCTGGAAACAATGGGAGGGACAGGGCGGAAGAATCTGCTTGTGGTAACGGTTCGGGCAATTTAATGCCTCACATGTCCGCATCGGCGGGGAATGGTGAACGGACTGGCAAAGCGGGGAGCGACCGAGCCGGTGGTCGCATTGCCGGTAAGGCCAAATGGACGGTCATGGTCTATATGGCCGGGGACAACAATCTCGATGGGGCGGCCCTCCGGGATATCGTGGAGATGGCCCAGGCGGGCTCCACAAAGGACGTCAATGTCCTGGTACAGCTTGATCGCCTGGAAGACAAGAAGACTCGGCGCTTTCTGATAACGAAAGACGGCGGGTATAACCGGGACTGCGTGGAGACATTCGGCGAGACGAATACCGGCGACCCGAAGATCCTGGAGGATTTTCTTGCCTGGTCCATCGAACGATACCCGGCCGAGCGGTATTTCCTGATCCTCTGGAACCACGGCAGCGGCTGGTGGGAGGAGGCCAGGAGCCGCGTAGCAGTCCTGAAAACTTCTGACGATCGATTCCGACACTCCGGACCCCGTGTTTCTCTTTTCCGTCACAAGGCTGACATCCCCGCACCTACCACCCACCGAAGCATCTGCTATGACGACACTTCCGGTGGCGATGCCCTGGACAACCGGGAACTGAAAGACGTTCTCGCCAGCGCCTGCACCGCCATCGGCAAGAAGATCGACATCCTCGGTATGGACGCCTGCCTCATGACGATGGTGGAGGTCGCCTGGCAGCTCCGGGATTCCGTGGAGATCCTCGTCGGCTCCGAGATCGAGGAGCCCAACGACGGCTGGCCCTACGCGGAGATTCTCACTTTCCTTACGGCGAAGCCGAAGAGCAAGACCCATATCGTCGCCAAGGAGGTCGTCAAACAGTATATCGCCTCCTATCGAGACCAGGGCGAGACCGTCACCCAGTCGGCGATCAATACGGCCGCTACCGTCGAGATCATCCAGACGCTGATTCCCCTGGCGGCGGAACTCCTTTCCGACCTCGATAAAAACCGGAAGCTGATCCAGTGGGCCTGGGAGAAGGCCCCGAAATTTTACGATGACAACTACCTGGATCTGTATGCCTTCGCCCGGAAACTCCGGAGCAAGGACCGGGGCCGGATCAGGGAGAAGGCCGACGCCCTCATCGCTGTCCTCAAGACGGGCAAGACGAAATCCCTCCTCTGTCAGGGCAAGCTGGGGACGGAAGTAGCGGGGACGAAGGGGCTCTCCATCTACTTCCCTGCCGAAAGCATCAACCCGGCCTACCGGCGCCTGGACTTTGCGATCGATTGTCAGTGGGCCATCTTCCTGGAGAGGTATCTGGGATGAACGCCACCGACCGCTGGGACAGCCTGATCCACGACTTGGCAGGGAAGATCTGGCCGGAAGCGGACTGGAAACTCATCAAGTGTCAGATCCGCCAGGAAAGCGCCTTCAACCCGAAGGCCCTTTCCTCCTGCGGGGCCATCGGCCTGATGCAGATCATGCCGGCGACGGGGCAATCCCTGGGCGTCTCCAGGATGATGCTCTTTGATCCTGAAGAGAACATCAGGGCGGGGATCACCTACCTGAAACGCCAGTACGATCGTTTTCCGGAGATTCCCGATTCCCGGGAGCGCCTCAAGTTCGCCTTGGCTTCATACAATGGCGGCCGGGGATACATCAACCGGGCCATCGCCCTGGCCAGAAAAGAGGACGCCTTTTGGCAGACCTGGGATGGGGTGAAACAATATCTCGAAAGCGATGATTGTTCCGTAAGCGGCAAGCATCCCGATCACCGGCAGATCATCAACTATGTGGGCCGGATATGGGCGGATTATCAGGACGGAGTGAACAAACCATGACCGACAGCCTCGAAGGCGGATTCTCCATGTATGCCCAGCTTCTCCTGGAGAGCATCACGAAGCTATCCAACCAGACGGAGGAATTAAAGAAGCAGTATGCCGCCCTGGACAAGACCATCTGCCTCCTAAAGCAGGCCTACGAGGTGAACCTGCAGGCAGACCGCCAGGCCATGAACGATCTGATCGTCCAGGTCAGGCGGATCTCCGACATCGTCGAAGAGCTTTCCTGTCGGGAGCATGCGGAGAAGATCGGGAACTTTCAGGAAAGGATAGACGCCCTGGAGGCCAACATCACCCTGTCCAAGTGGGCGTCCCATTTCATCGGCCAGTTTTTCCAGAAGACGGGTTGGATATTCGGCGCGCTGATCATGGGATCTTTCGGCTACATCCTCTACATCGTGGCCGTAACGGTGCTTCAGCATCGGTGAGGAGATCGCTCATGATGTATTGATTCGCAGAGAGTAAATTCCACCCTTCACCGGTGGGAAGAGATTTTAGCGAAGCCATCAAAGTGCTTCAAGGCCCTTGAGAAACAGGGCCGCGACCATAGGAAAAAGATATTTTGATCCGTCTCTCCCATGTCGGGCGAGGGATGGCATTCTCAGACGAAAGGAGGTGAAAGCGAATGACAAAAAAGGGAAGATTTGTTGGCGCGAAAAAGCAGGAGCTCGTTGATGCCGTCGCTGCGAAGGCAGACATCACGAAGGAAAACGCCCAGATGGCTATCAAGGCCGTCCAAGACAGTCTCCTTGATCTTCTGGAGCAGAGCGGCCGTATCCAACTCGCAAAGTTCGGGATCTTCAAGATGGCCAGGACCAAGGCGCGTATGGGCCGCAACCCGGCGACGGGTCAGCCCCTCAAGATTCCAGCGGGCTACCGGATCGGCTTCAAGGTCTCCAAGACCTGGAAGGATGGCATGATGCTGCGGAAACGAGCGCAGGAAGAGAAGGCGGCCAAGCATGAGGCGCATGATGCTCGGGCAACCAAACCCGCTGCGAAAGCACCGGTGAAACCGGCAGCCAAGAAGAACTGGAAAAAACGTTAATGAAAAATAAAATGACCAGTGCCGTAACCAGGGAGAAAGGAAAGACCGCCGCAATGCCGGTGACGAAAGCAGCAAAGCCGACACCTGCATGCAAGGTCCTCTTTTCCCCGAAGACGGGCATCTCCAAGGAACTGTCAAGGATGACGCAGGCGGCTGCGCAGGAAATCTCCGTGGCCGCCTACGCCTTCTCTTCGAAGTACCTGGGCAATGCCCTGGTCACTGCCATGAAACGGGGCGTCAAGATCCGCCTGATTCTGGACAAGGACAACGCCGAGAAATCCTACTCCCTCGACGAATGGCTGATCGAAAACGGCATCGACGTCCGCTTCCTCAAGGTTAAAAGCGGCTGCATGCACCACAAGTTCCTGATCGTTGACCACGCCCGTCTTATGACCGGCAGCTACAACTTCACCAATGATTCGGAGTTCCGCAACCACGAAGCCGCCATCTTCATCAACACAACTGCGACCACCGGCGTCACCACTTCCATCACCTCCACTAACGCGATTGTCAAAGCCTTCACCGCCGAGTTCGACCGCCTCTGGTCCATCGCTTCAGCTCCAATCCCTAAAGCAGCTAATTCCCACCGGTGCCGATCGCAGTCGGCTCATCGACGCATCCCCCGGCTTTTTGGGGGAAAGGGGTAGGGGATAGGGGGAACAAACTTTTCAATTTATGCCGATTTTGAGGCAAATTTCACAAAAACCCGCAAAAATACGAGGTCATTTATGGTTCATGTCATCCCTAAAAGCAGTTTTGCCAGGACATATCTGATTGAGGAAGATGAAGGCCTCATGGTCGTCGATGTGGGCAGCATCGGCGCCGCTCAGGAGATAGAGGTTTATTGCACCCAGGTCCTCAAGAAATCCCTCCAGGACATTCGAATTATCACCGCCACCCATTTCCATATCGATCACATCGGCGGGATCGGCACCCTGCTGCGAAAATGCTCCCCGGAAGCGCGGGTCCTGTTTCACCCGGTTGTGAAGGAGTATCTGGCCGGGAGAAGGGAAATGTCGCCCATGAAGAATTGGCTGCATGGTCTGATCCCGACCCTGCTTGCCAGTTGTTCAGATATCGGGAAGCCGTCCCACCTCGCCTTTGATACTCTGGCCGGTATTCCCTTGTCGGCTATGAAAGATTGCTGCCGCCTCCCTTATGAACCATGGATTCGCTATTTCGACGCCGGGCGTTTACCTCGTTATCGGTTCGGTTTCGGCGATTGGGAAGTAATCGCTACTCCCGGACACACGGAGGATTCCGTTTCGTTCTTTAGCAACGCCACGAAAGAACTGATCTGCGGCGACCTGATCATGGGCCAAAAAGACGGGGGCGGTTGCCTTAATCGCTTCTACTGGGATGAGGACATGATCAAAGAGGCTTTCAAGATGCTGAGGGAGATCTTCTGCCCCCGGATCATCTATCCAGGACACGGCGACATCATTGCGGATGACGAGAACGCCTTCCGGAAAGTGGGGATTTTTTCTGAAAGCACATAACCAGCAGATCGGGACAACACTGAATTGTGAGACGTGGTCATAGGCTCTGGAATGGACGCGAAAGGAGGAATAATCCAATGAGCAATCTTCCCGAATTTGAACGGATCAAGCACATCACCATGACCCCCGGCATGAAGCTGATCGTCATGTCCGACATGCACCGGGGTGACGGTACCGGCGCCGACGACTTCGCCCAGAACTCCCTGATCTACCGTTGTGCCCTGGAATACTATCTCGAAAACGACTTCACTTACGTCGAACTGGGCGATGCCGAGGAACTCTGGGAGAACGACAACTTCGACCAGATCTACATCACCCACGCGCCGGTCTATGAACTCCTGGCGAAATTCCACGACCCCGATCCCGCGAAGACCCGCTATGTTAAGGTCTGGGGGAATCACGACCTCTATTGGAAGGATCATCAGGACATCTACCAGTTCCTGTTTCCGGGGATTCAAATCCACGAAGCTGTCATCCTGAACGATTCCATCCTCATGATCCACGGCCATCAGGCCGACCCCATGTGCAGCGGACCTGTCGCCGCAGTGAGCCAGTTCTTCGTCAACCACATCTGGGCGGATTTGCAACGCGGCGGTGTCAAAGACCCCACCCGCGCTGCTACGAATCCTGGCCTCTGTAACGAGGTGGACGACCGCCTCCATAAATGGGCGACCCTAAACAACAGGGGCATCGCCACTATCATCGCCGGGCATACCCACCGAGCAGTATTCGAGAATCTGTCATTGACGGAAATGCGCCTGCAAGCACTACAATTCAAGGGCGAAGATACCGCCGATTTGCAGGCCCGGCGTGATCCCCGGTACTACAATACGGGCTCATGCGTTCATCCTATGAGCATTACCGGGCTGGAAATATCTTTCGATGATCAAATTCAATCTAATTTGATCGAGTGGCTTTATGCTACAGAAGCGAATATGCTGACCGTTAAAAGACTGGCATTACGATAGGTCCAATTCTCAGAAGACAAGAATATTTTCAGAGTTGTCTGCGCATTGATTGTAGCGTCTCTGTAGGAAGTTCACATATTACATTCTCAACTCCTCTCTCTGTGGAAATCATAGCGGTTTAATTTCTCTTGGGCATGACGCGCGAATGCAGTGCCGGGATGGTCTCCGTAAAATTTGATTATGGCATCAGGAAGCCCATATGGAAATTCCGAAACCAGCCCGTTTACACCATAAGCAAAAGGTAAATCCATTTTGAGCTGCCGATCAAATGGTTTGAGTGTGTAGCCGTCCGGTGCCAAATTCGATCTCCGTGGATGGTACATGTCAAAGTGGAGAGTTGCCCACTGGCTGCCATCCATACATACAGTTTCGTAGACGTCAACAGATTGCTCGCAAGCCGGGGATGAGGTGCTGCCGATCCTGTGGAAGAACAAAGCATAACCGGATATGCCACGAAGCTTTCCCAGATACTTGATCTCTCCAAGTGCGCCATTAACTGGGATTGGGTTAGATAATGAGCCAAATAGTCCGCTTGCACCAGGCAAAGAGTCGCAGTCACTACCATTTGAAATCATTTTTGCGAACTCTGCGGGGTAATTCTTAAGATCAGCTTTCTGCTTTGATACAGGTTCATGAATTTGCTTCTTAAAAAGATTGAACATGAAAACTCCTAAATATTAAAGTGTTTCACTCCATTGATCGATAATTAATTGTATAATTATTTTCTCACGCTGGAGGTCGTCCTCTTTAAGTAACTCGATCTGACGCTGAGCACACAATCCCAGTGATAATCGTCTTGGTAGTGTATTTGTAAAAACCCTCTTGATAAGAATCGATCCCTCATTGCTGACAAGGCATGAAAGCTCTCTGTTCATTCCGCCTTTCCACTGCTTCTTAACACAGCTCTGGGTGCCGGCAAGGATGATAATTGCAGGTTTGTGGTAATCTATTTGCTTCAGCAGAAATCTATTACCATCCGGCCTCCGCAAACAATTATCCCAAACCTTCTTGCCCTCGGGTTTCATGACAAATCCCATCCAAGATTCAACGGTCGGGCACTTAATCAGATCAACTGCGCAAATTCCACCATTCTCGAATGTTACTGTCTTACCAATTACTCTTAGGCCGTTTAATAGAAATTCCCATTTTTTAAAGAAGTCATGACAACCAACTTCCATCTTAAAGTACTGATTAAAGTGATCCTTTACTCTCTGAATATCATCTTCAGAGAGCGTTGAACGCCCTATAGCACCAAACTGCCTCGGCGTGGCCCCAACATTCTGATCATTTCTATCTCCCTTGGGATTGTTGAACACCACCCAAATCAAGCTCTCGTCAATGTTTCCAAAGTGCGAGACAGGAATTGTCTGGGCATTCCCAGGCTTAGTAAAAGGTGCAACACCATGGGGATCCAACAAATCGGAACAAGACTCACAGCGATAGAGATCATTATAAAGCTGCATAGATCCTCTTTTTATACTTCATTTCCTATTTACCGTATGCCCGTTTTGCCGCGACATACCAGGAATTGATATAACCATCTGCCAACGTCTTCGGGTTCTTAGCAATGTATTCCATGAAACATGCAAGCAATCCATCCCAGTCTTTCAAATCACCGGCCTTATGAAGCTGCCACCCGAGTTCCTCAAGAAGACAGTTTGC
>Ga0247841_10008819_pt1 | contig 14330 bp, 9 predicted proteins | sample LaCruzMarch2015__2_FD_192410 | JGI IMG/M metagenome (GOLD analysis project Ga0247841, IMG submission 192410) | Freshwater microbial communities from meromictic Lake La Cruz, Castile-La Mancha, Spain - LaCruzMarch2015_18m | ecosystem: Environmental > Aquatic > Freshwater > Lake | place: Spain...
AGATTCGGTGATTAATGGGTTGTGCCTACGGTACAATATTTCCCGTGTTTGTTCTCTTTTTACCAAGCGGTTATGCCTACGGCATATTCATTATGCGTAACATCAGCTCTTCAGGTAAAATTTTTTAAGTGAGTTGCAGAACAGAATAATTCTTTTAATTTTGTGTTTTTAATGCGGTAATAGCTCAGTTGGTAGAGCGTCAGCTTCCCAAGCTGAAGGTCGTGGGTTCGAGACCCATTTACCGCTCACACTAAAAAGTTTCCCCCTTTTTATCTTACCCTACCCATTTTGTGTTTAAATATGAACTCAAAGAAACAGTTTTGTTATGGATGATATTATTAAAACAGAAAATTTATCAAAACATTATGGCGATGTACATGCTGTTTCAGATATATCGTTGAATGTGAGAAAAGGCGAAATCTATGGTTTTTTAGGACTTAACGGGGCCGGAAAAACAACCACCATTCGTATGCTCCTTGGTATGATACGCCCTACTTCCGGCACAGCTTTTATTAATGGCAAAAGGGTTTATGCGGACAGCATTGAATTATGGAAAAATGTTGGCTCCTTGGTCGAAATACCTTATTCATACCCCAATCTTACAGTCCGTGAAAACCTTGAAGTTATTCGCCGACTGCGTTTCATATCAGATATAAATTCAATTGATAAAGTCATTAATAAACTTCAGTTAGTCCCTTATACAAATAGAAAGGCAAAAAACTTATCGCTCGGAAATGCCCAACGTCTTGGACTTGCAAAAGCCCTTATACATAATCCTGATATACTGATTTTAGACGAACCCACCAACGGTTTAGACCCTGCCGGCATTTTTGAAATAAGGGAAATGTTAAGCGATCTGGCAACAAATCACGGAGTAACAATCTTTATTTCCAGTCATATACTTGGCGAAATATCAAGGTTTGCAACACGTATAGGGATTATTCATGAAGGCAAATTGATACAAGAAGTTGATACCAGCCAATTAGATAAACTTTGCAGGAAACGTCTTTTGATAAATGCGAATAATGCAAAAGCAGCCCAATCAATTCTTATTCAAAACGGTTATACTGTGAGCAAAACAGCCGATGACATTATAGAAATAAAAAACGAAGAGGCTATTAATAAACCTGATGCAATTGCTACAATCATGGTAAATGCGGGTTGCCCGCCAACTTTACTGCAAGTGGAAGAAGAAGATCTGGAATCCTATTTTTTAAGAACTATCGGAATGAATGGAGGTATAAAATGAAAAGCATAACGGCAACTTTTGTAACCGAATGTATGAAACTCCGCAGGTCAAGAATCTTTTGGATTACTATTTTGATTTTTTTATTCATTCCTTTTATGATGGGATTGCTATTTTTTGTTCAAAGACATCCTGAAATATCCGCTGAATTAGGTATGATAGGTACTAAGGCAACTATGTTAAGACTTGGAAAAGCAGATTGGTCAGCCTATTTGGAATTTCTCATTCAAGGTATGGCGGGTATTGGATTAATGGGTTTTGGATTTGTGACAAGTTGGGTTTTTGGACGTGAATATTCCGACCATACCGTAAAAGATATTCTTGCGTTACCTGTTTCACGGTCGTACATCGTTTTATCTAAGTTTATCGTTGTGGTAATCTGGTGCGTGTTACTCATATTCGTTTTTTTTGCTTGTGGGCTTATATTCGGGAAAATAATTGATATTTCCGGTTGGACAAATGAAATTGTTTTTCAGTATGCCTATAAATATATAGTAACTTCTCTTCTTACATTATTACTTTGTACTCCTGTAGCGTTTTTTGCCAGCTATGGTCGTGGATATTTGCTTCCTATGGGCTTTGTTATTCTTACTCTGCTTATGGCTAATTTTACAGGTTTAGTTGGATTAGGACCTTATTTTCCATGGGCTATTCCGGGGTTATATAGCGCTCCTGCCGGCGCAGAAGGGATGCAATTATTGTTTAGCAGTTACATCATACTTGCTTTAACAAGTGTTTTAGGATTTGTTGGAACAATAGCATGGTGGCGTTATGCCGACCAGCATTAAAATTTTAAAACAAAATCATCTTGATGAAGTTTAAATTACAGTTAGTATTTTTTTTATTTGTTTCCATAAAAATTTCCTTTGGTCAGATCGATACTGTCTTTACTGACAAACAAGCGGATTCATCCATTTTTAAATATGTAGGAAGCGCTTCGCTGAAAGAAAAAATAAGCAATTATTTCATCGAAGAACTTTCTAAAAGCATCCCTAAAATACTTGCTTACACACAATATTCGTTCTCTTTCAATTATCAGGTTTTAATTACAAACTCCGGCAAGCGCTTAAAAAACGGCAAAAAAGAATATAAAATATTAGTTGAGATAAAAGATGGGAAATGCGGCGGAGATATGCTTTACAAAGGTTTTAGCATAGCCGATGCATTATTGCCGGATTTTGCAGATTTTACTATATTAATTAAAAATAGGGGAGGGGGAGTAAAACCAATCACAGTTCATGCAATAATTATCCATGCCGGTTATGGAATAACAAGCAATATTACTTTTCAGGATTCTCTCGCTGATGAGAAATTCAAAGCCACACTAAGTAATAAGATATTTTATTACAACGATTCTGCAAAGACCCTGTTTCAAAAGAAAATACAGCTTATAAACGATTACTACAATTCCGAATTTGTTATTTCTTCCGCACTTGAAAATCTTCAATACATAGATCTTGAAAATGTTGAAATGATCAAGGTATTCGATATCAAACTCAATGATGTCGAAAAAATAATTGAAAAACTTACAAGCAAAAAATTTTCGGAAAAACTGAATCTACAGGCCGGCGATCCTATTGATTTTATAGGCAAATTCAAAGATATCACCCAGAAAACCCAGAAACAGCGGGTAATTATCAATCAGATGCTTGCCACACTTGACAAGGTTTATTATAAAAAAGGAATTGAAAATGTTGTAAAAGGAGATATTCTTTCTGCGCTGAAATTTTTCGAAAAATCAACAGAAACAAACCTTTTCTTCTCTCCTGCTTTTTATCAGATAGCTAAAATATATTTCGGGCAAAATGAGTTAGACAAAGCCTCACAGAATATCACAACAATCACAGTAAAACTCAGCCCTGATCAATTCACACTTAAACAAGTTATTCAACTTGGCAACAATATTTTTTCATCATACCTTGCAAATGCCGAAATACTGATCAATGCCGAAAAATTTAACGAAGCGCTTGAAGTTCTTCGGAAGGCAAAACTATTTTGCGATTCAACTCCTGCAATTGCTTGCAATGAATCCCTTCAAAAAGATATTGCAAAAGCAAAATATGGAATTTATAAATCATTTATTACAGTTTCACAGAAAGCAATTGATAAGGAAATCTTTGATATTGCTGAAATATACATCTTCAGAGCAAAAGATTACCAGAAGGAAAATTCCGCCGAAATTATTTCGTCATCAGAAGCAGATGACCTGCTAGGTCAAGTAGTTAAGGGATATATCGCTAAAGGGTTTCTTTTTAACTCACGGCTTAAATTCGACACGGCGCTTACTATTCTTGAGAAAGCGAGTGATCTTTGTAAAAATTATCCTGAAATAAAATGCAGCGACAAGCTTGCTCCTGCTATCAGTACTGCTAAAAATGGCATTTACAGATTCCTTACACAAAAAGCATCTCAGTATATTCAATACGGCGAACCTGATAAAGCAGAAAACGCTATTGCAACAGCAAAGGCATATCAACAGACTAATTCTGTTGAAATTCAGACTTCTCTTTCCACTGATTCTTTAACTACTCTTATAAAAAAACAGTGGTATGATAAATACATTTCCGAAGGTATCACTTACATTAATTATAACAATGGAGAAAAAGCCTTATCGAATTTTGAAGCAGCAAAATTACTTGAGAAAACATATCCTGTAAAAAAAGATCATAGACTTGACTCATTAATAATTGCAACAGTAAAACCTTTTATTCTTGTCAGCGTTGAAAAGGCTTGTGTGAATGTGTGGGGAAATGAACTTGATAAAGCCATATATATCCAGGACTCGGTAAAAATTTTACAAGCGAAATATAACTTATCTGAAGACACTATTATACTAAAAGCTTTAGCTGACCTCAAAACCAAGATATTCAATCAGCAATGTAAAAATGCACAGGAAACATATAATGAATATTACAGAAATGCTTACCAGAACATTGTCCTAAAAAAATATTCTTCCGCCAGTGATTTTTTTTCAAAATGCCTGAAAACGGCTGAAGACAATAGCAGTTGCAAAATTCAGGATTCAATGGCAAGGGTAAGTAAAGAAAAATATCTCCATGCAGCCACTTACCAGAAATTAATCGAAGAGTCGGAAAACCTTGCAAACAGTTCAAAATATTATGATGCTATCAATAAATATATTGATTGTGAAAAATATTATAATGAAAACAATGTTCGGCAATTTGGCTTAGCACATGTGGTACTGAATGATTATCTTACTTCACGCAAAGACAATAATTACGTTTACAACTGTGCGAATTATTTTCTTGATGAAAACAATTACATAAATACGTTCTTATTTCTGGAAATATTGAGGAGCAGGAATTACTCTGAAAACTTCACAAAAGACTTACAGGGAATGCTTGCCAAAAAGCTTGCTGCTGTTGATTATGCAGCTGACAACAAACAAAAACCATCTGTTCTTATAAATAAAAATACCAATGGGGATACATGGTATAAATATTTCAAAAAGGCGTATATAAAGGCGTGGAGGGGATTAAAGAAAAAAAATAACGTAGGGATTTTATAAACTATAAACCATGGAAGAAAAAGAAAACACATCATTCGAAGAACTCAAAAACAAAGCATACACTGCAGAAGATTACTTGGATCGCGCAGATGCTGTAAAAATGATTACAGATCAGTCCATTTTGCTTGACATTGCTCAGAAAGACGCGCACTCCTATGTGAGACAGCGAGCTATTGACAACCTTGGAGATCAGCAGGCGCTGGGACTTATTGCTTGTCATGACAAAGATTATTACGTTCGCATAATGGCTGTAAAAAAAATCACCGATGCGAAAATACTTACATCTATTGCAATGAATCTCAATGAGGATTATTATATATGTAAAGAAGCCATGTCTAATATCAGGGATCAGCATATTCTTGCTAAGATTGTTAATGATGCTGAAGATAAAGACATAAAATGTGCGGCTATCGGCTTTATTCACGATCAGCAGATCCTTGCGGAAATTGCAAAAAGTGCAGAAAATTTTTATGTTCGTTCAGATGCCCTCAGAAAAATATCTGACGATAAATTTTTTGAAGAAATTGCAAAAACAGATAAAGATTATTATGTAAGGGCAATTGCCGTTCAAATGCTCAACGACCAGAAAGCGCTGGAATATATTGCATTCAATGATGAAGATTATTATGTGAGAAAAGAAGCTGTGCTTAAATTGGAAGACCAGCGTATATTAGCAAAAATTTTTAATGACGACGCAGACTCGCTTGTCCGCAAAACAGCATTGAAAAAGATCACAAATAAAGATATTCTGCAAAATATTTTTACACATGAACAAGATCCTTATTTTAAAAGAAAAATAATGGAAATGCTTGAAAAGCGGGCGAGGTAGAGCACTTACAGCTATTGTTATGTTACAGCGCATGAGGTTGTTTCAAAAGAAAATACAAGACAGACACTAATTATTAACTGCAAATAAGCCGGTTCAGTTTTTCATTTATACTTTCCCAGTTATAATTTTTTATTACATATTGATATCCCTGAATACCTATATGTTTTGCTGTTTGTTCATCTTCTAATAATGAAAAAATAAGAGAGGCATATTCTTCGGGAGAATTTCCTATAAGTATTTCGTGGTTGTTTGAAGCGCCAAGTGCGCTGTTTGCAAGGGCTGAAGTGATGCAGGGGAGTTGCATAGCCATGGCTTCAAGTAATTTGTTTTGCATGCCCGTTCCTATCCGCATAGGGGCGATAAATATTCCGGACTTTGCATAGCACTCACGCATATCTTCTACCCACCCTGTTATTGTTACATTATCTGATCTCAGTGAATAAACCAGAGGAGAAGAATTAGCGCCGGCAATTAAAAGTTTTATTCCATGATACTTTTTAACGACAATTGGTAAAATTTTTTTTACCAGGAACTCAGCGCTGTTTATATTAGGTGTATATCCCATGTTTCCTGTAAATAACAGGTCGAATTCCTTTTCGCGGACAAGAGGCTTGTAGAAATCGGAGTCCACTCCATTTGGAATTACCACGATTTTATTTTTCTCCGAATGTTGGATTAGTTCTCTATCGGGATAAGAAATGATAGTTTTATTATCAAAGAGGTCGAAAATTTCCGTTTCATATTTTATAAGCCGTTTGAACTCTGCTTGTAGTAGAGGTTTTAAATAAAATGGAGCAGAAGGCATCCTTCGTTCTATACCTTTAGAAAATACATCCTGGTAATCTAAAGTTTTTTTTATTTTTTGATTTTTTACATATTCTGCAACTCTTACAAGTTGACAAAAGATTCTGTCAGGTTTTATTTCATTAATCAGGGTTTCGATCTCTCTGCGATTTTTTTTGTTATAAAAGTATCCGATTTGAAAGGGTTTCCCATTAAATAAAGTCTTTATTAAATTTATAAGTATTGCCCATTTCGGGAGATTGAGAATGTGAATGGACTTGCAGTAAGGCCGTAAGGCGTTGAGTGCATCAGGATGAACTTTTGTATCGTTCAAAGCGCAAAGGTGAATTTCATTATAAGCAGATAAACATTTTACCTGGTTAAACGCACGCAGTTTGTCCCCTTTTTCAAGAGGAAACGGAACTCTGGGTAATAATACAAAGATTTTCATCTGCGATATAAAAAAACAAAAATAGAAAATCTATACAAGGGGATGTAAAAGTTGACTAAATATTATTTTGATGTGCTTGGTTCCGATAGCGGTTAGAATCAAACTATTATTCATCAGTCGACTTCCCTGCCTGAACTGCCGTTACGGCAGGCAGGGATACCTCCCGAAGAGGGGACGGCTCAGCCTGACTGATAGGTTTATATAGAACTCTTGTTATTGTTAATGATTAATTATTCCCAGTACCTCAAATAATATTTACCCCAAAAGTTCTGTGTAAAATTGTAATAGTTTGCTGATAATCTTATCGGTATTGTATTTTTCTATTATGAGATTTTTTGCTTGATGACCGATATTTTGGCAAAATGATGAATCTTCTACACATTTCCTGATCTGATTTACAAATTCTTCAGGTTTGTTTGCGATCAGGATGTCCTTATCATTAGTATAATCTATTCCCTCTGCACCCACAGATGTTGAAATTATAGTGTTTCCACATGCCATTCCTTCGATGATTTTAACACGCATACCGCTTCCTGATAACAACGGTACAATCATCACCGACTTTGACTGCATAAGATTAAATGCATTTTCGACCTCGCCATCTACCAAAACATTTTGCATTTTAAGTTTTCTCAGCCAGCCGGGCATGCTTCTGCCTGCTAAATACAGATTTACACCGGGATATTCTTTGATCACTTTACCCCACACATTATCGAGAAACCATCTGATACCTTCCTGGTTTGGCATCCAATCCATAGAGCCCAGATGGAAAAACCCCGGAAACTCCCGTTCCACATCAATTTTGGTTATCGTGCATTGATCAATACCCACAGGAATGGATATAACAGCTTTGTTGTGCCCGCTTTTTATGATGTAATCAGCATCATGCTGTGTTATTGCGGCAATACCGTCGACACTATCAAGAATTTTGTTTTCATAATTCTGTAACGTTCGTGCCAGGTGTTTGAGGTATGTTTTTTTTACAGGATTATGGCAGTTTTCAGCAAGCCTGTTCCATATAATGTGTTCAATATTATGAGCTCTTAAAATAATTTTTGCATTGGAATTTTTTCGTATTGTGGCAATATATGGCGCCACAAAAACACTCTCTAATTGTACAATGTCGAATTTGCCGGATAATACTATTTGTTTTATTTTATCATCAAATTCGCCGGAAATAAATCTTTCTACATTGTATGATCTGGTCGAAAAAAGGTTAAGAAAAGCCTTATAAAATTTTATTTTAGTATCAATATATACGGATTCGAAACCAGTTGATTTTTTGTAATCTTCAGGAATTTCATTCGGGTTTATGTTGTACTTAGGTGTGTTTACTGCCAACACCTTCACTTCGTGCCCTGCTTTTATTAATCCACGTGTAATATTATTCATGGCAATAGCGCCGCCTTCTCTGGGAGGATAAGGAGATTTATTGCATATCTGTAAAACTTTCATCTATTTAACGTGAGTTTTGGATTAAACTAATTGAAAACAAAGTTAATAAAGTAATTAGGTTTCGTGAAATTTTGTGTTTTTGTGTTTTAGTGGCAGTATATTTTTTGCCACAAAATCACTAAATCACAAAAACCCACTAAAATCAAACAATATAAAATGAAAATACTATTGTTATAAACCAAATTTTATTAATGAAATCCAAAACTCACGTTATTCAACAATTACTGCTTTTTTTCTGTTAAAAAGTCTGCGAAAAAAGCCAATATATGCTTCTGCATCGAACAGAGAAGAATCGCTGGTTGCTTTGAGTGTCAGAAATATTCCTATAGGAAGAAAGATGATTGATGGTATCCACATACCTTCACTCGCAGGCATAATACTTTCACGAACCATTTTTTCGCATGTGAAAGAGATAACGTGAAATATTACAAAAAAAAGTACAGAAACAACTACCGGAAGCCCCAGCCCGCCTTTGCGAATAATAGCTCCCAGAGGGGCACCAATAAAGAACAAAACAATGCAGGCAATGGGTAATGTGAATTTCCTGTGCCATTCAATTTCATGACGGATAATGAATTTTTCACTCCCCTTAAAAACTTCATTGTTATAGAAAACATTGTCTTTTATGCCACGGGCAATATTCATTGCTTTGTCAACAATTTCTATCTTTTCCTGTTTGTTGAAATTATCAGTGAAATTGCCTGCTAAGGTCTTCGAAGTATCGTTAAATACAGAATCTTTTTTATAGTATGTGTTAAAATAATAGAGGTTATTGTTCATGGTAGCGAGGTACTTAATTTTAAAAGTATCGAGGCGCTTTTTTAATGAATCATGTGTAGCCTTGAGTTGCCTTACATTCATCATTTGATAATTATTTTTGAAGAATTCTTCGTTGGTGCGGGTCATGGTAAAAGATGAAAGATCGAACCGGCGAGTTTCTTCTTTAAATATTGTGCGCTGAAAGGGGTGATTTGTTTTGGTTTTTTGCCCGTCGGTGTTTTCGTAATAATTAACACCATTTAGTAAGGTGAAAATCAGGAAACGCTTGTCTTCAGTCATTTCCTTTGTGTCCATTATGCCAGTTTCGGCTACTGTCAGATTAGTGTTGCCCATCCTTGATGAATGATCGTAAATCATAATTTTGTGGATTGTTTTTCCGTCACTGTCTTTTTTGCCTACTCTTATCACATAATCATCAATTCCATTATAAAAAATTCCTTCTTTGATATTCAAAGCAGGTTTTTGTTCGCGGACATCATATAGAAGTGATCCCATTTTCAGGTTTGCATAAGGCAGTAAATTATTTGAAAAATAAAATGCGGAAATACTTATGAGAACTGTAACCACAATAAGCGGCATCATGATTTTCTGCAAAGAAATTCCTGCTGATTTCAAGGCAACAAGCTCGTAATGTTCACCGAGATTACCGAATGTCATGATAGATGAAAGCAAAATGGCAAGCGGTAACGCAAGCGGAATCATGGTAGTAGAAGCCCAGAAAAGAAGTTGAGCAATGACCGTCCATTCTATTCCTTTGCCCACAAGGTCGTCAATATATTTCCACAGGAACTGCATAAGCAGTATAAAAACAGCAATAAAGAACGTCATAATGAAAGGCCAGAAAAATGACCTGATCATGAATAAGTATAATTTTTTATTAAACATTGCTGTTTATATTTATGACAAAAATAGTAGAATTATCAATAGTGGTATGTCAAAATTAAAATGGCAAAACATCGTGACAATTTTCTAATTTAACATTTGACATATAAATAGGTTTGTTATTTTATAATTACCCCATCTTTTATTGTAAGCTTACGATCGGCCATATTGGCAAGTTCTTCATTGTGTGTTACAATAACAAATGTTTGTTTGAATTCATCACGCAATGAAAAGAACAAACTGTGCAATTCTTTTGCTGATGCGGAATCGAGATTACCTGATGGTTCATCTGCAAGAATTACAGCAGGATTGTTGATCAGAGCTCTTGCCACAGCCACACGCTGCTGCTCGCCGCCGGAAAGTTGCGATGGCTTGTGGTCTTTTCGTTCGGAGAGTCCTAAAAATTGAAGTAGTTTTATAGCTTTTTTTCCCGCTTCTTTTCTATTTGTACCACCAATAAATGTGGGGATACATACATTTTCTAATGCGGTAAATTCGGGCAAAAGATGATGGAATTGAAAAACAAAACCGATGTTTTTATTACGGAACTCTGAAAGTTTTTTATCGTTGAGCGAATTTACCGCAATATCATTGATCCTTACATCGCCTTCATCAGCATGATCAAGTGTGCCGAGGATATGGAGCAGTGTAGTTTTTCCGGCACCTGATGCACCCACTATGGAAATGATTTCTCCTTTTATTATTTCAAGATCGATTCCTTTAAGAACTTTTAGTTTCCCGTAGGATTTCTGTATATTTTGCGCTTTGATCATTATGGATTTTTTTTACACAGAGTGTCTTTAATAGACATCCGCCACGGCGGAGTCATTAATCAAATCTAAAATCGGAAAAAAATAAATGCTTTGTAAATTATTAACTACAATAAATTCCGACAAGTCGGGATGAAACAAGCTTATCATTCCAATGCGACGACAAATATACATATTCGTTGTGAAATCAAAAACAGTAATTTGCCAATTAATCAGCTGGCAGAAAAATATCGGTATGTTTGAAAACACGGTAAACAAATGGAAAGGCAAAAATGAATTTTATGACCGCCGTAGTTCCAGTCCGCACACACACCTGATGAAATTCCTTGTCTATTATTTGCTCTATCGAAGACATGCCTGTTCCGATTTTTCGGGAGAAGCTTAAAGAAAAAGCTCGGATTTAAAACACCTTTTGAAGCAGTGGAAACCTGCCGGCAGGCAGGAATGGTGCGAACTCAAACCGGAAATATTTAAAGAAAATATTTTGTTGTTCAAAGAAAAGATATTATCTTTGAATCTTCAAACTAAAACAAAACAGGATTGCATGTCTGACGATAGGTAGGTGGGGAAAAATTTAATTTATTTACAGGCACGGATTAATAAAAATATTCTTTTAGGGAGGCAACCAATTCATTGTTGAATCGTCTAATTGTTTGTAGCCTATATTAATTTTTAACTAAACAACAATTGAAAACAAAAATTATAAATATTTTTTTCTTTTTTATATTGTTTTTTTGTTCAAATCACACAGAAGGACAGAATTATTTTACTACAAAGGGAACTGATTTTTGGCTTGGGTTCATGTTTAATTATCTTGTTGATGATACCGCCCATACAGATAAAATGTCGGTGTATATTACTACTGATAATCTTGCGGCTTCCGGAACGATTTCAATTCCATTGGCAGGATGGTCGCAAAATTTTACTGTAATGCCCAATTCCACCACTCAAATTATTATTCCCACTTCAATAGTAATGTGTACCGAGAGTGAAACTATCGAAAATAAAGGCGTTCATGTAACTTCTGACATACCTGTTTCTGTATATCAATTAAATTATGTTAAACAAACTGCAGATGCTGCGATAATAATTCCCACACCTTCTTTGGGTACAAGATACATAGCAACTACATATTCTGCAAGTGATGGGGATTGGGAATTATCGGAGTTATTGGTAGTTGCTGCGTATGACGGAACTGTGATAAAAATTACCCCAAAAGGTGCTACTATGGGTCCGGGAAGTACCCCAGGCCATCCTGCAAATGTTCCTTTTACTGTTACGTTAAATCAAGGCGAGGTTTACGAGTTACAAGGGAATTACATGGCACCTCACGATCTTTCAGGCACTTTGATAGAACTGGACACTACCGTTTCTTCTAATTGCAACAAATTTGCTGTATTTTCGGGCAACAGATGTTCCTTTGTACCTCTTGGTGTTTATGCCTGCGATCATTTATGTGAGGAAATGATGCCAATTAAAACCTGGGGAACAAAATATATTACTATACCATTAAAAACCCGGGCTACCGATTTATTCAGAATTATAGCATCGCAAAACGGAACGATGGTTACCTGGGATGGTAGCCTCCCGATAGGGCTTAATGCGGGGGACTATTACGAATATAGTTCGGGGACTGCTACTTATATTGAATCTAATAAACCTATTTCAGTGGCTCAGTTTAGTAAAGGTATGAACGCTGATGGAGTTTCTGATGCCGATCCATTTATGATCATGCTTCAACCGCTTGATCAATCGCTTGGCAGGATTGTTTTTAATTCATTTTCTTCTACAATTATTACGCATTATTATCTTAATGTTGTTACCAGAACGGCTTATACAGGTTTACTTACTCTGGATGGATCAGTAGTGCCACCTGCATCATTTACCCCTGTTGCTTATAATCCTGCTTATTCATATGCGCGTCTGGATATTTCACAGGGTAATCATTCATTGCAATCCGACAGCGGATATACAGCAAATGTTTATGGATATGGCTTTTATGAATCCTATGGGTATATTGCCGGAGCTACATTTATAGATACTGAGATAGGCTTTTATGTTATTACCCCAACAGATACTTTTGAATATAATAATTTTACTGATACCATTTGCAAAGGTACCACTTTAGCATTTTTAGCATTTTCGAATCCATTAATTACAGACCATTATTGGAATTTTGGTGATGGTTCTCCTGTAATCCATGGTCAAACGGTTTCACATAACTATAATGTTGCAGGCGATTATACCATTACTTATTATTATCAAAAAAATAGTATTTGCGGTTTAGATTCTATTGTATGGGATATTCATATAAAATGTTGCAATCCGCCGCCTGGAATAAATGCTGTTACACCTGTTTGTATAGGAAATAATTCTACCATTACCGATACAAGTGTTTTTAATCCAAATGCCACATATACTTGGGATTTTGATGGAGGAACCGTAGTTTCAGGAAACGGACAGGGACCTTATCAGGTAAATTGGTCAGCTACGGGTGAAGATACTGTTTGGGTTTTTGTATCGGACCCAACGTGTGAAAGTGATTCCGCTTATTTTGTGATTAGTGTAAATCCTGTACCAACTTCAACATTTACTTTGAATTCCCCATTGTGTGTGAAGAAAAACTCAACCATTAATTACACCGGAAACGGTTCTTCTTCGGGTACATATCAATGGGATTTTAATGGAGGGAATGTCCTTTCTGGTACTGGAATGGGACCATATATTGTTAATTGGTCAAATGCGGGCACATTTAACGTAACGCTTATTGTTTCCGATAGCGGATGTTCATCTTCACCTACTATTGTTCCTGTTACAGTTTACCCGTTACCAAATCCGGATTTTATCCCAAATCCTCAAACAGCTTATATTGATGAGCCATTAATTACTTTTTACGACCAATCTTTAAATACTACAATTTGGTTTTGGAATTTTGGTGAACCTTCTTCGGGAACGGATAATTACTCATCATTACAATCGCCCACCCATTCTTATTCCAGCGAAGGTGAATTTACGGTATGGCTTATCGCAACAAGTTCGGATGGTTGTATTGATTCTATTTCATCAGAAGTTCAAATTACTGATTTTTATTCTTTTTATGTGCCTAATACTTTTACACCAAATGCTGATGGGAAAAATGATTTTTTTCAACCTTATGGCACTGACATGAGCGATTATGAGCTTTATATTTTTAACAGATGGGGCGAACAAATTTTTAAATCTGAACCCAAAAACCAACCATGGAATGGAAAATACAACGGAAATGAAGTTGAAACAGGCGTATATGCATGGCTTTTATTATATACTAATAAAAAAGGAGTAGAACGAATGGCCTCGGGGCGTGTTACTTTACTTAGATAAATTTTTTAATTAATGCGAATGCGAATCGGGAAACGATTATTTTTTTTAAATTTGTAAATTACTTGATAAAATTGGCATTGTTAATTTGGTATAGGTTTTTTAGATTGCTTCGGTAGTTCCTCCCTCGCAATGACTTTTGAATTGAGCGTCATTGCTGTAAAGGTTAGGTAATTCGGTAATAAAAATTAAGTTTAAAGGACTAAATTTTTATTATCATGAGAGACAATAGAAAAGATACGACCATT
>Ga0247841_10008820_pt1 | contig 14330 bp, 6 predicted proteins | sample LaCruzMarch2015__2_FD_192410 | JGI IMG/M metagenome (GOLD analysis project Ga0247841, IMG submission 192410) | Freshwater microbial communities from meromictic Lake La Cruz, Castile-La Mancha, Spain - LaCruzMarch2015_18m | ecosystem: Environmental > Aquatic > Freshwater > Lake | place: Spain...
ATTAAAGCTGCGGTATTCCACCATTTGCAGCGAAACCACCTGGTTATCCTCAATGATCCCGAATCGGCCGCTTACCTTTACAATGACCTGGAAACACTTTTCCAGGAAAAAGGACAGCCTTACGAACATAAGAATACGTTGTTTTTTCCGACCGTTTATAAACGTCATTTTGAGTTCGACAGACCTGACCGGACCAATATGCTGATGCGGTCGGAAGTGTTGAGCCGGCTGGTGTCATCCCAGAAAAAAACCCTTATCGTAAGTTATGCGGAAGCCCTGACCGAAAAGGTGGTCAGGAAGAAAGTACTAACTAAAAACACCCTGAGGCTGAAGGTAGGGGAGAAGGTGACGCTCGATTTTATAGCCGATGTGCTCAGTGAATATGGTTTCGACCGTGAGGATTTCGTTTATGAACCGGGCCAGTTCTCCATTCGCGGCGGCATCCTTGATGTATTTTCCTTCGCACATGACCAGCCTTTCCGGGTAGAGTTTTTTGGTGAAGAAGTCGAATCCATCCGGTCTTTCAATCCCGCTTCTCAATTATCTATCGAAAAAATGGACCGGATCACCATTCTGCCCGATCTTTCGGAGCGCCTGGAGGTCGAATCACGGGAATCTTTTCTGACGTTTTTGCCGCCTGGGGCGATGATCTGGGTGCAAGACCTGGGAGGTCTTATAGACCTGGCAAGTCTGCAGCAGGAAAAATTGCAGAAACTGCTGGATGCAGATACCGCCGGCATATTCCCTGCAAATCTGAAAGACCACTTTGTAGGTAAAGATGAATTCCTGAAGCAAATACTTGAGCATGCTATAGTCGAATTGGGTTCCGAGGGGGGCTGGAGTCCCATGGGACTCCAGCCCGCGGGACTCCAGCCCGAATTCGATATCCGCCCGCAACCTTCTTTCAATAAAAACTTCGACCTGCTTACCGCCAACCTGGAGGAAAATTCAAAGAAAGGCATCAGCAATTACATCCTATCGGAGAACCCCCGCCAGATCGAAAGGATCTATACCATCTTCGAAGATCTCATGCAAAGCCGGCAGCAGCCAAAGAATTTCGACTTCTCGACCCTGAATATATCTTTGCATGAAGGCTTTATTGACCGGAAACTGAACCTGGCACTCTACACCGATCACCAGATTTTCGAGCGGTATCATAAGTTCTACCTCAAAGATAGTTATAGCAGCAAGGAAGCCTTCACCCTCAAGGAGCTATACAACCTGAGTCCCGGGGATTATGTTACGCACATTGACCATGGCATCGGCCGATACGATGGTCTTGAAAAGATTGATGTCAATGGCAGGCAGCAGGAAGCAATCAGGATCATTTATAAGAACAGCGACCTGTTGTATATCAGTATCCATTCCCTTCACCGGATATCAAAATATATTGGCAAGGAGGGGGCGGAGCCGAAGATGGACCGGCTGGGATCAGGTGCATGGAACCGGCTGAAAATCAAGACCAAGAACCGGGTCAAGGACATTGCTAAGGAGCTTATCCTGCTGTACGCCCAGCGGAAAAGTGCCGAGGGTTTTCCGTTTTTGCCTGACACCTATCTGCAGACAGAGCTGGAAGCTTCTTTTATTTATGAAGATACACCCGACCAGGAAAAGGCAACCGTGGATGTCAAGGCCGACATGGAAAAGACCTTCCCGATGGACCGGCTGATCTGCGGCGACGTGGGGTTTGGCAAGACCGAGATTGCAATCCGCGCTGCTTTTAAAGCCGTTACCGACAGCAAGCAGGTAGCAGTGCTGGTTCCCACTACCATCCTCGCTTTGCAGCATTACAAGACGTTCCGCGACCGCCTCAGGGATTTTCCCTGCACGGTTGATTACCTGAACCGGTTTAAGAGCCAGAAGAAGCAAAAGGAAACCCTGAAAAACCTGGCGGAAGGCAAACTCGATATCATCATCGGTACCCACCGGCTGATCAGCCAGGATGTCAAATTTAAGGATCTCGGCCTGTTTATCATCGATGAGGAGCAGAAATTTGGTGTCGGAGCGAAGGAGAAGCTGAAGCGGATCCGGATCAACGTGGATACCCTTACCCTGACGGCTACTCCCATCCCGCGGACCCTGCAGTTTTCGCTCATGGGCGCCCGCGATCTTTCGATCATCAACACCCCGCCTCCAAACCGTTATCCTATCCAAACCGAAGTACGACAATTCAGTGAGGAAGTGATCCGTGAAGCCATCTTGTACGAGGTGTCACGCGGCGGGCAGGTATTTTTTGTTCACAACCGCGTCGTGAACATCCATGACATTGAGCGCATGCTTCTGAAGTTCCTGCCTAACATTACCATTGGGGTGGCCCACGGCCAGATGGACGGGACACATCTCGAGAACATTATGCTCGATTTCGTAGAAGGAGTATATGATGTCCTGCTGGCCACGACCATTATCGAATCGGGCCTCGATATCCCGAATGTCAACACGATCATCATAAACGATGCGCATCACTTCGGACTCAGTGACCTGCACCAGTTACGCGGCAGGGTGGGGCGTTCCAACAGGAAAGCTTTCTGCTACCTGTTAGCGCCGCCGGTTTCGCTGCTGACCGATGAAGCACGCAAAAGGCTCAAGGCCATCGAAGAATTTTCGGATCTCGGCAGCGGGTTCAACATTGCCATGCGCGACCTGGATATACGCGGGGCAGGCAATATCCTGGGCGCGGAGCAGAGCGGCTTTATCTCTGAAATCGGCTTTGAAATGTACCATAAGATTCTCGACGAAGCCTTGCAGGAATTGAAGGAAACGGAATTCAGCGAATTGTTTAAGGACGATAAGCCAAAGCCATTTGTAAAAGATTGCCAGATCGAGACCGATCTCGAGATCCTGATCCCGGGCGATTTCATCACTAATACAACCGAAAGGCTCATCATTTACAAAGAGCTTGACAGCATGGAGACCGAGGAATCACTCATCGCCTGCCGTAATCGTATGATTGACCGGTTCGGCCCCATCCCCCGGCAGACCGAAGAGCTTTTCAACACCATCCGTTTACGCTGGCTGGCGAAAAAAGCCGGATTTGAGAAGATTGTCCTGAAAAACGAGCGTTTTATCGGGTATTTCATCAGCAACCAGGACTCACCGTATTACCAATCTGAAGATTTCGCTGCCATGCTCCGTTTTATCCAATCCAATCCAACCATTTGCAGGATGAAGGAAAACGAAACCAGGCTGTCGCTCACATTCAGGAATGTCCGCAGCGTGGGGGATGCGATCAGGTTGCTGGGGAGAATTGAGGAGTGAAAAGTGAATAGTGAAAAGTTTGCGCCTCTGCGGTTACTTGACATTTTATACAACCCCTGGCCGGGAGTATTATTTGATTAATTATCGTATCTTTGCAAACCGTAATCGTATAAATACCCTTTAATCTGAACAGTTTAGCATAATCTTTAATCAAATATTAATGGCGAAATCGCAGGTTACCTTTAACAAACAGGACAAAGAGAAAAAGCGTTTAAAGAAACGGCTTGAAAAGCAACAAAAAAAAGAAGAACGGAAATCCAACTCACCGGGGGGTGGATTCGAGAGCATGATTGCTTATGTCGATGAAAATGGAAACATTACGGATACATCTCCGGATCCTTCAAGTAAAACAAAGGTTGATGCAGAGAGCATAGAAGTCAGTATTCCTAAGAGGGGAAAAGAAGAGGTGATTACTGTGCGCAAGGGAAGAGTTGATTTTTTCGATGATAAAAAAGGTTTTGGTTTCATTAAAGAAACCGATACCCAGGAGAAATATTTTTTTCATATCAGCGGCCTGCTGGATGAAGTCAAAGAAAACGATACCGTCACTTATGAACTCGAGAGGGGTTTTAAAGGAATGAGTGCTGTCAAAGTGAAAAAGATTTAGGAATTTTCAGACAGATTGTCGTTAAAACTAATGCTAAAAAGTCGACTCTAGCAGCAAGACCATGCCTGAAAATGGAATTGACCCAGGAGCAACATGACATCATCAACTCGACCGGTAACATCAAGATAAATGCGGTTGCCGGTTCCGGAAAAACCACGACTGTTATTGAGTATGCTAAAACCCGGCCAAAGGACAGTAAAATTCTATATCTCGCATTCAACAAGTCTGTAAAACTGGAAGCTGTTAAAAAGTTCGCGGAGCAGGGACTTAAAAATGTGAAAGTTGAAACGGCTCATTCTCTGGCGTACAAGCACATTGTATTTAATAGCGACTATAAAGTACGGCCACAGGGTTATAAAACTCACGAAATCGTTGAACTTCTCGGATTACATGGAAACGGTGAAAAACTCGCTGAGTATATCGTTGCAAATCATATCAGTAAGTTTATTGCGTACTTCTGTAATAGTGATAAGCTTAAGGTTCAGGACTTAAATTACCTTGATGTTGTTTCCGACAGCAAAGCCAAAGCATTTGTGACAACTTTTTACGACTATATTGAAAGCCAGTCCAGGCTACTTTTAAGCAAAATGGACAAAGGCGAAATTGATATTACGCACGACTTTTATTTAAAGAAATTCCAGTTATCAAATCCTAAACTTAATTTCGACTATATATTATTTGATGAAGGTCAGGATGCTTCGCCTGCTATGCTCGATGTTTTTTTCAGGCAGAATGCCACCAAGGTTATTGTTGGCGATACACATCAGCAGATTTACAGTTGGCGGTTTGCTGTAAACTCTTTGGAAAAAGCCGATTTCAAAACCTACCAACTTTCGACAAGTTTCCGTTTCAGCCAGGACATTGCCAATCTTGCAACAGAGGTCATAAAATGGAAAAATCATTTAAATGTGCAAAACCCCTTTTCAATTACAGGCAAAGGATCTACCAAAGCATATGTAGCAAAAGCGGTTCTTGCACGGACTAACCTTGGGCTTTTGCTCAAAGCCATTGAATACGTCACGGAGAAGAAAAAAGTGAAACATATCTATTTTGAAGGCAATATAAATTCCTATACTTATGGGGATGAAGGCACCTCGCTATATGATGTTTTGAATCTTTATAACGGGCGTCATGGGTTAATTAAGGATAAACTCATCAAAGAAATGAAAGACCTTGAAGAGTTGGAAGAGTATATTCAAAAAACGGAAGATGTTCAGCTTGGGATGATGGTTGAAATTGTAAGAGAATATGGCAATGAAATTCCGGACATTATTAAGGTTTTAAAAGAAAAGCATGTTGATAACGATGAAAAAGACAAAGCTGAAATGATTTTTTCGACGGTGCATCGTTCTAAAGGAATGGAATATGATGCAGTTCAATTAGTTGACGATTTCATCAATGAAGAAAAATTAGAGAAACTCATAAATGAAGCTAAAGAGGATGAAATAAACCTGTCGAAAATCAACGAAGAAATAAATCTGCTTTATGTTGCCATAACCCGGACCAGGAACAGCATCTATATTCCTCAAACATTAATGCCAAAAAGCTTTCCCCGTTCTTCTCAAATACATATAATGAAAGTGGATATCGAAGAAGATAAGAGAGAAAAGATCGTTGTAAAAACCGTAAAGACCTTACATTCAGAATCAAAACCAACAGTTACAACGAAAGAAAAAGCATACTCCTATGAAACAGTAAGAGATCTACAAAAAGATGCCTATAAACCCTGGACAATTGAACTGGATGACGAATTAACTATTATGTATTGTGAAGGCGTAAATGTTAAAGATATAGCTCTGCATTTCAGGCGGACAAAAAATGCAATCAGAAGGAGAATCCAAAAGTTAGAACTTGAAGAAAAATATGGATAGAATCTTTTTTTAAAGCCATCTATCCAACATCATTCACCCTTCTTCTTCCTGGCTTTCTTCTTTTTTGGTTCGATTTTTATTTCTTTTATTGTAAAAAGCAATTGACCCTTCTTGACGTTGGCACCTTGCTGGACGAGACATTCAGCAACCTCCCCGCTATAAGGGCAGGTAATCTCGTCAATATAAGCATTTGTCTCGATGTAGCATAGGCGGTTTCCCGGTAAAATCGATTCACCCGGGGTAGTATATTCCGATTGCTCACCATACAGGTCGTAGTAAACCCTGCCTTTTACCGGTGAGAGTATTTCTCTGATATCAGGATCGATAGGCTTTTTCGGTTTTTCTGGTTCAGCTTTTGGTTTCTCCGTAGGAGGAGGCGGTGCTATTGGCGTACTGGCGCTTTTTACCAGCTCGATGGCTTTTAATAGTTCATTTTCAAACCTGGTTTTGGCGACTCCTGATTTGAAATCCCTGTATTGCTTGTCGTGAATAGCAAGCTCAAACAACTCTTCATCATCCTGACCCGGATCCCATTTATTATCTGCCATCTCCTTCCTGTATTTCTCCAGTTCGTCAGGGTAGGCTTCCTGAGGAATTCCCTTATAAAATTCCTTGCCCTGCGCAGCTGCAAGTTTAATAATTTCGGGATCGAGCTCTCCTGGAAGTTTGCCGGCTCTTCCAAGTATCATATCCCAGGTATTGTTGTCGATCATAGTATATCGCTCTTTCCCGCCGGCCATTTGCAGAATATTCATTATAGCCATGTTTTTAACATACTGGCTGAATGGTGTTACCAGAGGTGGGTAACCGAGCTTCGGCCATATATATTCCACTTCGTTAAAGAGTTGGACCAGGAGTTCGTCTTCGTTAATTTCCTTTTGCCCGCTGCTTTTCAATGATGCATTTATTCCGCGGTGGGCGCCCTTCAGGTCAGCCATCAGGCTACCCATCATTCCTCCCGGTAAACCGCTCCCGATCAGTAACGACGATAACTGCTTGTTCCTCGGGTCAATAAAATAACCCAGAAAATCATCAATAAATTCCTGTGTCAACGACCGGACCTTCATGTAAGCATTCATGTTGATATCAGGAACCTCAAAGCCGGCATCCTTCATAACAGCATGAACAGCAAGAACATCGGGATGAACCATGCCCCAGCTCAATGGTTCCATAGCAACATCTATATAATCAGCACCCGCTCTGGCCACTTCCAGCATTGATGCCACCGACAAGCCCGGCCCTGAATGCCCGTGATACTGCACTTTAATATGAGAATGCTTCTTTTTGATCTTTTTCACCAGCTCCCCCAGCATTACCGGCCTTCCAATGCCAGCCATGTCTTTTAAACATATTTCATCCGCGCCATATTTAACCATCTTATCGACTACACCCAGGTAATAATCCACCGTATGAACCGGAGAATGGGTGATGGAAAGCGCTGCCTGCGAAATCATCCCGGCTTCTTTGGCATATTTTATGGAAAGCTCCAGGTTTCTATGATCATTAAGCCCGCAAAAAGATCTCGAGATATCTACTCCCTGAGCTTTTTTTACACGGAACATTAATTTTCGGATATCAGCCGGAACCGGGTACATTCTAATACCGTTCAGTGCCCTTTCCAGCATTTGGGTCTGAATCCCTGCATCATGGAAAGGTTTTGTCCATTCCCTGACTGCTGTATTTGGATTTTCCCCAAACATCAGCTGAACCTGCTCAAAAGCCCCGCCGTTGGTTTCCACCCTGTCGAAACATCCCATTTCGATTATGAATGGCGCGACAGCTTTAAGTTGTTCCACGCGTGGCTGGTACTTCCCGGAGGATTGCCACATGTCGCGGTAAACAAGGCAAAACCTGATTTTTTTCTTCATGTACTCATTTTTTTTTTGGCTTGCCGATATTCTTTATCCAGCAATAAAAATCTTCAACAGCAGGCCTCTACCTGCTTCCTACTGCCACCCTCATCGCAGTGCTATTCCCACCGGCTTCCAAACGGCACAGATACAAACCGCTTTCCAATCCAGACAGATCGGCTGTCACTACATGCGTTCCAAGGCCTTGCTTTTCATTAATCATACTCAGAACCTTCTTACCGGTCATGTCAAAGAGTTCCAGCGACACCTGTGCTTCTACAGGCAGGGAATAAGTAAATGTGGACCGGTTGATCACCGGGTTGGGATAGTTCTGCTGCAGGCTGAATGATTGTTCACCGATGTTTCCCTCATCGATACCGACTATAAGCGAGGCCTGTTTCAGCACTATTTCATTATTACGGTCGAACAAGACATTTGTCGGCTGTTTGTCGAAAATGAAAGTAAACACCTGTTGGTTCAAATCATTCATCACCCGCAATGTGGTATCTGTTCCGCCCGGGAAATTCACATAAATTTCAATCGGTATCGAAAAAAAACCAGCATTGGTCTGTACCTGGTTTACCAGGAAATTCAGGTCCCATGTACCGTTGCCGTTGTTATGGATATTGTATTCGTTGTGGTAAACAGGGTGGTTGGGCTGTTTCACCCAGGATTCGAAAAACCATTCAAGGTCTTCACCTGTAGATTCTTCCAGTTTGGTCTGGAAATCTTCGGTAATGGAGTTTTTATATTTGAACTCAGCCGTATCGGTCGCATAATCAAAGATAGCCGGGAAAAACAATTCGTCGCCAAGTGAATACCTCAACAGGTGTAACATGCAGGCGCTTTTACAATAGGTGATCGCATAGTTAAACAGGATGTCGTTACCTGGGGTGTTGATGGCCCATTCGGGGACATACACAGCCCATCCGGGGTTGCCTGAAAGGTAAATAGAAGCATTATAGTCTATATCGTTCTTGTAAGCTGCATAGCCACCGTCATGCTCCCACCACAATGATTCCGACCAGGTGGCAAATCCTTCATTAAGCCAGATATCGGCCCATGTGCCCGGACTGATCATATCACCGAACCATTGGTGGGAAAATTCATGACAGATGAGGTATTCGTACCAGCAGCCGGGACAGATATTTGTGAGCGTTTGGTTTTCCATGCCGCCCCAGGTGAATTCACTATTCAGCGAGGCAAAGCCGTCTTTCTCAAAAGGGTGCTCTCCATAATGCTCAGAGAAATAAGTGGCCATTTCAGTGATTATTAGCTCCATGCCATAAGGATTTTCGCCAAGATTATAATAAAAGCGGATTGGCATAGGATTGCCCGGGGTCGATGGACGGTCCCAGTAAACAATATCCAGATTCCAATCTGCCCTGGCCGACATGACGGTAAGGTAGGTAGCGACCGGATCGCGGCTGATCCAGTGAAACCAGGTGGTATCGGCTACGGTCACCGAATCGGCCAGGCGGCCGTTTGAGCCTAGTAAAACATTATCCGGGACTTTTGCGGTGATATCTACCGTGGCTTTATCGGAAGGCCTGTCGTAGCAAGGGAACCATTTGCGGGCACCTTCCGGTTCGTTGTCGGTGAAGACAAATCCACCGTTCACATAAAAATTGCCATCTTCAACATTTTTATGGCTATAAGCAATGCCGACTTCCACGATTTCACCGGCGTTATACATCCGGTCCAGTGTAATTGCCAGTGTGTCGTCGTTATGGGTAAAAGTCGCGCCTGAAAAACTTACCGACTGGATTAGCAGGGAAGTGTTGACCGCATTTAATTTGATCAGATTCAACGCAGTATCCACCTTAAAGGATATTATTTCATTAGCCGTGAAGGTTTGTGGATAAGGGCTTTGAAAATTATGCCAGAGGTCGAAATCAAGGGTATAATTCAGAACATCAAAATTATGCCTGGGTGAATTTGTGCTGCTGGTCTCCCGGTGGCTGAAAGAACCGGATGATTTTTTTTCAGAGCAGAATTTTGATCCTCTTTCAGTCAGGGCATTTTGTCCAAAACCTGCAGTAACAGAGATAAAAAAAGCGATGAGGAGAGTGGCGGTTTTATTCATTTTATTTTTTTAGAATACAGAATACAGAATACAGAATACAGAATACAGAATACAGAATACAGAATACAGAATACAGAATACAGAATACAGAAGTTAGAAGTCAGAATTTGAATTGAACAGTGGATAGCTCTCCATCATCTGGTTAACTTTATCCCTGACAGAGATGATGGTATGTTCGTCATCGATCTTATGCAGGACTTCATCGATCAGATCGACGATAAGAATCATGTGCTGCTCTTTCAGACCACGGGTAGTGACGGCCGGTGTGCCGATCCGGAGGCCGGATGTCTGGAAGGGTGAACGGCTGTCAAATGGAACCATGTTCTTGTTCACGGTAATATCGGCCTTTACAAGTGTATTTTCTACCTGGCGTCCGGTCAGTTCGGGGAATTTATTCCGCAGGTCGATCAGCATCAGGTGATTGTCGGTACCGCCGGAAATCACATGATACCCCTTGTCGACAAATGCTTTGGCCATAACAGTGGCGTTCTTCTTCACCTGGAGGATATATTCGAAATATTCGTCGGTTAAAGCTTCGCCGAAAGCAACCGCTTTAGAGGCAATGACATGCTCCAGCGGACCTCCCTGGATACCAGGGAAAACGGCTGAATTTAACAGTTGCGACATCATCTTGATCTCACCTTTTGGCGTGGCCCATCCCCAGGGATTTTCAAAGTCCTTTCCCATCAGGATCATTCCGCCACGAGGACCGCGCAGGGTCTTGTGGGTGGTTGTGGTGACCACATGACAGTAAGGGAGCGGGTCGTTGAGCAAACCGCGGGCGATCAGGCCGGCGGGATGGGAAATGTCGGCCATGAGAAGGGCGCCAACTTTGTCGGCAATTCCGCGCATCCTTATATAATCCCAGTCGCGGGAATATGCAGAGGCGCCTGCGATAATAAGTTTTGGCATCTCCCGTAAAGCGATCTCTTCCATCTTGTCATAATCTACCATCCCGGTTTCCTGTTTAACACCATAAGCGGTAGGCTTATAAAGTATACCTGAACTGTTAACGGGTGATCCATGCGACAGGTGTCCCCCATGCGACAGGTCAAGCCCCAGGAACTTGTCGCCCGGCTTCAGGAAAGCAAGAAAAACGGCCATGTTGGCCTGCGCGCCTGAATGAGGCTGAACATTTGCAAACTCGCAGTTGAAAAGTTCCTTTGCCCGGTCGATGGCCAGTTGCTCGGTCTCATCAACAAACTGGCATCCGCCATAATACCTTTTACCCGGATAACCTTCTGCATATTTGTTGGTCATCACCGAACCCATGGCCCTTAAAACCTGGTTGCTGACGAAATTTTCCGATGCGATCAATTCCAGTCCGTTTAGTTGCCTTTTCTTTTCCTTTGCCAGGATACGAAATACCTGATTGTCCCGTTTCATGATTATGTTATTTAGTTAACTGCAAATGCTGAATTTATCAAACAGGTTAACCCGTTTGTTAAGGATCATTATCCATCTGCAAAGTTAAAGATTTCACAGGAATGAGAAAGGTTATTATTGAAGACCCTGCAAATTTGAGTAATTTTGTCATAATTTGAAGGGTATGAATAAAAAGCGCTTTCCAATACTGATCATTATCCTGCTTGCTTTTCATTTCGCTGCCATCGGCCAGGCTATTAAACTCAGATGTACCGAAGTGATGTCCAACGGGGACGTGCTGCTTCACTGGAATACCCTGATAATCGGTAACGGGTTTAATAATTATACGATTTATTCTTCTTCTGACAGGGAAGGTCCTTACCTTGATTCGACAATCATCAGCGTGCTGCTACAGGATAGTCTTCTCCACATCGGTGCCGGGGCTAATGTTGCACCGGTTTACTACTATATGATAACCAAAATGATCTCCGGTCCTTCACCTCCATCGGATACAATTGCCACCATGCTTCTCACTGCTTCCACTCCCGATGGTGAAGTCATTGACCTGAGCTGGAACCCGATACATACTCCTTTTCTGCCTGCCATGTATCCCTGGTATTTGTTGTACCGGGAATATCCGCCGGGGAACTGGTCACTTGTCGATTCTACACAGGATTTAAATCTGTCTTATCATTTCTGGTCCTGTAATGATAACAACTATACAGTGAGGTTTCGGATCGATGTGCTTGATACGGTTTATGGTTGTACCTCCAGGTCAAATCAACAGGGTGAAGTAATGAAAAATCGCTATAACCGTTATCCACCCACTATTGATTCGGTCAGCATCGACGCGAACGGGAAAGTGATCATGGGCTGGCAGCCGGGTGAAGAACCTGATATTGTGGGGTATAAGATTTTTAGCGTTTCCGCAGCGAATGATTCTATTGATTATATCGATGGAAGGTTTACGACTTCATACCTCCATCAATCTTCCACCCCTTGCAACGGGCCTTTGCGGTATATTATCCTCTCCCTGGACTCATGCGGCAATGAAAGCCCGTTCCCGTTTGATTCCATAACTTTTCTGGACAAACCCCACAGCACTATTCATCTTTCTGATATACAATATGATCCCTGCCTGATGAATAATACTTTAATATGGAATGAATATGAAAATTTCGACCCTCCGTTGAAATTAACCCGTATTTATGTAAGTGAGAATTATAGCTCTTATCAAATCCTGGATTCCATTTTACCAGGGCAAACCACCTATACTCACACCAATTTGCTGCCAAATACCAATTATTCCTACTTCGTCAGGGCTATTAGTCAGGATCATCAGAAGTCGTCCACTTCGTGCCGGAAGGAGGTCACAACTTACAACTCTCCCCGGCCTTTGTTTATGTATACGCGTTTTGTTACTGTCGAAGACAATGACCATGTAAACATCCTGTTTTATACCGATACCAATGCCCATGTTCAATCTTACCGGATCCTCCGCAGCACATCTGCCGGTGGGCCATATACAGAAGCCGGCACAGTCATGGAAGAAGGACAGGAATATATTTCCTTTTCAGATAATGAAGCCAAAGTGACAGCAGAAAGCTATTATTACCAGATCGAAGTAGTTGACAGTTGCGGGATGGCATCAATCATCGCGAATATTGCCCGTACTATCTTTTTGCAAGCGGAAGCCTTGCCCGACTTCAGCAACCGGTTGACCTGGAACGGGTATGAATCGTGGTACGGGCGAACACTCGGCTACAAAGTTTATCGCCGCCTTGATAATTCTTCACCGGATATGCTGGCCGATGTCGATTCTCTTACCCTGACTTATACCGACACGGTATCTGACCTCACCGGCAGCGTCAGCAGGATTACTTACCTTGTGGAGGCTTATGAAGGTTCATCCAACCCATTCGGTTTTTCTGAACAAAGCTATTCTAATGAGGTCTTGTCGGAGCAGGAGCCAAAGGTGTACCTTCCTAATGCTTTCATGCCCCGGGGAATTAATAACCTGCTTAAACCTGTGATCGTGTTTGTGGGAAGTGAAGGTTATGAGTTCGCAGTGTACAACCGCTGGGGGCAAATGGTATACCTGACCAATGATCCGGGTGAAGGTTGGGATGGTACCTATGATGGCGAATATGTTCCCCAGGGCGTATACGTGTACCTGCTCCGGTTTCGCAATGCCCTCAATCAACCCAGGCAAATCAAGGGCAATGTTGCAGTAATATACTGATTTCTATCACCCTGTCACTGGATAGATATGCCTATGCTATTAACAATTTTTAAGAGTTGTTAAAGGGTTTTTTCATACATTTGCAAATCAAATTTTTCAGGTCATGACGCTGGATAACAATAAATTTCTTGGTGAAGCCCTTACATATGACGATGTTTTATTGATTCCGGCTTATTCAGAAGTGATGCCAAGGGAAGTAGATATATGTTCTTTTTTTTCGAGGAACATACACCTGAATATCCCTATCGTTTCGGCTGCCATGGACACAGTTACAGAAGCTATGATGGCTATTGCCATTGCCCAGGAAGGGGGCATCGGGGTGATCCATAAAAATATGACGATCGAGGAACAAGCCAACCAGGTCAGGAAAGTTAAGAGAGCTGAAAACGGCATGATCCTGGATCCTGTGACGCTTCCGGTAGACGCTGTCGTTAAAGATGCCCTGATGTTGATGAAGGAATATGGTATAGGCGGTATACCGGTGGTGAAAAACAACAAGGAGCTGGTAGGGATTGTCACGCATCGTGATCTTCGTTTTGAGCGCAACATGGACAAACCTATTTCCGAGGTAATGACCAGGGATAACCTGATCACCAGCAGGGAGTTTATCTCATTTGAAATAGCAGCAGAGATCCTTCAGAAGCACCGTATAGAAAAGCTCCCGGTGGTAGATGATCACAACCGTCTTGTCGGGCTGATCACGTACAAAGATATTATCAAGATACAGGCTCATCCCAATGCTTATAAGGATGGCCAGGGCCGGCTACGCGTTGCCGCTGCAGTCGGGATAACTGCCGATACCCTGTTGCGGACCGAGGCTTTGGTTGATGCCAATGTGGACGCTATAGTGGTGGACACGGCTCACGGACATACACGCGGTGTCATTGAAATTGCCCGTAAAATCAAACAGCAGTTTCCGCATATTGACCTGGTTGTTGGTAACATTGCCACGGCAGAAGCAGCCCTTGCACTTGCTGAAAGCGGTGTTGATGCGGTCAAGATAGGCATTGGCCCGGGTTCGATTTGCACTACCAGGGTTATTGCCGGCGTTGGC
>Ga0247841_10008822_pt1 | contig 14328 bp, 13 predicted proteins | sample LaCruzMarch2015__2_FD_192410 | JGI IMG/M metagenome (GOLD analysis project Ga0247841, IMG submission 192410) | Freshwater microbial communities from meromictic Lake La Cruz, Castile-La Mancha, Spain - LaCruzMarch2015_18m | ecosystem: Environmental > Aquatic > Freshwater > Lake | place: Spain...
AGGTTCCTGGGGATAAAGCAGAAGTGGGATAAGCACGAAGCCATGATCTTTTAGAGATGGGATGAGGGTTGAACGGAAAAGTTTAGATAGTAAAGGAACAGAGCGAGACTGTAGTCAAAGACACAAAAGGTCTAAATATGAGATCTTTTGCGAGCACCTCCTGGATGCCCGAAATGCCGGGGGGCGCTCGCAGGGTCGGAGCGATATGAAAAAAGCATATAAATCGAGAAATTTAAGATGTTATTTGACGCCAAAAAGGCAGGTGCTCGCAAATTGAGAAAAAATCGCACGCAGGCAAAGGCCTAAAATGGCCGCCATTTCCATGTCTGAGAAGACGTGGCTCCATTGAAGCGCCAAGTTGTAGATTCCGATAAAGATCGTCCTATCGTTTTTTTCATTTCCATGTCTGAGAAGACGTGGCTCCATTGAAGCGCTGTTAAATAGGCCTCGATTATGGTGCTGGTCGCGCCATTTCCATGTCTGAGAAGACGTGGCTCCATTGAAGCACGACTAAACTGGCTACAATTAGAGCCAGGACAAGAGCTGATTTCCATGTCTGAGAAGACGTGGCTCCATTGAAGCCAGACGCGGAGGCTCCAGACGAATTACCACACGTCACATTTCCATGTCTGAGAAGACGTGGCTCCATTGAAGCCCTAAGTTCCTATCCCGACAGCCTTTAGAAGGTCGCCGAATTTCCATGTCTGAGAAGACGTGGCTCCATTGAAGCCCTACTTCTCTGCATCTACCGCTGGAAAATCGCAGACGGATTATTTCCATGTCTGAGAAGACGTGGCTCCATTGAAGCATTAGAATACCACCGCCAAAAAGATAATCAAAAACAACAAAGATTTCCATGTCTGAGAAGACGTGGCTCCATTGAAGCATCGATAGCAACGCGAAGGATATTGCTTTTTGTTGATTTTCCATTTCCATGTCTGAGAAGACGTGGCTCCATTGAAGCTCTACGAGCACGCCCAGGTCTCCAGAGCCGTAGTTGATGACTTGATTTCCATGTCTGAGAAGACGTGGCTCCATTGAAGCCTTTGCTTTGTAGGCCGCAATGGCTTTCAGCGCAATGTCTGTGATTTCCATGTCTGAGAAGACGTGGCTCCATTGAAGCCCTGTTGCATATCTCCATCCACTCAACGCCCGTTCAAATTTCCATGTCTGAGAAGACGTGGCTCCATTGAAGCACTATCAAGCCCTTTGCTAATTTCTGACATTTTTTACCTCACCATTTCCATGTCTGAGAAGACGTGGCTCCATTGAAGCGCTGCTTCCTGCTCGAAAGCTCTATGCTCTCTATTTCGGAATTTCCATGTCTGAGAAGACGTGGCTCCATTGAAGCATTCCGTGATCAACGAAATAAACGACATCTTCGGTTGCCATACATTTCCATGTCTGAGAAGACGTGGCTCCATTGAAGCCTCTAGTACTCTCGCAACTGCCCATAACGGTGTGATATTTCCATGTCTGAGAAGACGTGGCTCCATTGAAGCGCCATATGGCATAACTCCTGCGCCGGGACTGTTGTTAATCCCGTATTTCCATGTCTGAGAAGACGTGGCTCCATTGAAGCCTTGAGATAACTTATGTGAAGCCTCGTCTTCAAGGTGTGATTTCCATGTCTGAGAAGACGTGGCTCCATTGAAGCTCAGTGATTTTATCTGAACTACCGGTAAGGTTTACGGATGATTTCCATGTCTGAGAAGACGTGGCTCCATTGAAGCTTGACGTGGATCTTAACTTCGTCGAACTGGTTAAAGTCATTTCCATGTCTGAGAAGACGTGGCTCCATTGAAGCTAGATAATTGTGACTACGGAGTTTTCTGCGGCCTGTATTGAAAATTTCCATGTCTGAGAAGACGTGGCTCCATTGAAGCCGAAGTGCACAGATAACCTCTGCGCTCCAGGCTAGGTTTGGAAATTTCCATGTCTGAGAAGACGTGGCTCCATTGAAGCCTGGGCTGCACAACCTCGAAGAACATCATCTCAGATCACCCATATTTCCATGTCTGAGAAGACGTGGCTCCATTGAAGCTCCGTTCATCTCGATGGTGTAAGTGATAATCACCGAAATTTCCATGTCTGAGAAGACGTGGCTCCATTGAAGCATCTTGGTTGTACTTTTCCCACGTCTGGCCAGTTGGGGCGTAATTTCCATGTCTGAGAAGACGTGGCTCCATTGAAGCGCTGCATGAACCTTGGCATTTGGTCCATAACCTTCCCGCATTTCCATGTCTGAGAAGACGTGGCTCCATTGAAGCTCGGTTGCAGAAATCGTGCTTGATAGACCGAGGCCTTCATCATTTCCATGTCTGAGAAGACGTGGCTCCATTGAAGCCTGAGATTACTGGTTGAAAAGACCTTCTGCTTGGCCTTATTTCCATGTCTGAGAAGACGTGGCTCCATTGAAGCTATGTTTGTCAGATTTTCCAGTTTTAATGCGTTATCATTTCCATGTCTGAGAAGACGTGGCTCCATTGAAGCAGCAGTTAGATTGGTGGACGTGGAAGCGGGGACGTTTTGCACTATTTCCATGTCTGAGAAGACGTGGCTCCATTGAAGCGTAGTTGCAGGTAATGCAGTTACTGCTGCAGGCGTTACTGCTGATTTCCATGTCTGAGAAGACGTGGCTCCATTGAAGCCCGCTGGCTTTCTGCTTCTGGCCAATGATGCTCGTTACTGCTCCAATTTCCATGTCTGAGAAGACGTGGCTCCATTGAAGCCCCATATCTTTTATTCCTGCGGGAAGGACCGTACGGCCAATTTCCATGTCTGAGAAGACGTGGCTCCATTGAAGCATTGTTTGTATGTCGCCGCGACAATAATAAGCAAAAAAAGAATTTCCATGTCTGAGAAGACGTGGCTCCATTGAAGCCGCTAAGCCTCCAATTATATCTACCCAAAAGCTGAGATTTCCATGTCTGAGAAGACGTGGCTCCATTGAAGCACCATCGCTGGCGGGGGTTATTGCCGCCGTTATATTGGCGACATTTCCATGTCTGAGAAGACGTGGCTCCATTGAAGCCTCTTGATAGGTCAGGTCACTGTCCCAAACACCGTCAATATTTCCATGTCTGAGAAGACGTGGCTCCATTGAAGCACGGTGATATCGTCCTGTCCTGATTTGCTTACTTTCAGATTTCCATGTCTGAGAAGACGTGGCTCCATTGAAGCTAGTTTCGTTGTTAGCGAAGACTATGTAGGTTTCCGTTTGGATTTCCATGTCTGAGAAGACGTGGCTCCATTGAAGCCCCTCATGCGAGAGAGCCACTATTTGTGTATATCTATTTAATTTCCATGTCTGAGAAGACGTGGCTCCATTGAAGCCTTGGGTGCCGACAGCTGCGTAGAACGCGCCTTTCAGCATTTCCATGTCTGAGAAGACGTGGCTCCATTGAAGCCTTGAACGCTCAAGCTGAGGACCCAAATATGAGCTTCCATTTCCATGTCTGAGAAGACGTGGCTCCATTGAAGCACTTTATCGGCTTTCTTTTCTGTGCCGCGGGATCCAACATTTCCATGTCTGAGAAGACGTGGCTCCATTGAAGCCTGATGTGTAAGTCTCTCTTCATCATCATTCCAAACAAATTTCCATGTCTGAGAAGACGTGGCTCCATTGAAGCCTTGAGTTCGTGAAATCAATACCATCACAAAGGGTAACTATTTCCATGTCTGAGAAGACGTGGCTCCATTGAAGCCCCATGCCTTGCGAGCGATTTGCGTTTGTCGCGTCAACTATTTCCATGTCTGAGAAGACGTGGCTCCATTGAAGCGATATTCCACGATTTGCTTAATCACGATTCCACCGCCGCGTATTTCCATGTCTGAGAAGACGTGGCTCCATTGAAGCTTTGTAGTCATCCACAGCATCCGTGCCCGCTTTGTTTAAATATTTCCATGTCTGAGAAGACGTGGCTCCATTGAAGCTCCAATGCTTCATGGTCACATCGAGGAATCCTTCACGTACATGGATTTCCATGTCTGAGAAGACGTGGCTCCATTGAAGCCTCATTATTTCCGATTACTGCCTGAAGGTTGCCCTTTTTAGATTTCCATGTCTGAGAAGACGTGGCTCCATTGAAGCCCACTTTAAGCAGCGCGAGCCTTTCTGCTTCGGCAGGCACTTTATTTCCATGTCTGAGAAGACGTGGCTCCATTGAAGCTCTATGGGGTGCTGCTCTACCACCGGCATGAGCTTTTCAAGATTTCCATGTCTGAGAAGACGTGGCTCCATTGAAGCTCCGAGTGGTGTTTAGGCTGTCTTTTGACGCCATTTTTCCCATTTCCATGTCTGAGAAGACGTGGCTCCATTGAAGCCCATCTTTGCAGCTTCTACGAATCCGTCAAAGACATCCTCCGTTATTTCCATGTCTGAGAAGACGTGGCTCCATTGAAGCTCCTGGTTCACGATGAAATCATTTAGCCAGTTGGCGAGTCATTTCCATGTCTGAGAAGACGTGGCTCCATTGAAGCCCAGGTATTACGCTGAAGTATTCTTTCGAACCTCGGCATTTCCATGTCTGAGAAGACGTGGCTCCATTGAAGCTCTGGTATCCTAATCTGCAATCCGGCGTGATAAGGCGCTATTATTTCCATGTCTGAGAAGACGTGGCTCCATTGAAGCGCTCCATCATTTCTTCAAGTGTTGCCATTTTGAGTCACCATTTCCATGTCTGAGAAGACGTGGCTCCATTGAAGCTGAGTTATTACAAGGCCTAGCTGCCTGCTTAGGTCTATGGCATTTCCATGTCTGAGAAGACGTGGCTCCATTGAAGCTTTTCGATAAGTGTTAACTCGACAGTATGATACCAGTCCTTAATTTCCATGTCTGAGAAGACGTGGCTCCATTGAAGCTCAATTAAGAAAACAATAAGCTTTCCGCCTTGTTGTCCAAGATTTCCATGTCTGAGAAGACGTGGCTCCATTGAAGCGCGACAAATGTTACAAATGAATTGCTCATTTTCGCTATTTCCATGTCTGAGAAGACGTGGCTCCATTGAAGCTTCTAGTGAATGCGATCATTCGCAAGTAGTCTACCTTGCCATTTCCATGTCTGAGAAGACGTGGCTCCATTGAAGCTCATTCTCCTTGAAAGAGAACGAGACGTTGACTTTGACGAATTTCCATGTCTGAGAAGACGTGGCTCCATTGAAGCGCAACAATCTGTTTTCGCCGATTTAATTTTGACCCCCCTATTTAAGGAAACGCCGGTTCGTTTTTGACCCCCTCTCAAGAAGGAAAGCCTCCCTCTCCAAGTATGCAGAGAGGTGGGCCCAAAGGTGAAAACGATGGCAGATATAAGCAGAATCAACGATTTGTACGAGCTATGCAAGTCCTACAAGAAAGTAGCCCGCGAACTGAACATATCCAGGAATACAGCGAGAAAGTACGTGCATCAGGTCAAAGATGTGCAAGACGGATTGGCTCATGAGATCCTGCCCAAAGAGAGAAAGATCATCCAGCCTTCGCGCGTCCTCACTGAGCCCGTCCGAGAGAAGATCCGCCAGCATCTTGAATCGAACCTCGATCATCCCAGAAAACAACGCCTAACCGCCAAAAGAATCTGGGAGCTTCTCGTCAGAGATGGTCATAAAATCGGTTACACCAGCGTTAAAGATGAAGTAGCCCGCTGGAAACGCACCAACTCTCCTAGAGAGGTGTTCATCCTGCAAGAGCCACGTGTTGGTCAGCGTGCTGAATTCGACTGGGGTGAAGTCACTCTCAGCATCAGAGGGGTATGGATGAAATTCTATCTTGCTGTTTTTGTTCTGCCCTTTTCTCTCTATCGATTTGCTCGCCTCTATCACCATTCGACCCGCCTGGAGGTGATTGCGGCTCACAATGAGTTTTTCCATGAGATAGGATCAGTCCCTGAGACGATCTTCTATGATAGAATGGCTGTTGTTTATGATTCGCGAAAGCAGCAGTTCAATGACAATTTTTTAGAGTTTTCTATGCATTCCGGTTTTCGCCCTTGTGTCTGCAATCCGGCTTCACCAAACGAGAAGGGCACAGACGAAGAAAGTGTTGGCTACGTTCGACGAACCACATTCGGCGAAAGAAGCACATTTGCGTCTCTCGATGAGGCTACGCAGTGGCTCAAAATACGGCTCGTCGAGATAAAAACTCATCCGGTTTATCGTCGTCCGAATGCGCCGGTTCAAGGTCTCGCTCAAGAGCAGGATCAAATGCACCCCCTGCCGACACTTGAGTATGAGAACTACGAACTGAAACGGGCAGCCATATCCCGATATTCGCTGGTGAAATGTGATGGGAACTTCTATTCTGTTCCTGACACGTATCGTCCCAGGCAGATCACACTGAAAGTAATGGTTGACAAGATAACGCTCCTCGATGGGAACGATGCTATTGCGTCTCATCGCCGGTTAGCCGGGAAACAGCAGTACTCGATGAACATAACCCATTACATTAAAACCTTTCATCGCAAGCCAGGTGCACTTCCAAATGCCAGGGTTCTGGCTCAAGCGGATGAGCTGATCCTGGACTTGTTCAATCGATATTATCAGAATAACCCAAAGGGATTCCTGCCGGTTCTTGACCTGATGCGTGAGACGTCGCCTGAGGCGCTCTCTCACACATTGACCATTCTGAATGAGCAGAACATCCCTCCAACTTATGATACGCTTCGGTTCTTCCTTCATCAGACAATGGGACAGAAGGTTGAGCAGTTCTCCTCCTGTGGTGGATTTGCAGTAACACAGCCGGATCTTGTCGCTTTTGATCAACTTATAGAGGGATAAACTATGGACATGACGCTTGCAAACCTCTGCAAACAGTTGCGGGTGAACGGGATATGCACCTATGTGCAGGAGTACCAGCCCAATAATCCTGACCTGGAACGGTTTTTGACATCGGCACTCCAGGCAGAAGTCGAAAAAAGGCACATAAACCGCCAGATGAAGTCACTCCGTCAGGCTGGTTTTCCTACGAAGAAACGGTTCGAAGACCTGGTGCTGGATAACCTCCCGCAAGATGGGAGAGATGCACTTCCTGCATTGAAATCCCTAACGTTCATCAAGGAACGAAGGAATGTCATTCTCATCGGAAATTCAGGAACAGGGAAAACACATTTGGCGATTGCAATCGGAATACTTGCATGTGAAGAGAATTATCGGGTATCGTTTCGTACGGCAGCAGGTCTGATCAATGAGATGGTTGAGGCGAGAAACGAGAACAAGCTCTCTCTTTATCTCAAGCAGTTCAAGAAGATCGATCTCCTGATTCTAGATGAACTCGGATATGTCACATTTGATCTCGCAGGTGCGGAACTGCTTTTTCAGTTGCTGGCAACGCGATACGAGACGACGAGTACTATCATTACGTCGAATCTGGGATTCTCAGACTGGGTTAAGGTATTCCATGACAGAGCCCTTACCGCAGCGATTCTCGATAGGATTACCCACCATGCAATGATCCTGAACATGAACGGACAGAGTTTTCGCAGAAGGTAGTCAGACGTGAGCTTTATACACAAGGAGGTTGGTTAGCTTAAATAGGGGGTCAAAATCGGATCGGCGCGGGGGGTCAATTTTGGCGCGGCGAAAACAACAATCTTCGCCACCGCATACCGTTACCTTTTTCTCTGCCATTTCCATGTCTGAGAAGACGTGGCTCCATTGAAGCCTTTCTTGCGGCTCTTAACCCCTTACTGCCAGCTACTGCATGATTTCCATGTCTGAGAAGACGTGGCTCCATTGAAGCGCTTCAGGCAGGAGCACTTACCTTCCTGAGGAATATCATTTCCATGTCTGAGAAGACGTGGCTCCATTGAAGCTCCTGTTAGTCTTTCTGCTTTCTTTTCTATCTTCTCATTTCCATGTCTGAGAAGACGTGGCTCCATTGAAGCACCACACCGATTCCACCAAGAAGACTACGGCCGCTTGCTCGGTATTTCCATGTCTGAGAAGACGTGGCTCCATTGAAGCATAGTCTTTATAGACTTCCCTTACACTCTTTCCACATTCCTCTTATTTCCATGTCTGAGAAGACGTGGCTCCATTGAAGCCCACTCTCTTGGGTGGTATTATTCTTTGATACCCCTTTCAGGATTTCCATGTCTGAGAAGACGTGGCTCCATTGAAGCTCTAATCCGGTCATCTTCTGTTACTGGAAGAGGAATGGTGTCTGATTTCCATGTCTGAGAAGACGTGGCTCCATTGAAGCTCGAGTATGCTCCAATATTTCATAACCCATTTTTGGAATTTCCATGTCTGAGAAGACGTGGCTCCATTAAAAAGAATCAAACAAGCACATACCGTGCGAATCGGGGGTAAGCCATGAATGATATAATCTGGAGTTTCATAATTGCCATCTCGCAGAACCTGATCGCCAGCTTTCTGGCAGTCGTTTTCGGCATTGCCTTCACCCAATTCGTCCTCCGTCGTTGGGACGAACATCGGTACGGAAGATGGCACGTCATCATCAAGAAGAAGGAAGAGATAAAGGTCAATCGAGCGATCTCGGTGAGGAAAGCGAAAGAGATTCTTGATGAGCCTGCTGACCTATCAGTGTTTTTGAAGGGAGTCATCAGTCCTTATGCTCAACTCAATTGCGACATCATTGAGGAAGGAGAACGCCTGGGTCTATTGATCAGGGATAACAACAATAGGCAATTCATCGTTGATCTCGATAAGAATCCGCTCCCTGAAAGCCTTGCAAAGCAGGCGGCGTTGTAAGACACGAAGCTCATGTTGCACTTTAGCAACCAAAAAGTCTTCTTTCATGTCTGAGAAGACGTTGCTGCATTGGATTCAGAAAAATAGTAATAATATCTTGTGCTATTGCCTTCACGCCATCTCTTCTTGCGCCTCCATCTCAGGCATCAGCTTCTCAATCTCCTGGAAATGCTGCAGAACCTCTGCACCCTTGGGGGTAGTCCTGTACCTGGGTCTCTCGCCTTCCACTCTCTCAGCCAGATCATTTTTGATGATTAAATCCAGATAAGGCACAACAGTATGAAAATTCAAGTTGCAGGAATATACAATTTGTGTCTTATTTGCCCCCCCCCCCGCACACCTGCAAAATTTTGCAGAGGATTTGATCCCTGAATCTCTTGCGTCCCATAGTAGAGTGGTTAAGGATGTAAGATACTTATAAAATTTTCTGATGAATGATCTATATATTCATCCAATTGTTAATATCATATTAATCTATTTAATAGAATTTTATGGCTACTCGCCAAGGGACGACAGTATTTTCACCTCCGCTTTTACCGGCACGGGATGCAGTAGCTTCGAGCCTATTCTTTCCATGATCTCTTGCAGCATCCGGGCATATTCTTCTGCCCGCTCCTCCGGAACCTCGATGAGAATTTCATCGTGAATGGAGCCGATTATCCTGGCATCTTCCGAGGATATTTTATCGTAGACCTCGCACATCACAAGTTTTATGAGATCAGCACCTGTCCCCTGGCAAGGGGTATTGTACATCTGAAATTTGGAGGCCCGAATTCCAGTTCCAAAGCGCGGCCAGACTCGCCGTCGGCCCAGGGCTGTTGTGGTGCAGGTGAGAGGCATGCAAAAGTATCCTTGAATGCAGTTGTGGAAGTAGTGTTGCACTGTATAGCTCATCTCCTGAAGCTGCCGCTCCTGCCAAACTCTAACTCCCTCATAAGTCTGAAAGAACCTGGCTTTAGCCTCCTCCGCCTCATCCAGAGATATGAATCTCCCGTAATCGGACAGCACCTTCCTCTGCAAAGTCTTGGCCGATCCTCCGTAGATGAGCAGGAAGTTCATGATCTTCGCCGCCTGCCGCTGTGCGTTCGTCACCAGGGCCAGGGCCTCTCCGCTGATTTCGGAGGCGGTAAGCCTGTGCAGGTCAATTCCGTCCCGAAAAGCCTCCTGCATGGCCTTGTCTTTGGAAAGAAATGCCATGATGCGTAGCTCAATTGTGGAGAAATCAGCCTTTACAAATCTCTTCCCAACTGCCGGCAAAAAGAGCCTCCTTATGGCCGGGGCATCGTCTCCCTTCCTGGGAATCTGCTGGGCATTGGGATTTTTGGAGCTGATTCTGCCGGTCGATGAAGGGATCTGGAAGTACTGAGGATGAATCCTGCCGTCCTTGGCATGAACATGGCTTAGCCAGTTGCTTAGAAATGCCAGAAGGTGAGAGACATGCCTGTAGCGAAGAACAGCCTCGGCAAAGGCACAGCCCGCCGCGGCAAGCCCCCTCAAGATCTCCGCTTTGGTGCTGACTACGCTGTAGCCCCGCTTTCTCAAAAAGGCCATAACATCCTCTTGTCTGTCGGGATTCAGATAGTAGCTCACCCTTTTGCCGTCATGGGTGACTATGACTGTGACAAAGCCCTTCTTCCTGGCCTCATCCTGCATCGTCCAGACCAGACTGCAAATCTCATTTTCTTCTTCCTCGACAATTCCTTTGGCCTGATCGCAGTCCAGATAAATTCCAGAGATCTCCATCTCCACGAGAGAGCAAACGGCTTCAAATTCCAGATCTGCAATCTTCTGCAAGCCGTTCTTGACCAGGAGTTCTGCCAGGATATCGTGAAGCGGCAATAATACGGCAGAAGCATCGGCAGCGCTCAATTCAGCGTCCAGGACGATGCCCAGATGTCTTTCCGCCAGTGCGTCAAGGCTGTGATCGGGATTGCTCTTCTTCCAGGGATTCTTAGGCGAATTGGAGGGGGTCAAATAGCAGTATCCAGACCAGCAGATCTGAGAGGCGAGCATGAGGTCGAATATATTGCAGGCATTCAGCTTTCGATTCAGAGAGGTCCTGATGAAAGCGATGGCGTGCAAGGCATCGTACAGGACTTTCTTGATTCGTCTGTTCTCCAGGAGTCCTGCCAAATCATTCAGAATATTTCTTCCAGGCTCTTGGCAGTCGACAATGTAAATGGAATTATTGGGAAGGGCGATTGAAATTGTCTTGATCTCGTGACTCAAGGGGTCCGGGCCGGTTGTGAGCAATTTTAAACCGCATATCCCAAATTTTTCTACGTCTTGAAGCGCAGAATCCCATGACTCTGCTTTTGTAATGGAGATAAACTCCGGGCTTATCGTCACCTTATTTTCGAGAATGATCAACAATATATATTACGATTACCCTGAAACATTCTCTGCCAGCTTCATTGGTCATCGGCTAAAGCGAAAATCAATAAGCGTGTGGCAAGAATTATTGCCCTTCTCCCATCAGGACTTCGCGGCTTCGCGCCTTCGCGTGAACCTGGTCCTCGCGAGAAGCCACTGATGAAGCTCTTCTTAGATCACGCCCTTGGTGCTGGGCACCCCCGTCCCCTCTTTAGCCGCAGCCTGACGAATGGCGAAGCCCAGGGCCTTGAAGACGCTCTCCGCCTTGTGGTGATCGTTCTCGCCGTAGAAGTGCACGTGCAGAGTGAGCCGCGCGCCGACACAGAGCGCTTCCAGGAAGGGCTGCAAGAGCTGCACCTCGAAGTCTCCGATCCTCTCGCCCCGAAACTCTCCGGCCATGACCAGATAGGGCCGGCCGCTGAAGTCGAGGGCCACATCGGCCAGAGCCTCGTCCATGGGCACGGACGCCGAGCCGTAGCGGCGAATTCCGCTGCGATCCGCGAGGCTTGCGTTCAATGCCAGGCCAATGGCTGCTCCCAGGGCCTGTGTTCTGTAAAAGCCCGGCTCCGCCTGCGCCGTCAAGTCCAGCAAAGCCGTCCGGGCCAGGGCGTTAAGCATGTGATCCAAAAATCCCGATCCTGAGCTGACGATGGCCTTTCCTGAGCCGTCCAGGTCCAGAGCTACTCTGGCCCTGCACTCTCGAAACAGTCCTTCCGCTTCACCTTTCCTCATGATCTTCACCTCTTCTCGCCCCACTCAGGGCCTCCAGTGTGCGGCGCACGGAGAGCTTGTTGGTGTAAATTGCCGTTCCTGCCACCGCGCCGGATGTACCAGCCTTCCGCAGAGCCAGGACATCTTCAACGGTCGTAACGCCGCCCGCGGCCACTACGGGAATCTTGAGCGACTGCACGAGGTCGCACGTCGGTCCCAGGTCGATGCCCCTTTGCTGTCCTTCTACATCAATATTGGTGAAGAGAATGGAGCCTGCTCCCTTCTCCTCAAAGAGCCTTCCCAGCTCCACAGCCTTCTTTCCCAGCGTCCTCTGCCAGCCCTCCGTGGTTACGTCCCCCCGTCGCACATCCAGGGCCACCATAATCTTCTCCGGGCCGTGACGATTCGCAAGGCGAGATACCATTTCCGGATCTTTCAGGGCTGCCGTTCCAAGTATCACTCGGTCCACCCCCAGATCAAGGATAGTCGACACATCCTCCTTCGTCCGGATGCCTCCCCCCACTTGAATGAACAGGTCCAGCTTTTTCACGATCTGGCTTAAGATGGAGGCGTTGACTCTTTTTCCCAAAATAGCCCCATCCAGATCGATGATATGCAGATGGTCCGCCCCCTCCGCCACAAAGCGTTCTGCCTGGGCCAGGGGATTGTCCAGGGCCACGACCTCCGTGCCCGGCACGCCGCCCACCAGCTGCACGCACTTGCCGCCTCGGAGATCCACCGCGGGAAAGAATGCAAAAGTCATGCCCATTGCATTGCAGCAAATAGACCTTAACCGTTTCGATTCTTCCGGGCAAAAAGAGGGCAAGGATTTCAGACTTGCGTTTTGCGGATTTCGGATTATCAAGTCAGGCTGTTATGCCAGCCGGGCTCTGATGAGTCGCGCTGCAGCTATTAGCGCGCCGGCAGCAAATGCGAATTCGAAGCCGTGAACGCTATTTTCTTTTTCGTCATCGCCCGAATCTCCTTCGCCCGGCCTCATTCTTATCGGCCTCATTGCTTTCATCATCATCGGCATAAACCGATACCGCGCATGCCAGGATCATCAAGATGGCAGCGAGCAGAATTATCAAAGTCTTTTTCATTTCTTTCACCTCAGAGTAGTTCCTATTCATTACATATCATCCGCGCTGGGAAATCAGATCGCCTGCCCATAAGACCTGATCGAGATGGAATACATCAACTCCGCTCTTCTTGCAGGCGGCCCATAATTTTCTGTCGCGGGTCAAGATAGAGCCTCCACTATTTTGGGCCAGCAGGAGGAGCGATGTATCCGTGAAAGCCAATTGGAAAACCAGCTCGCAGTTCAAGATCCTGGCTTTCTCAATGTAAGTCTCCTTGAGCTTTGCCAGGAGACTCATGTTCCTCACAATGATTTCAGAAAAATAAGAATCGTTTTCCAGGAAATTGGCTGCCTCAGCCAGAACGCCGGGAGTGACGGTTATGCTCTTCGTGCTGAGGAGGAATTTTCTAAGGACTTCAAAGTCCTCTTCCACATAACCGTAGGACTTAAGCCGCTTGAATTTGAGCAGATAGGATCGGTCGTAAGCGCCCACTAATAATAGCATTAGCGGGATGGTGTCCATGACCACATGCCTGGGTGCCTTAATCCAGCTTCTTGACATCCAGGATGATCCCGTCTTGATTGTCCACGGTTATCTCGAACTTCTTTGTGCTCTCTTCGAAGAGTTCTCTTATCTCGCAGATAACCTTCCACTGGCCGTTTAGCCTTTGAACCTCAGGCGCGTCGAATAGGAAGTACCTGGTGTTTTTGGTCTCATCGAAGTATCTCTTGGCTATCAGTGCGGCATCTTTGGCGTCCATGCAGAATCGACCTTCGTTGCGGGCTCATGATCTGCAAATTCTTAAAGTTTCCGTGGCTTGCTGGACAGCCGGATCGTGGCCTGGTCACGCATCCTGGATGATGAAGTGGTGCTCTGTCTTCTCAATTCCAACGGCCGCGAGCGGCGCAGCGCCGATGTGCTCGTAGACGCGGGCCTGAATGGGCCGGAGGGCCAGGGCAGCATGATCGTGGTCCTCAATTCGGCAGAGGAGGCCGCCAGGCCCAGGAGGTATTCAGGGGCTTATCAGATGGGATCGAAGCTGCCGGTGCAAAGGGCTGGTGAATTTGCTTACGTAGAGATCCGGGATCTGCCTCCATCCGAGCTGCTGGTGCCGGCAGTGCACCTGGAGAAGGAGGAGGGGGCTGTGGTGTAGTGCAGGTAGAGGGAATTTGTTTGGTGGCTGAAATCTTTTCCTTATCCTCAGGCCCAAACCGCCTTCATTTTGGCGTGCTTTATCTCAAGATTTCCGATCTATCAATCAATTATTTGTCTGACAAGATCTCCTACTTTTACGATTGAAGGATCTACCGTCGAAGCCAAAAGTCTCCTGGTGACTTCCTCCCTGGCCTAAAGACCAGGGCTTCCTGCTTCACCGAGCCGACGCTTACTTAGACGTATGCCTAAGCCGGAGGTCAGTTCTCCACAGGCTATCCCCCTCAGTCCGAGGGTTAAGATGT
>Ga0247841_10008824_pt1 | contig 14328 bp, 10 predicted proteins | sample LaCruzMarch2015__2_FD_192410 | JGI IMG/M metagenome (GOLD analysis project Ga0247841, IMG submission 192410) | Freshwater microbial communities from meromictic Lake La Cruz, Castile-La Mancha, Spain - LaCruzMarch2015_18m | ecosystem: Environmental > Aquatic > Freshwater > Lake | place: Spain...
AAGAGTCCGGCCCTCCCGTCCAGGAACCCCAGTTTGAGCGCATAGGTGGCCACGAAGTACAGGGGTCCGAGCAGGCGGGAGTCCAGCAGGCGGTACTTCAGCCGCTGCCGGGCCGTCAGGCGCTCCCAGCCGACGCGCCGGAGCGCGAGGAACCGCTGTGCCTCCCAGGTCGCATATGACGCGTGCCGGCGCCGATAGGCGTCCATGCCCTTGAAGTCGCGGTGCAGAATGGGACTGCGGATGCGCCCGACCGGACCGTTGAGCACGGGGTGCTCGTGCACTTCCATGTCCAGGTCGCTCCAGCCTTGGTCATCGATCCGCTCATACTCACCTGCCCCTTTGCGTATCAGCGCCAACTTGGAGAACCGATCACCAAACCTCAACCACTTGCCCATGAATGAGTTGCGGTATGCAAGCCAGAAACCTGTCACGGTGGAGCCGGGAAGGACGCGGGCTATCTCCTCCTTGAACTCGTCCGTCACAGACTCATCGGCATCAAGGAAGAGCACCCAGGCTCCGGCCAGTGCGACGTGGCGCAGCACCCAGTTCCGCTTCTTGGGGAACTGGCCGTTCCACTCGAACTGGACCACCCGCGCGCCGTGGCTGATGGCAATGTCGCAGGTCGCGTCGGAGCTGTGCGAGTCGACAACGAGCACCTCCGCGAAATCGTGTCCGAGCGCCTCGAGACAACGGCCGAGATTCGCCGCCTCGTTACGGACCGGGATCACCACGGAGATGGGGAGAGGTTTGCCCATAGGCGCTAAGGACCAGGGGAGGCGATGAAGCGATGGCAACGATGAGGCGATGGCCGCGAAGGACGACGCGAGAGGAGGAGACGGACTACGGACCACGGCAGGCGATGAAGCGATGGCAACGATGAAGCGACGGCTGGGGAAGGACGACGCGAGAGGAGGAGACGGACTACGGACCACGGCGGGCGATGAAGCGATGGCAACGGTGAGGCGATGGATGGGGAAGGCGACGCGGAGCAACGGGACCGATGGTCGGCCGTTCCTTGGACCGCCCGTGGCCGCACGGGCAGTACCCGCCGTGCGCAGCACCCGCGAGCCGCAGCCGCTCCACTCTTCTGGACCGCCCGTGGCCGCACGGGCTCCTAGCTGCGCTTCATAGGCGCGGTATCTGCACAAATGAGTCACGTCTGCGCCCAGAACGTGGGCGCCTGGAGGGCGGGTTCTCCGCAACCCGCCGCGCGGTTGCGGAGAACCGCGCCTCCAGACCGCAGGGAGCTCTCGGCGGTTTGAGGCGGAGCTTCGCCAGCCGTCCCTGTCGGCGCAGGGACCTACGCCACGGCGCATCCCTCGCCCCCTCTCTCCTGCCGTGTCACCCGCCCGCCTGCAGCGCTTGGGCTTACGCCTCTCGCGCAAGCACTGCGGGCAGGTGTGGTCCGTGGGAGAACTCCCGCTTGCCCACCACCCGGGCCGGGTTGCCGGCCACGATCGTCCACGGGGCCACATGCCGCATCGCCACCGCCCGCGCGCCCACCACCGCCCCCGCCCCCACCGTCACGCCGGGCCCCACGAAGGCATCGGCGCAGACCCAGGCTTGGTCGGCGATGGTGATCGGCGGCTTGAGCAGGGGCATCGCCGGGTCCCGGAAGTCGTGGGTGCCGGCGCAGAGGTGCGCCCGGTGCGAGACCGTGACGCGTTCCCCGATGGTGACCGCGCCCAGATTGTACACCAGGGCCTGCTCGCCGATGGCAGACCAGTCGCCCACCTGCAGGTTCCAGGGGAAGTAGATCACGGTGGTGGGGTAGACGTGCACCTGCCGGCCCACCCTGGCGCCAAACAGACGCAGTACCAGCCGGCGCCAGGCAAAGCACGGCCGCGGGCTCAGCCGGAACAACGGCTTTCCCACCAGCCCCCAGAGTAGCCGCAGTACCTGCTCCCGCCGGGTGTACTTCGTGGCGGCACGATTAGCGTTGATGTCGAGAGAGGTCATGGCAGTGCGTCTGTGCGTCCGTGCGTCTGTGGGCGACGGGCCAGAGCCCAACGCGCAAGTTCCGAGTTCCAAGTTCCGAGTTCCAAGTTCCGAGTTCCAAGTTCCGAGTTCCAAGTTCCGAGTTCCAAGTTCCGAGTTCCAAGTTCCGAGTTCCAAGTTCCGAGTTCCGAGTTCCGAGTTCCGAGTTCTGAGTTCACTAGTGTCCCAACGTCTGGCTGAGAAGAGATGAAGCCCATTCCAGATCAGTAAGATATGACGGTCTCTCTCGAAAACGATTTGACCTCCGTTCGGCTCGCCTCAGTGTGGCATCCAACCCAGGAGGCCACTGATGAACCGAGGCAGAACCGTGTTCTCGCAGGTCATGGATTCCGTGCCGCACGCGGACTTCCAGAGATGCGTCCAGCGCTACCGAGGCGACTACAAAGTCAAGGGGTTCTTCTGCTACGACCAGTTCATTCCAATGGCCTTTGGGCAACTGACTTACCGGGAGAGTCTCCGCGACCTGGTCGCTTGCCTCGGTGCGCGGCCGGACACTCTCTACCACATGGGCATTCGGGCCCAGCCAACCCGCAACAACCTGGCCAACGCCAATGCCCAGCGCGACTGGCGAATCTACGCAGACTTCGCGCTGGTGCTGATTCAGAAGGTTCGCCAGGTGTATGGACATACGCCGATCCCAGGGTTGGACTTCGACGAGGCAGTCTACGCCTTGGAATCCTCGACCATCGACCTCTGCCTGAACTTGTTCCCCTGGGCAAGGTTCCGCAGGAGGAAGGCGGCCATCAAACTGCATACTCTTCTGGATCTGCGCTGCCAGGTTCCAAGCTTCATTCACATCTCGGACGGCAAGCTCCACGACGTCAACATCCTCGACGACCTCCCGATAGAACCCGGCGCCTACTACGTCATGGACCGCGGGTACCTGGACTTCGCGCGCCTGTATACCATCCGCCAACGTCTGGCTTTCTTCCTGACTCGGGCCAAAGCCAACTTGGACTTCCGCCGGATCGAGTCCAGACCCGTGGACAAGGCGTCTGGACTGCGTTGCGACCAACTCATCCGCCTACGCGGTCCCAAGAGTCGGCACCTCTACCCCGAGCTACTCCGTCGCATCGTGTACCGGGACCCCGAGACCGGGAAACGACTGGTGTTCCTGACCAACATCACCGGACTTCCCGCACTGGTGATCGCCAAGCTCTACAAATGCCGATGGCAGATCGAGTTGTTCTTCAAGTGGATCAAGCAGAACCTGCGCCTCCTGCACTTCTATGGTACGTCGCCCAACGCGGTCAAGACCCAGGTCTGGATCGCCATCGGCGTCTATGCTCTGGTGGTGATGACCCACAAGACCGTCAGAGCCGAAATGAGCCTGTCCCAGATGCTGCAGATCTTCAGCGTGACACCTTTCGCGAAAGTACCTATCGCGCAACTAGTTACAGAACAGCGCCCGCAAATCCTGAAAACCGAGAGCTGTAACCAGTTGGTATTCAATATCTAATACTGGGACACTAGTGTTCTGAGTTCGGTGTTCTGAGTTCGGAGTCCGTACCCCACGCACCGTCCACCGACGCACTGTCCACCGACGCACTGTCCACCGACGCACTGTCCACCGACGCACTGTCCACCGACGCACTGTCCACTCCCTCACTCCAGCCGCGACTCCCAGACGCGCAGGCCGTGATCGGCGAGTTGGATAGGGATATTGCGGTACTTGGGGTTGGCGGCCTCGATGTCGCGGACGGTGGCGCGTTTGGCGCTGTGGTCTGGGCCCGTGAGAATGGCCACCGAGCCGCCGTTGCCGCCGGCCCCATTCACCTTCCAACCCACGGCGCCGTGCTTGCGGGCGATGCGGATGATCTCCTGGTGCGCCGGGCCGATGAGGCTCGCATTGAGGTTGCCTTGGGCCTCGGTGTTGGCGATCATGGCCTGGCCGAACGCCTGCAGGTCCCCGGCGTAGAGCGCATCGCGGGACCGTTCCGCGGCCTGGCGCAGCGGCGTGAGCTTCGGGCAACTGGGCCCGGCATCCTCGAGCTCGCGGATCACCTTGCGGTGTACGTCCGAGGAGCTGTGCGCCTGGCCGGTATACAGCAGCAGCAGGCGACTCTCGAGTTCCCACGTGAGCGCGTCCGGGATCTCGATGCGGCTGACCGACGCATGCGGGAATTGGTGCATGTCGATGAAACAGATGCCGCCGTAGGCGCTGGCCAACTGGTCCTGGATGCCGCATTCCTGCTTGAGCAACTCCGTCTCGATGCGATGGGCCGCGGCGGCGACCTCGTGCGGGGTCATCCGGCCAGGCGTCAAGGTGTCCAAGGCGCCAATCAGGGCCACGCTGACGGCGGCGGAGGTCCCCGTCGAGCAACCGCCCGGCGCCTCGCTATGGATGGCCAGGTCCAGGCTGAACTCCTCGGGGATATGCATGTAGTCCAGCGCCGCCTCGAGTAGCGGATGCTTGTCGTAGACACCCTTGGGATCGGCCAGTTGGTAGCGTTCGCCGTAGTTCTCGGCGTGGATGGTGAAACGCTCGCGCTCCCCGTCCCGCCGCCGCACCCGCATCTGCACCTCGACATAGGGGTATACGGCCAGACTGCACACCTTGCCATGCCCGGCAAACCAGGTATCCGTCCAGCCGCCGTTGTCACAGATGCGAATGGGCGCCACGGCATTGACCTGACGCAGAAGGGCAGTGCGAGAGCGCATGGGGAAAGTCCTCACTAGGTCCACAGTCCCGAGTCCACAGTCCGGAGTCCACAGTCCACAGTCCGGAGTCCGGAGTCCAGAGTCTTCAGTCCCTGGTCCCTTGGTCCCTGGTCCCTTGGTCCCTGGTCCCTTGGTCCCTTGGTCCCGTAGTCCACAGTCCAGGGTCCAGAGTCCAGAGTCCACAGTCCACAGTCCACAGTCCAGGGTCCAGAGTCCAGAGTCCAGAGGCCACAGTCCCGAGTCCAGAGGCCACAGTCCCGAGTCCCGAGGCCACAGTCCGGAGGCCGGAGACCAGAGGGCAGAGGCCGAAAGCTACTCCCCTGCCCCTGTGCTGTCACGCCCCTGGACGCTGGGCGTTACCACCGTGGCACGCTGGCCGGCGCAGGTAGTTGATGAAGCCTGCAACGGCTGCCCGCGCTTCGCCCACCATGGCATACGCGCTATCGAACTCGGCGGGTGTGATGTAGTTCTGATCCAGAGCTACGTAGAGCTGGCTCTGGACTTCCGTACAGGAGCGCTTCGCATACCCGAGGAAACGGGCGAATTCCGCGTCAGAACCACTGTCAAACCCCTCCGCAATGTTGTGCATGATGGACCCGAATACCCCCCAACTTAGGCCCGTCGTGCGGAGAAAGTGGGTCGCGACTCCGTTCGCGACATGATGGCGCCAGCGGAGTGGCGTCCTACGTTCCTCGTGCCGGACAGTTGGCAGCGCCGCTGGCCCTAAGTTGGGGGCATTCTGATGGACCCCGCCGCACGAGTGATCTGGTCGCGAAGTGCCCAGTCCCTGGCGAACATCGGCCTGGCGCAGAGCGCATACACGACCCTGCATACACGGCGAGCAATCTGCCATGCCTGAATGTCCTCGAACTTGTCGATGGCCACTGAACGTACTCCTACTCAGGTCAACCCAGTTCGTTTACATGCGCCGACTCCGGCCTTCCCGACTCCGGCCTTCCCGACTCAGGACTTCCCGACTCAGGACTTCCCGACTCAGGACTTCCCGACTCCCACATCGAGCACCTTCAGCAACGGCCGTGCCGTCAGGTCGTAGGTGTACGTGGCGGCATTGGCGCTGGCGGCCTGCGAGTAGCGGCTCCACGCGGCGGGGTCCGTCAGTAGCCGGGCCAGGGCCGCGGCGGTGCCCTCGACGTCTCCCGCTGCCGGGTAGATGCCGCCCTTCCCGCAGACTTCGGGAATGGCGCAGCAGTTCGAACTGACCACCGGCGTGCCGAAACACTGCGCCTCGACCGCCGGGATGCCGAACGATTCACACCAACTCATCAGGCAAAACGCGGTGGCTCGAGCATAATGGTCAAAGAGCGCCTGACGCGGGACGAAGCCGTGGATCTGGACGCACGCCTCCAGTCCCAGTCGGGAGACCAGGGCCCGTACCGATTGCTCATAGGCGGGGACCGGCCAGCCGCCGACCAGATGCAACTCCGCCGGAACAGCGTACCGCCCGCGCAGCACTGCCAGCGCCTCGATGACGGTCTCGACGCCCTTGTGCGGCGCCATCAGCGAGACGCAGATAACACGGCGGGGCTCATGGCGGTCGCGAGCCCCCGCCCGGCCGCACGCCGCAAGGACATCGTCATTCAGGCCCGCTGGGGCGATCACGTAGTCCTTCTCGGTGCGGCCGGCATTGGCGACATAGGCGTCCCGCAGATAGCGTGAAAGATACACCATCAGGGCCGCCCGCTGCACCGCACTGCGGTAAGCCCGGCGTTGCAGCCAGGCCTTGGCCCGGTCGCGGCGGCCCGACCAGGCTGCCGGGACCAGGCACCACGGGTTCATCGCCAGCGAGACCTGTGGAGTGCCGCAGGTCTCGACCACCGTCCCCGAAGCCATGAATAGCACGTCCGCCTGCGTCTGCCGGACGATGCCCCCCAGCCGCGTGCGCTCCCACAGCGCCCGCCCGAACCAGTGCCCCGTCCAGGCGGGGCACTCGATCCAGCGGATGCGCCGCGGCAGGATGTCCTGCAGGTCGCGGTTGCCGGCATGGCAGAGCCCGACGAACTCATGCTCCTCGCCCGCCCACGCCACCAGCCGCGACAAGTGCCCGGCGAGCACACTGCGCCCGCTGGAGTTGGTGGTGGAGAGCGTGTTGAGGAGGAGGAGCATGGTACCCACGAATCACACGAGTGGACACGGAGCGGCACACGGAGGACGCGGAACGGGGAGGGAAAGGTGTGAAGGTAGGTCGGGGGCGCCGAACCCGACTTTCCCCGTAGGTCGGGGGCTGCCTGCCCGCCGCAGGAGAGCCGAACCCGACCTGCCGCGGGTCCAGCGTCCCCGCGCTACTGCCCCGGCTCTGGCGTCACGCGCTACCGCCCCGGGTCCAGTGTCCCCGCGCTACTGCCGGGACCAACTGGACCAGGGCCAGTCCTGGCAGCGCTTGGCCAGCCCGGCCTTCACGGGATTCTCTCGTATGTACGCGTGGATGCGGCGGTCCTCATCAAGCGATCTGGACCAATGATCAAACCACTCCTTCTGCCAGACAGGGGGACAACACCGGCCTGCCAGGAGTCGCGCCACGCGCCCGCCTGTCCACGTCTTGAATGGCTCGATGCTGTCTCTGAGCCTGCCGCCATTCAGGCGCACGAAGACGTGGATATGGCTGGGCAGAACAACGTACTCGAAGAGCTCCCAGACTCCCTGCTTGGCTCTGTGCTCCAGTGCCTCGCAGACCATCTCTGCTACGCTTGCGTCTTCGAGATGGGTTACACGCGGGGCCCTGTCGATCCACCTCTCAACGGTAGCAGAAAGGCGTAGGCGTTGCCAATGCCCTGTTTGGCCGTTCCCAACCGCGCGCTTCAGCCGACCAACCGCCGCCCTCACCCGCTGCTGCCCCGATGGCGGGATGGCTCCAGCCAGATGGATCGTGATGAAGTACCGCCCTCCAACGACCTCCCAGTGGGGAAGAAGACCCCACCAAAACGCGATGGTTTCAGGGTGCTCCGGCATACTCTCGTAGGTCGGGGGCGCCGAACCCGACTCTCCCCGTAGGTCGGGGGCTGCCTGCCCGCCGCAGGAGGGCCGAACCCGACTCTCCCCGTAGGTCGGGGGCGCCGAACCTGACCTGCCGCGCGTCCAGCGTCCCCGCGCTACTGCCGCGGGTCCAGCGTCCCCGCGCTACCTGCGAGTCAGCGCGGCGGCGTACACCGCTGCGAGCTGTTCCCCGAAGCGCTCCAGAGTGAAGCGCTTCAGGTTCTCGTAGCCGCGCCGGACCAACTCCGCCCGCACCTCGGGCTTCGAGAGCACGTCAAGGCACCAAAGCGCCAGTGCCGTGTGGCCCTGAGGCGCTGCCAACGACGCGCATGGCTTGCAGCGCCGCGGTCACGACCTCATCGACAGTGATTGCGGACGTACAACGGTAGCTGCCGTCGGGGCAGTCCTCACCCATGCACCCTGCGCATGTCACGGACCCGTCCTTACGCAGTACAGTGCTGCTGCGCCCTAGAGGGTGCCACCTGCCTGGGTTGTCGCGGCAGGAGTATAGCCCCACGCAAGGGGTGCCGACGGCAGACGCCAGGTGCGTAGGACCTGTATCTAGTCCGATGAACACTCGGCAGGAGGCAATCAGCGCGGCCGTTTCCCGGGGGGCAAACACGCCCGCCGCACTGGCGCCGGCACCCCACAGACCAACCAGTCGCTCCGACATCGCGGACTCGGCCGGCCCCCCTATGGCTAGCGGGAAGGCTCCGATAGACTCGACCAGCCGCCTCCCCACCTCTGCAAACCGTTCCAGCGGCCATCGATTGGCCGGCGTCTTGGCGCCGGGGGCGACCCCGATGGCTGGCCCCCGACCATCCCAGCCTGCTTCCTGAAGCCAGTGCCGGACTCGCTCTTCCTCCTCACGCCTGATCTCGAGACCGCAAGGCAGATCCTCGCCGTCTTCGTACGTCTGTATACCGTCCCGCCGCAGTCGGTCAAGCAGGAACCAGGCTTCCTGACGCACGAGTGCGGGCTTTCCTGTCTGGGAGTCAACGGGATCGAGTTCGGCTGCGGGAAACGCATGGAATCCCAGCAGTGTCCGCACCCCTGAAGCCCGGAAAAACAGCCTATCGCGCACAACGGACATCCGCGGACGGCGTGCGGGAGCCAGGTAGATGCAGGCGTCGAAGTGCATCCGACGCAGATGAAGGATCAGACGCATTAGCGCAAGCGCCGCCCTGGTTCGAGGCAACCCGGTCGGGTAGTCGAGGAAGTCATCGACAGTGGAGTGTCCCTTCAGTACATCGGCAGGGGTGGCCAGCGCCCTCGGCGACCTATCGCGCAACAGAACGATGTGCGACGCGGGCCCGTAGTGCCGTCTTACCGCGTAGAGAGCTGGTATTGAGACGACACTGTCCCCGAGGGACCCAACGCGGAACACAAGGACGCGCAGCGCAGGCGTGGACAGGGGAATGCGAGATGTCACAGACGTGTCCCTGACGGCGATCCACCCGAATCACCAACCGGCTGGGCAAGCATCTCGACAACAGCTTGGGCGATCAGCGGGATGAGGACCTCGTGACGCCCAACCAGCGTGATCCCCCTGCCGCCAACCAGAGGGGGGCGTCTCACTACGTTCTCCGTCGCGCGGTAATGGACATTCATGTCCAGGTTCACCGTCATGAAGTCGTGGACATTGGCGCCCAGATTCTGCGCAACCGTGAATGCTTTCAGAAACACCTCGGGCAGGAGAACGGCCGAACCGACATTCATGTAGACTCCCCCACTCAGGCCGGAAAGGACGGCGGCCAACAGGCGGAAATCGTTGTGCGAAGCTCTGCCTATGGCTGCGCCATCGGCAGATGGATGCATGTGGACGATATCGGCACCGATCGCGACATGCACAGTAACAGGAATACTCAGGCGCCAACCGGTCGCCAGAAGACTCCACTGGCGATTCGGCAACCGGTTGTCCACGACCGCTCTGCCGAGAAGAGCCCCGAAGCCAGCGTCCTTTGCCTCGAACACACGGGACGCCGCTGCATTGAGGAAGTCCGCAGTCTCGCGAACCATGCCAAAAGAGCCATCCCGAAGGCCAGCGGCTACATCCTCGGAGGTGGCGCCGGCGAGAGCCAATTCGACGTCATGTATAGCCCCCGCACCATTCAACGCCAGGGCCGTCACGATGCCACGCTCCATCAGGTCAATGATAACCGGAGAGAGGCCGCACTTGACAACGTGGGCACCCATGCCGACGACAACCGGGGCACCCCGGCGACGTGCTCCGGCGATGCCTGCGACGATGTCCAAGAGGTCGGCGCCTGCCAAGATGCGAGGAAGGGAGTGGAGGAAGTCGGAGAAGGACCTGCCGGGCGAGGGCGGAGACGCGAAGTCCTGAGTCCGAACCTTGCTGGCGCGGTCACCAAGAGACAACTGCCGTACTCTCGTGAGGTCAACGGGTCTCAACGGACACCTCCTTTGCGCGCGAACCACCTCGGTTGCCCTGCGAGCGCCGCATGCTGCCGGGGCAGTCCGGGGCAGCGGTACTGACTAGAGTTAGGCGGATGGTACCCACGAATCACACGAATGGGGAAGGGAGCCGACCGCAGGACCACGGACCACAGGACTACGGCGGGCGATGAGGCGATGGACACGATGAAGCGATGGTTGCGAGGGAACGGACGACGGGACCACGGACCACAGGACTACGGGACCACGAAAGCCGATGAGGCGATGGACACGATGAAGCGATGGTTGCTAGGGAACGGACGACGGGACCACGGACCACAGGACTACGGGACCACGAAAGCCGATGAGGCGATGGACACGATGAAGCGATGGTTGCGAGGGAACGGACGACGGGACCACAGGGCCACGGACTACGGCGGGCGATGAGGCGATGGCGGCGAGGGGGCACGGGCGGGCGAGGCCGACCGCATCTCCACTCCTCTGGACCGCCCGTGGCCTCACGGGCAATGGCCGCGAGCCGCGGCCGCTCCATAGTCACTGCGCCCCACGACCCATGGGGTGCGCTGTCCACTGACGCACTGTCCCACGCCCTCCCCTTCCGTCTAGTCCGTGTGTTCCGCGGGCACTATCCCCCTCCGAGTCCCGGGTTCTGGGCTCCGAGCGCGGCGGGGACCGCCACCCGCCGCGGCAGCGCCACGGATTGGAGCGCTGGCTCGCGCTCGCGTGTGCTCGCCAAGGCAATCCCGAGCAGCAGCGAGAAGAAGAACCCGACAAAGGGCTCGCCGAATATCTGCCCGGAGATGACGAAGCTGGCGCCGTTGGCCAGAATAAGCGCATAGACGCCCAGGTAGAGGTCGCCGGTGGGGGTCCCGGCGGCCCCGGTTTCGCGGGCCTGGGCGTGCAGGCGTCGCAGCAGGACATAGGCAAGCCAGAAGGCGCACAGTAACCCAGGCAGCCCCAGTTCGACCGCCAGCCGGCCAAGCCCTCCCTCCTGCCAGGTGCTGGGGCGGTCGTCTGCCGACTGGAGGTGATGCGCCCCCGTAGCCGCAGCCCCCAAGCCCTTGCTGAGATACCCGGACTGCTGGAAGGTGCCCAGCATCTCCCAAATGCCGAAGTCCTGGGCCCTCTGGACCGTATCCCGCGCAGTGGCGAAGTAGTAGACCGCGACGTCTTCATAGGGCCCGACGGCGGCGTAGATACCATAGAACAGCGCTAGGCTCACCACGCCCAGCGCGGCGAACTTGGCCGCGCCCGAGCCGCGCCGCCGCAGGCTGAGCCAGGTCATGGCCAGCAGGAAGAACGGGATCATGTAGAAGAACTTGCGGCGACCGCAGAGAAATGTGCCCAGCAGCGCCCAGCCGGAGAGGGCCATCCAGGCAAACCGTGGCAGGAACGAGCGCGACGTCAGCGCCAGCAACATGGCCAGCAGGGCCGCGGTCGTGGCATGCCATCCCATGATGTCTGGGCTGCGGTAGAAGCCGGCAATCATGCGGATCTGCCGGCCGGGGATGTGCCGTATCCACGTGTTGCCCATGGCCTTGGTTCCCAAGGCATACCAATCCGGATAGACCAGGCGATACTCGAGGACCACCCCGACCAGCATGACCGCCGTCACCAGCACGTGCCAACGGAACAACCGCCGCACGACGCTGATATCGCCGCCGTAGTAGAAGCCCAGCACCAGGTTGGCGATGACCACGCCATAGAGCAGCATGCCCATGATGATGAGCTTGATGCCGCCGATGCCGTACTGCAGATCGATCAGGACGGGGATGACCAGCCCGCCGGCGAAGACCGTCACCGCCCGCGCCAGCACGGGCTCACGCCAGCGGAACTCGGCCCACCAGCCCGGGTGCCGGGAGATCAGCCCGATGGCCCAGGCAGCGAAGATCGGTGCCACCCCCAGGATCAGCCACGCCGGCGCCCCCGGCGTCGTCTTGCGGATGGGGTCCTGCAGTGCCGCCGCCAGCACGATCAGAAAGGGCCCCGAGCGCCAGTTGGTGAAGGCGAACAGCGTCGCACCGGCGATGTAAGCGACAAAGAGGATGGTCTGGAGGGGCATGGGGGTGGGTCAGTGGGCAGTGGACGGTGCGTCGGTACGTCGGTGCGTCGGTGCGTCGGTGCGTCGGTGCGTCGGTGCGTCGGGGCGTCAGTTCCTTGGACACCAGGACTCGGGAGCATCGATCATGCGGCCAAGCATGGCGCCGACGCGAGCGTAGTCGCGCAGGAGATCGGCGTGCTGCAACTCGCTCAGATAGCCGCAGGCAAGAGCCGTATCGAGCCAGTGCCGCGTCTCGTTGCTCTCACCATCCGCGTCGCTCAGTCTGCTCACAAAGTGCGCGACATAGCGTCTTTTTGACCATGCCTCAGCGATGTTGGCACCGACTGAGCGTGACGACCAGCGGATCTGGTCGGTCAGAGAATAGATCTCCTCCCGCGGGAAACTCTGGCTGAGGGCAAAGACCATCTGCTGCAGGGCGAACGCAAGGTTATAGACATCCAACTCCCGGAAGCTTCTTGCCAGAGTCATCGCGAGTGCGCTCCTCCTTACTCCCTCACCGTCCACTGCCTACCGACGCACCGGCCACCGGCTTACGTCCGGCTCACCAGCCGCAGAGCGGCCAGGGTCCCGCCGACCAGGCCGCTGATCGAGTAACGCTGGACATGCTCCTGCGCGCTGCGGCCCATAGTGGCCAGGCGCTCGGGGTCGGCGGCAGACTGCCGCATCACCTGGGCCAGCGCCGCGGCATCACCGCAGGGAAACACGTGTCCCGTCTGGCCCTCGATGACCAGGTCCGGGTGGCAGCCGACGCGGTCACTGACGATGGCCGGCAGCCCGCAGGCCATGGCCTCGTTGACCACCAGCCCCCAGGTCTCACCGTGATCCGAGGGCAACACCAGACAGTCGGCCGCAGCGTAGGCGCCCGGCATCTCGCATTGGTTAAGGAAACCGGCAAAGGTGACCGGCAGGCAGTGCTCCCGGGCAAAAGCCTCGCAGTCGGCCCGCAGTTCGCCATCGCCGACCATCAGGAGCGCCAGTGGCGCTCGTGGGTTGGTATGACCGTGCGTCGGTGCGTCCGTGCGTCTGCCGTCCTGAGGCCAAAGCTCAGAACCTGAACGCGGGTGGGACGAGGCGTGGGTCGGCGCGTCCGGGCGTCCAGGCGTCCGTGAGCAGTGGTCCGCGGTCCCGTCGTCCTGCAGTCCATTGGCCTGGTCGTTCACACTCTCACACGGGCTCACGGGCACACCTGCATTCTGCAGGCGCTGTAGCGCGTGCAGAGTGTCCAGCGGTCGCTTCTTGGCCGCGAATTTGCCGCAGAACAGGAAGCAGACCGCACCCTCTGGGATACCCCATTTCTGCCTCAGTGCGCTCCGCCCGCCTGCAGCGTCTGTGCTTGCGCCCTTCACGCAAGCACTGCGGGCAGGTGCATTCCGTGGGCAACTGCCCGCAAAGCGCTCGTTCTCGACGCAGTAGAACCCATCCACGATGCGCTCCGCCGGCACTCCCCGTTTCAGGTAGAACTCCCGGTTTGCTTTGCCAATGGCGATGAAGGCAGAGAACTGGTGCAGCAATGCCCGGTGGAGCAACGTCTTCCACCAGGCGCGGGGTTGCAGGTCACAGGCCTCGCAGCGCAGGATGGCTGGCACCCCGGCCCGTCGGCAGGCCCACAATGCCTGCAGGCAGCTCTTCACCACCCAGCCGTTGACGATGACAGCGTCGAAAGGCAAGGGATGAGGGATGTCCACCGAAGGCGGATCCGCCTCTGGCGGAAAGCCTGAAAGCCGAGGGCCACAGGAGGGAGGAGTGGTGGGACCTGGGGCCTGAGACTGAACGCGTGAGGGATGGTCGGCCGCGGCGGACGCGGCGCGGGTCGGGTTCGGCGCCCCCGACCTACCCTCAGCTCTTGGCTTTCCGCCCTCAGCCCTGCCGCCGATGTGATCGGCGATCGAGGGCGTATCGCACCCGAGGAAGTGCGTGACTCCGGGACGCTTCGCGACGTTTTCCAGGACCACGTACCGGTAACCCTCGAGCAGAGGAATGTCCCAGTGGAAGTCGACCCCGAACCCGGCCCCCTGCTGCCGGGCATCGGGGATCATGCAGTAGAACACCGTCAGGTCGATGTCGGGGTGCGCCGCCAGCGCCCGGAACCACGGGACCTTGTACTGGATCGGGTGCGTCTCGAAGATGGCAAGACGGTAAGGCATGACGGCCCACGATGAAGCGCGGGGGACGAGGGTTGCGATGAGGCGCGGGGGACGATG
>Ga0247841_10008826_pt1 | contig 14327 bp, 10 predicted proteins | sample LaCruzMarch2015__2_FD_192410 | JGI IMG/M metagenome (GOLD analysis project Ga0247841, IMG submission 192410) | Freshwater microbial communities from meromictic Lake La Cruz, Castile-La Mancha, Spain - LaCruzMarch2015_18m | ecosystem: Environmental > Aquatic > Freshwater > Lake | place: Spain...
AAACGAAGAATTAACCCGTAAACAGTCGCTGAAATATACCGGTTCGTTAGGAGTTCGACCAGGAATAAGTGTTTTTGTGCTGCAGAATGTGGCCTTTGAAACAACTTTGAACGTAGCCGGTGTAAGTTACAGTTACGAAAAAATTGAAACAACCGACAAGCCCGATGCAAAAACAGAATCGGCAAGTATCGATTTCAAAATCGACATTCTTCAGTTGAACATAGGCATTTTTGTATATCTCTGGCCTAATAAATAATAACAAAATGAAAGCAAATCAATATAAAATAACCAGCATCGTATTTTTTTTCGTGCTGATTTCTTTAGGTTCCTGTATCAGTGAACACCACTTCGGAAAATATGACCAGGCAAAAATTCTGGCATTTGCGGTTGAAAACCAGGTTGGAACTGTGAATATCGACCACGATGCTTTGCTGATTACACTTTTGGTTGATGAATCGTCGGATATTGAAAACCTGAAAATCAATACCATCGAAATTTCGTCGTTTGCAACAGTTTCTCCTGCACAGGACGATATCGTCGATTTTTCAGAAGCTGTTCCTTTTACAGTGACTGCCGAAAACGGCTCAACTCAAATTTACACAGTAATTGCCAAACGCAGCCAGGCCGAAATTCAGCTCAACAACGCCAATTTTCAGGATTGGTTTGAGGTGACAAGTGGTTCAAAAAAATACTTTGAACCGGGAGTCAGTAAGGAAGAAACCATCTGGGGAACCGGAAATCCCGGTGTTGTTACACTCGGAGCGCCCAATGTGAATCCTTCAGGTTCTGCCGAAAATGTGTTTGCACTGCTCAAAACAGTGGAACTTTCGCTGGGTAAACTTTTAGGGCAGGGAATTGGTGCAGGTTCCATGTTTACGGGGTTTTTCAAACTTAATCTTTCAAATCCCATTTCTTCGGCAAAATTCGGAGTACCCTACTCAGCACGGCCAAAAGCATTCAGTATTAAATACAAATACAGTCCCGGCCGGATGGTGAAAGACGGAAAACTGAACAACCTGCCCAACGCAAAAGATTCTTGCGATATGAGTATTGTTTTAACCGATAGATCAACCGAGCCATACAAACAGGTGGCAGTGGCCTGGTTCAGAAGTGGCGAAAACATAACGGAATGGAAAACAATCACACTGAATTTTAAATATGGTGTAATTACATCTCCGGCCAGTTACGAGCGTCCGAAGGATGTGTACATTCTCGACAACAACAAGGAACGGCTTGTTCCGGTGGTGTACGGAACCGGTAATGAAAAGCCTACACACATTTCGGTGGTGTTTGCATCGAGCCACCGTGGCGACTTTTTTGAAGGTGCGCCCGGCAGCGAGCTTTTTGTTGATGACCTTGAACTGATATATGAATGATTTCCTGTCAGGGTAATGGATATTAAAAGAAAATTGTAATAAAAACAGTATGCATAAAAAATGGTTTATTCTCATGGTTTTGCTGACAACTCTGGTGTCGGTGAGGGCTCAGGAATACAAAGTTGGGGTGGTAACCGATTTTGTTCAATCCGCTGAATTGGATTCAATAATTCAAACCATAGTAAAGCAGTTTGACCAAACTTTAGGATCAGCAAAAAATGTGATTCTGCTGAAAGAAAATGTGTCGTACAAAAATCTGATGCTGGAGGAGACTGCAAAAAATTATGGCCGAATCGCTGAAAAGACCGACCTGGTGGTATTAATAGGTGGGAACAGTATTAAAGCTGTATCTGAACAAAAACTTTTCCCAAAACCTACCTTCGGTATTGGTGTTATCGACCCTTTGATCCAGGAGATTCCTTATGTGAACGGCAAATCAGGAATCTCTAATTTTACCTATATATGTCAGGTTAACAGATTAGAGACTGATCTTTCAACATTTAAGAATATTGTTCCGTTTAAACGGCTGACATTCATGGTCAATCCGGGAACCACCATATCACTCGATGAGAACAGAACCAACACAGGATTAAGCGCTCTCGAAGAAAAACTGGATATTAAAATTGATATTCTGGAAATGGGAAAAGATATTGACGCGCTTATGAATGGCTTATCACCAGAAACTGAAGCTGTATATATTTCTGATTTTGGCATCATGTCGAATGCCGAGATTCGTAATCTGGCCGATCGGTTGGTGGAGCGTGGATTGCCCTCTTTTTCAGGAAATACAAGAGACGTCTATCAGGGAATTATGGCGAGTCAGGCTGATGAAAACAGTTTTGATGTGATGTTACGCAAACTCGGGGTAATGGTTGATGATGCGTTAACGGGCAAACCAGTTGAAGATTTGGATGTTACTATTAACTATTCCGAGAGTCTTTCAATTAATGAGAAAACGTTGGAAGCTTTAAATATAAATTTACCTTTCGAACTTTTGTTTACCTCAAAATCGGTGAAACAAAATGGTGGTTTGCCTTTATATTCACTCGAAAATATCATTGAATTTGCTTTTAAGAATAATCTTAAAATAGCGGTTTCAAACCAGGATATTGAATTGGCCTTACAGAATGTAATGGCTGCAAAAACTGCAATACTGCCCAATCTTGATTTGTTTTTGAATGGCCGTCAAATCAATGTTGAAAGTGCAAATGCCTCAGCCGACCAGCCACAAAGTTTATTAAGCGGAAAACTGCAATTAGACCAGGTGATTTATTCCCAAAAAGCAATTGCCGGAATTAAAATAGCCAAATACTATGAAAAGGCCCAGGAGTTTTTAACCGAAGCTGAAATTCAGGAGGTTATATTAAACACCTTCAACGATTACCTGAATGTGTTGGCGGCCAAATCGGTTCTGGCTATCGAAAAGGAAAATCTTGTGAACCTTGAAATAAACCTGAATATTGCCAGATTGCAGGTAAATTCAGGGGCTTTGGGCAGGGCAGAACTTTACAGATGGGAGAGCGAAATGGCACGGGCCAAACAAAATGTTGTGGTGGCTTCCACAAACCTGTCGGAGTACAAATTTATTCTCAACAACCGGCTGGCTTATGCACTTGAAAAGGAATTCGATATCAGCGATATTTCAGTTGACAGCGAAATTTATAAAAAGTTCCGAACCGGTGTTCTCTCAAAACTTATCAAAAACATAAACGACATTAAGGTAGTTACCAATTTTCTGGTGAAAGAATCGCTGGAATCAAATCCGAATAAGAAATACATTGTAGAGCAAATGAACGCGCTTGAAAGACAAAGGATTCAAAATAAACGTCTTTTTTACCTGCCCGACATTTCATTACAGGCACAAACAAATCAGTCGCTTGCAAGAGGTGGTGCAGGTTCTCAACCAATTAACGGAAAGGATTTTATTGATAACACATGGAACGTGGGAGTTGGGCTTAGATATCCTGTTTTCGCTCAAAACCTGAGGAAAACAGAACTGGCAACAACAACAATAAAACTCGAGCAGCTCAACAATTCAAAAGCCCAGCTCGATAACGACCTCGAACTGGCCGTCAGGTCATCGATGTTAAAATCAATAGCCGCTTCAACCAATATCGATTTTAGCCGGATTGCATCTGAAAATGCCGATAACAATTTTACACTGATGCAGGTTCGCTATAAAGGCGGCGATGTGGATATTACCCAATTAATTGATGCACAGCGGTCCTCAATGCAATCAAAACTGGAGTATGCAGTTTCGGTGTTTGACTATATAAGAAGCCAGTTGAATATCGAGTTTGCGGTAGGTTTCTTTTCATTTATTACTCCCGAAGACAAGATTGAAGAATTCAAAAACAGGTTTATACAATATTCAAATTCCATAACATATGAAAAATAATTTTACCAGGGTTGTGTTTACAGCGCTCATATTGATGGTGCTGTCAATCGGATGCAAGGAAAAAGCAGTAGAAAAAGCTGAAATCCTTCGACCGGTTAAATATTTGGTTGCCGGAACCGGTGATGCAAGGAAAGTGAGAACCTTTAGCGGATTTGCCCGTGTTGGTAACGACGTAACGCTAAGTTTCAGAACTGCAGGTATAATTGTATATAAAAATGTAGCAAAAGGGCAGTTTGTAAAAAAAGGTAAGCTTTTGGGCAAGCTAGATAATGTTGAAGCACAACTGGCTTATGAAAAGGCGATTTCGGAATTAAAAAGGGCAGAATCGGAAATGAACACCACTGAAACCAATTTCAACAGGATTAAATACCTGTATGAACAGGGTGCCAAGCCGCTTATTGAATACGAAAATGCAAGGAATGCCTCTAAAATTGCCGCATCGCAATATGAAACAACACAACGCAACACCGATATTCAGAAAACACAACTGGAATATGGATTTATCTACGCACCAATGGATGGTATTGTACTTGAAGCCACCGGCAATGTGAACGAACGGGTTGACGCGGGTCATGCTTTTGTGCTTTTGAATGTGTCGGATGGCAGAATGAAAGTGACTGTCAATCTCCCCGAAAGTGTAATCAACCTGATAGATTTGAATATGGCGGTGCAAATAAAATTTTCTGTAATTCCTGACAAGGTATTCACAGGAAACATCATCGAGATTTCACCCGATGTATCGCAGGAATCAGCAACCTATCCGGTTGATATTGCTGTTGTTGACCCTGTAAACGAGATAAAACCGGGTATGGCAGCCAATGTTACATTCGATTTTACTTCAGAAACAACGAATGACGAAAACAGAATCATTCTGCCGGTTAAAACACTGGGCGAAGATGCTTCCGGAAATTTTGTTTTTGTGGTACAAACCGCTGATGAAAAAACCGGTCAGGTGGTCAAAAAACAAGTAAAAATCGGGCAATTAACAACCGATGGATTTGAAATTATAAGTGGAATATCTTCAGGAGACAAAGTGGTAACCGCTGGCTTACAAACCCTGCTCGACGGTCAGAAAGTCAGCATTCAATAATAAAGTAGTATGAACTTTACGAAATTTTCAATAGAAAAAAACCGCGTCGTACTAAGTTTATTAGTTGTCGCAATTATCATGGGGTTTGTCATTTATCAATCGCTCTCTCGCGACAGTATGCCTCCCTATACAGTGCGTGTGGCTTCCATTGTTACCTCGTTCCCGGGCGCCAGCCCTGAAAGGGTTGAATTGCTGGTTACCGATAAAATTGAAAAGGTAGCGCAGGAACTGCCCGAACTTAAACTGGTAAAAAGCACTTCGCGTACCGGCTTATCAGTAGTATCGGTTGAACTGAGCATGGAGGTTGGCCCAAAAGATTTACAGCAGGTTTGGGACCGACTGAGAAGAAAACTTGGAGCAATCAGCGACCTTCCCGCTGAGGCCCGCTGGCAACTCAAAGACGATGGTGTTGGTGAAGTATTCGGGATTGCCATTGGCCTTACCAGTGACGGTTTTTCTTATGCCGAAATGAAAACGTATGCCGATGAATTAAGAAATTCTCTCATAAAACTGAACGATGCGGCAAAAGTTGAAGTCAACGGTATTCAGGAAGAACGCATTTTTATTGAGTTCGACCACGTGAAACTGAAGTCGTACGGACTAACTGCCGTTGGCCTCAAAAACATCATTAACAACACAAATATCCTCAACTCGGGCGGTGAAATCACTGTTGAAGATGAGCGGATAATTCTTGAACCTACCGGTAATTTTAACAGCCTTGGCGACATCGAGGGAATGCTTGTTCCGGTGGGACAGGGCGGCCAGATTCTGAAACTTGGCGACATTACCACCATCAGAAGAGGATATACTTATCCGTCAAAACAAATTGTAAAAATCAACGGAGAAAAGGCAATATCACTGCATGTTTCGCTCAAAAAAGGCGCTAACATCATTAAATTAGGTCAGGAGATTGATGCCACATTGCTCGATTGGAAACAAAAGTTACCTATCGGTTTGGAGGCTTTCCGCATTTCGTCACTCGATTATTACATCGATAATAAAATCAGCGATTTTGTTTCTAACCTTCTCCAATCAGTGGCTATCGTGCTGGCAGTCATGTTTATTTTTCTGGGAATGCGAACCGGGTTTGTTGTTGCCAGTCTGATTCCAATTGTTACCATTACCACTTTAATGGCGATGGGTTTGATTAATATGGGATTAAACCAGATTACACTTGCGGCTTTGATTATGGCACTTGGGATGATGGTAGATAACGGCATTGTAGTGGCAGAGTCAATCATGGTTAAAATGGAAGAGGGTGTTTCCCTGACGAAGGCAGCTATCGATTCCGGCTCTGAACTTATTGTTCCGTTGCTGATTTCCACATTGACCACTTCGGCTGCATTCCTTTCGTTTTACCTGGCCAAATCGGTTATGGGCGATATCATGGGGCCTCTTTTTGTGGTAATTACCATTGCACTCGTCATTTCGTGGATTATTTCGCTGACCATCATTCCGCTTTTTGCTGTTTCATTTTTGAAAATGAAAGGCAAAAACGAAAAGGTTAGTTTGATCGACAGAGCAATCAATGAATTAAAGAAAGGATATAAGTCGTTGATTCTTTTTTCGCTGGCACATAAAAAGGGTGTGCTGGTCACTATTGTCGGCTTGTTCTTTCTGTCGATTTTTGGTTTTACCAAACTTGCCTTTGTCTTTTTCCCCGACAGCGACCGAAATATGGTAACCATTGACGTTACATTGCCGGAAGGAACAAAAATTAATGCCACAGAAACGGTAATTTCCTCAATCGAAACTTTTATAAGGGACACATTATTGGTTAATGAAACCAGAAAAGAGGGTATTGTTGACTGGTCGGCCTACATTGGCGAAGGTCCTTCATCCTACGACCTTGGGTACAATCCCGACGAACCCAATTCAAATTACGCCCACATGCTGGTGAATACAACTTCTTTTGACGTAAACGGTGAAATCATAAAAACACTTGACGAATTTTGCTATTCAAATTTTCCGAATGCCGACATAAAAATAGCCAGATTGGGGTCAACAGGCGGCGGGTCGCCCATCGAAATAAAAGTGTCGGGAAAAGATCCCGATAAATTATCGGCAATAGCCAGCGAAGTTAAAGCCAGATTGTTTGCAATTAACGGAACAAAAAATATAAAAGACGACTGGGGGCCAAAAGGGAAAAAGTTTATCATCGAAATTGATCAGACAAGTGCGCAACTTGCCGGAGTAACAAACAGTGATATCGCCATTTCGCTTCAAACCGTGCTCGATGGTTTCAATACCGGGGAATTTCGCGAGGGTGATGTATCTATCCCGATTGTTATGCGAAGTCATGAAAATGAACAGCAGACACTTGAGTCACTGGAAAGTCTGAATGTTTATGCCCAGAATTCCGGTAAAAGTGTACCATTTTTACAGGTTGCACATGTTATTCCACAATGGCAATACACTAAAATCAAGCGGTTGAACCTGAACAAAACGGTTATCATTTCTTCGCAATTGGCAGCCGATGCCAATGCCTCGGCAATTACCGCCGAAATCAAACCCTGGCTCGACGAACAAAAACAGAACTGGGGCGAAGGATATAGCTTCACCATGGGAGGCGATGCAGAGAAAACTGCTGATAACATGGGCGCTGTGTTTATGTTTTTACCTCTGTCCATTTTTATCATTGTATTGCTGTTAATTATCCAGTTCAATTCATTCCGTAAAATGATAATGATTTTGTTGACAATACCACTTGGAGTTATCGGGATGGTGCTGGGTCTGTTTGTTTTCCGGACACCTTTCGGATTTATGGCTTTTTTGGGAGTAATTTCACTTGCGGGAATTGTGATTAACAACGCCATTGTTTTAATTGACCGTATGGAAATTGAAGAAAAAGAACTTCAGCGCAAACCGCAGGATGCCATTATTGCGGCATGTTTACAACGATTCAGGCCGATTTTGCTGGCAACATTTACTACAGTTCTTGGATTAATTCCGCTCTACCTGGGTGGTGGTGAAATTTGGGAACCCATGGCTGTAACCATTATGGTGGGACTTTTATTCGGTACTGTGATTACACTTTTGTTCATCCCTTCTTTTTACAGCGTACTGTATAAAGTAGATTACAAAGACTATAAATTTAACGAAGAACTGATGAACTGAGATGGTTTCGATGCTCTATAAAAGAAGATTTACACTATTCCTCATCAGTTTTTTGCTGATGCTTTTTGGCGATATTTTTATCACCCCGAAATGGTACTATGAGTTTCAAACAATATTGATTCTGCAAAATATGCTGGTTAGTTTGCTGCTTTTTCAACATTCATCAAAACTGAAAAAGTCAGTGATTGTTACGCTGATTATACTTGGAATAGCATCACGTGTTTATCCGCAAATTAATCCTGAAGTCGGCAATTATTTTTTCGTAACAGCATATTTGCTTTATTTTTTAATTGTAAGCTACCAGTTGTTCAAAGATTTACTATTCCAGAAAGAACTGGGTATCGAAACCCTGTCTGCTGCTTTCAGTGGTTTTATACTGCTGGGAACTTTTTCGAGTATCATTTTTATTTCAATGGATTCTTCAGGAGCATTCAGGGGGCCCGACGGACCAATATCCTATTCCGATTATCTCTACTTCAGCTTTGTAACTCTTTTGACCATTGGTTATGGAGACATCGTACCTATAACCGAAATATCAAAAAAAGCCATAATTCTGATTGGATTGATTGGCCACTTTTATACCGTTTTTCTGGTTGGAATTGTAATTGGTAAATTTCTTAAAAACCAAAATGCAGAGGAATCTGTCAATTAAAATTAGAGGCATACTGTTATGAATAAGAATACAATTTACAGAAGTTTTAGGGCAATCCTGATTTTCATATTTATAGGTATTTACTGGTCGGAAACCATGGCACAGGAGAATAGCACCATAAACAACGACGCTGTTTGGGTGCAAAAAGATCTCCCTCAAATTATCAGGGGTGCGTTAGGCAAACCACCTGTAGCCAAAAGCGATGAAAAAGGTTCCTTATTACTTATTCCAATCATAGCGTCGAATCCGGCTACAGGGTTTATGGTTGGGGTAGGAGGCCAGTATGCCCGTAAATTCAAGGGAAGCGACCGTTACTCTTCGTTTAACGGAAGTACTCAGTTTACATCGAAAGGTCAGAAAATGTTTTTTGTAAAAAACAGCATTTATACCCGGGATAACAAGTTTTATTTAAACGGCGACTGGCGATTCCTTATTTTTTCACAACCAACTTATGGTTTGGGAACCGATGCGCCCGAAGGAGGTATTCTCGATTATCAGTTTGGACTGAGCGGAATTGAAACTACTGCCGATTCGCTGGCGCAACCCATGGAGTTTAACCATGCCAAAATTTACCAGACCGTTTCAATAGAACTAACCGAAAATTTGTATGCCGGTATTGGATATAATTTCGATTCCTACACCAAAATTATCGATGAAAAACTAAGTTTGCTGCCCGGCGACACGCTATTAACGAGTCATTATGTTTACAATAAGTATTACGGTTTTACTACCGACAGGTATTTTTCATCGGCAGTTAACCTGAGTCTTACCTTCGACTCGCGTGATAATATGATAAATCCGTACAAGGGATATTATGCAATGGCAAGCTGGCGGGGTGGGCTAAAACTACTTGGAAACAAGGAGAATACAAGTTACTGGCAGGTGGAATACAGGAGTTATCATTCCCTGTCGAAAAGAGTTCCACGTCATCTGGTTGCGTTCTGGCTGATGGGTAATTTTGCGCGCGAAGGTGAATTTCCGTACATGATTTTACCAGCCACCGGCTACGATCAGCGAGGGCGCAGTGGTCGCGGATATGTTCAGGGACGTTACAGGGGAAATAATTTTGTGTATGGCGAAACCGAATACCGTTTTCCTTTATCGCGAAAAGGGGGAGTGCTTGGCGGAGTGGTTTTTGTAAATGCAACATCTGCCGACAATCCGGTGAAAAAGCTGCACCTTTTTGATTCAGTAAAACCAGGTTATGGATTCGGGTTGCGTATTATGGCCGACAAACGGTCACGCACCAACCTTTCCATTGATTTTGGATTTGGTGAAAATTCGGGAGGTTTTTACCTTGCTGCTTCAGAAACTTTTTGAATTTTTACGGCATGATACTATTGTCAATTTTAAAAATGAACCAACTTAGGAATCCATTTTAAAAAGAAAATCATTTGAAAAGAAATGAAATTAACCCAATTATTCAATGAATTTTTCAACAGCGAAAAAGTTGGAGGATTGATATTAATTTTTGTGACTTTACTTTCATTAGTGATCGCAAACTCGTCAATGCAATCAAGTTATATTAATTTCTGGCATATCGATTGGGCTGGGCATAGTTTGGTACATTGGATTAATGATGGACTAATGACCATCTTTTTCCTGCTAATTGGTCTGGAACTCGAACGGGAAATTTATATCGGAGAACTTTCGAACCTGAAAAATGCTTCACTACCAATCTTTGCAGCAATAGGAGGAATGGTTGTTCCCGTGCTTTTATTCTTTATTATCACCTTTAGCTCTGAAACTCAGTCAGGGGCAGCAATACCAATGGCTACAGATATTGCTTTTGCCATTGGTATTCTATCGCTTATGGGAAGCAAGGTCCCCTCCTCGTTAAAAGTATTCCTTACAGCACTTGCTGTTATTGACGATTTAGGAGCTATTCTGGTTATCGCCATTTTTTACACCAGTACCATATCAATTCTTAATCTCGTTATTACATTGATTATCTGGGGTACGCTACTTTTCCTGAACAGAATGAAAGTCCACAGTCTTTTCCCATATTTGATTGGTGGTGTGGCGATGTGGTATTTTATGCTAAATTCAGGAGTACATGCCACAATTACAGGAGTTTTGCTGGCATTCGCCATACCATTTGGCGATGGCGACGCAAAATCACCTTCCTATATTCTCCAGCACCTTTTGCATAAGCCTGTTGCCTTGATTATTCTGCCATTATTTGCGATAGCAAATACCTGTATTGCAATAGGTTTCGACTGGTATTCGGGATTAACTCAATCAGCCAGTTTGGGTATAATGCTTGGTCTTTTATTTGGCAAACCTCTTGGTATCTTTCTCTTTTCATTGCTTGGAGTGAGTTTAGGCATTTGTTCCCTGCCAAAAGACCTGAAATGGAAAAACATTATCGGGGTAGGATTTTTAGGTGGTATTGGATTCACCATGTCCATTTTTATCACTCTTTTGGCATACGATGATTCAGTATTAATTGATAGGTCAAAAATTGCAATCCTCATTGCTTCACTATTTGCCGCCATTATTGGTTTTGTTACCCTTAAACTGAGTTTAAGAAATTGAAAAATAGCTGCGCTGAGGGTGTATAAATGATAAACAATTACATTATTAATTATCTCAGAAAGATGCGGAAAAAGGTCATTTTATGATTATACTCAATTACCTTCTAAAATTCTAAATCTATTTTTATAGTGACCACCCAATCCCCGTCTGCATTACATAATCGTATTCCGATGAACCTGTTGCAGGCTGGTTGTCAAAATTCCAGGTAAACCCTATTTTGATATAGAAGTCGAGTGGGAGATCGTATTTTACATCTGATTTGAAATCGGCTCTTAACCTGCCTTTTTCCGTGATTCCCGGATAAACAACAAGTTTTGTCAGCAGGCTCAAATCGCCGGCATTAAAAAAGTTGAGTTCGGTACCGGCAAAACCCTCCCAACTATTTTTATCGTCTTCTGAGGCTTTATATTCTTCCTTGTTAAAGTTTGCTCCTGCTGAAAATCCCCAATAGACTTTGTTGTTATTGATAATGTAATTCCCTATCCCTAATTTGGCGGTGGAACGTAGTTTTATCTGTTGTTCGTTATTGGTTACAAAATCGAGCGATGCCAGAGGATACCAGTCGTTGGGTAAAAAGACTCTAAAAGTGGCACCTCCATCTGTTCGTTCAATATGGTCTGTATTGTCCTGTTTCGAATTCAATGTATTGTAGTTAATATCCAACTGCCATTTGGAATCCTTGTATCCAAAATTACTGCGCATAGAAATCTGTTTTAAGTTGTTCGAACGCGTCATATTAAATCCAAAATCGATGGATGCATATGCCTTTCCCCAGAACCCGGAATTTACATCTTTCAAAAATACAATATCCTTTAGCAGAACAACGGATTCATTTCCCTTTTGAGGAACAATGGTAATCGAGTCGTTGGTGGCGGGTTTAAATTTCCCTTCGAACCGGAAACCTTTGGTCATTCTTATCAGAAAAACCCTTTCTGAATGAATTTCCCTGATGTTTCCCCAATCGATGGTAAAATCGTCGTCGCTGAAGGTGGTTTCCATTTTCAGCACATTCTTGTCGAGCTCTTTAATTTCTCCAACTATGTTTTCTCCATGTTTAAATACGATAGAATCCTTTTGTGCAAATACACCGATTGCAGTTGATTGTAATAAGAATAATATGAACAGAAGTTTTCTCATTTTACATACCTTTTATCAGGCAATCTGAATCCGGGATAATTGTTGCAGTCCTTTTTTTGTAAGATACGGATAATAACAATTCAGAATTCCTTTCAGGTAAACAACTTTCATTTCGCTGTAAGGTTTGCCGGTATGATAGATTTCGAGACTGATAATCCAGGTCGTAAAAAGATTGATAATTTGAAAACGGAATATTTCGAAATTCTCCTCATTAAGTATTTCGGCTTGAACAAGTCCGGTATCAACAAGCACCCTGATACCGGGTTCCATTTGTTCACTGTTGGATTTGTAGCTTGATGTAATCTGACTGTGCATTTCAATCTGTGCGCTGTTTGTGGTTGCAATAAATATAATAGCGCTGCGGTATTCATACTGTAAATCCATTATAGCGGAATACAAATTTGCCAGTTTTTCAATAGACATTTCACTGTTAAAATCAAAACTGCTGACCAAACTGCTGTATCTGGTGTTATATTCCTGCGAAAGCGCCACAAAAATATGATCCTTGTTCGGGAAATGATTGGTAATTTTTCCCTTTGTAATGTTCAGTTTTGCGGCTAACTGGTCAAGGGTGAGCCTTATTCCCCCTTCATTAAAAATTTTTCGTGCTTCCTGCAGTATTGAACTGCGCGTTTCTATTCCCTTTTTATAGTATGCCATAATTTCGGTTTGAATAAACAGAATTTCAGAATGATTCAGTCATGTTAAAATAAATCAGGGTTTGGCCCTCAAGTGGGCTTCGTCCGACATCGAATCTGAAATTCATTCTGGGTTGAAGTTCAATTCTGAAGCCTCCGCCGTAATTCGGTAAAACTCCGTCAACTTTTGTAATTTTTGGCCCTATAAAACCTGCACCTATCCAGGCAACAAAACCCATCCTCTCGGCAAGTTTCGACCAAAAGCCCGTCATATCAGTGTTTATCATGTGCCTGTATTCTGCCATTATGAAATGAGTTGATTTGTCGCGGTACTGACCTTGATAATAACCTCTCAAATCGAAAGGGGAACCCAGAAAAGGCAAGCGGGTGAGCGGCACATCGCCAAACGAATTCTTTGAATTCACCGACCACGCCAGAACCTTTCGTTCCCCCATTTTTTTCAACGACACATACTGGCGATAATCGATATTTATCAACCCTGTTGTTGAGTTGGTTCCCCAAAAAGATGGATTAATTCCAGCTCTGAAATCGAGGTAAATACCTGAATATGAATTGGATGGAACATCACGCGTGTCGTATGAAACATTAATTCCGGCACCTCCTTCAACAGCTTTGTATCCGGTCGAATCGCCTCCCTGTTCAATAAAAACCGGGTCATTCTGTACGCCGGAAGAAGGTTCATGCATCAGGTCGTAGGTATAGTTGATCACCGGTCCGGCAAAAAAATCGCTGCTTTTAATCCTGAAAATAAAAACAGGGTTAAACAGGAAGGTTTGAGCCTGAAAGAGAGTTGTTTCTTTGCCCCTTTGAGTCTCGTTGTTTGTGTTGAAACCAACGCCATAATAGTTATCGCCGGTCATTTTGAAGATGAACTGCCCTAAAATCCTGAACTTATCGTGATTGAAAAACAGTTGTGGCCTCGATGCAATGGAAAAACCTAACCCGTTTCCAAAAGTAAAGGCAAAAGCCATGGGAACTACCGATCGGTGCAAAGTCAAGTCACTTGCATCGGTTCTGAAAGTCACCAGTGTACTTCCGCCAATCAGGAAGCCAAAATCAGGAGTATATCCCGGGCCTCCGAGTACGCTGAACCTGAAGTTTTTATCTGTTTTAACAATATTCAGAGAATCTCTTGCGGAGCTTAGTTCCTGACTTTTTACTTGTAAAGCCTGAAGAAAAATCAGCAAAACGACCACGTAATAATAACGTAAATAACTCATGTTCTTAGCTAATAAAGCAATTCAACATTTCTGACTTCAAGTTTCGATCCCATCCGGTTTCTTGTTGGATCGGTACCTGCTCCCTTGTATTTCCAGCCACCGGCACTGGCATTGAGCGTCATAGACAGATGTGTTACAGC
>Ga0247841_10008827_pt1 | contig 14326 bp, 8 predicted proteins | sample LaCruzMarch2015__2_FD_192410 | JGI IMG/M metagenome (GOLD analysis project Ga0247841, IMG submission 192410) | Freshwater microbial communities from meromictic Lake La Cruz, Castile-La Mancha, Spain - LaCruzMarch2015_18m | ecosystem: Environmental > Aquatic > Freshwater > Lake | place: Spain...
AAATTTTCCCTTTGAATTATTTTAATTTATTTCTCTTGAGTTGTAAATGCTAAATGGTGTAAACTGTTAACAAATGGCCAAATTCCTGCTCCATAGCCTTTTTTTAATCGTTGCCGTTGTCCTGGCTTTTTTCTGGACCAGTAGCCCTTCCCTTTCCTATTACACTCTCCAACTAATCGCTGTTTTTGTCGTTTTCTTTTTTATTAATCAGATTATTAGCCGTCATCGTCGTCAAAAAATTAATCTAACTATTGATTCGGTTGTTTTTACGATGATTATTCTTCTTTTGGTTATTTCTACTGGTGGACTAACTTCTCCTTTATTTTTTCTAGTTTATTTTTTAATGTTTGGCTTGGCTTTGCTTTTTGAACCCTTAATCACTGTTTCTCTAACTGTTGCTATTGTTCTGTTTTTTCTTTTTACTCCCAGTCAAGCTGAACCCATGAAAGAAATTCTTCAGCTTTTTTCTTTGATTCTAATTACCCCAGTGGCTCTTTTCTTTGGCAAACAATATCTAAAAGTGCTAGTTGATGAAGAAAAGATTAAAATCCTGGAGGAAGAAAGCGAAATTATGGAAGGAGATATCAAAAAGGAAGAAACGGATATTCTTCTCTGGACCTCGTTAGAATTAAAAAGTCATCTAGCGGATATTTTAGATGAAACCAGCCAGCTTTTAGCTGATATTAGTCATTTAACCAGCAACCAAAAAGAAAGATTGCTAAAAATCCGCCAAAAAGCCATCAGACTTTTAGAAAGTGGCCAAAAATTGGAAAAAGAAGTTGATAAAACTACCGACGAATAAGCCTTTTTAAAACCGCATGTTTAATTTTAAATCAATAAAAATCATTAGCTTGATCTTTCTACTTTTTTTATTTTTATCTTCAAAAAAAGTAGAAGCTGCCTCCCCTAATCTTAATTCTGATAATTACCGTATCACTTGGCCTAACCTTAATATGGCTGGCGGCGGTTCAACTTCGGCTGATTACAACATCTCTATTACTGGTGGCCAAACTTCTCCAGGCTTGTTCTCTTCAACTGGTTTTAAAATCCGCTCTGGTTTTCAATATATTCACTCGATTATTCCTTTTTCTTTTAGAATTTCCGCTTTATCTTTAAATTTTGGTGAATTAACAACTAATGTTTTAACCAATAAAAAAGAATTAACCTTAAAAGTTAATTCCGGTTCAGCTGGTGGTTATCAAGTCACAGTTCAAGAAAACAAAGCTTTAACTTCAACGGCTGGGACAACCATTATTGATACCAGCTGTGATGTTGCCGATGCCTGTGATCAAAATGACAGTGGTACTTGGGCCTTAACAACTACTTATGGTTTTGGCTATACCATGACCGGCAAAGACGTCCCAACAGAATTCAGTACTGGTAAATATAAAAGATTTGCCAATGCCAGTAACCTTCCAGCTGAAAATCCCGTTAAAATTATGGGATTAACTCCAGCTGAAGATGTGGTCGCAGAAAGAAATAAAATAGCCACAATGAGTGCCAGAATTAATATTGGTGGTTTACAAGCTGCTGGTGTTTATCAAAATATTTTAACTTTTACAGCTATTCCTACCTTTTAAAAAAATGATTAAAAAAAACAAATTAAATAATAATTCAAAGAAAAGATTTTTAAAAATTAATATTTGTTTTTTTACTTTCCTCTGTTCTTTTTTAGCTTTGGGATTTTTCAGCCCAAATAAAGTTCAGGCCCAATCTTTAGAGCTCGGTCTTTATCCACCTTTACTGGAAGTAATGATTAAACCAGGCAAAAGCATCACTCAAGTTTATAAAGTTATTAACAGTAGCGACGTTGATTTGATTTTAAAAAGCAAAATTATTCCTTTTCAAGCAGCTGATGAATTTGGGGGTATTCAACTTCTGGAAAACCAGACATCTTCCCTAAGTCTTGAGTGGTTTTCTTTTCAAAATGCTGATTTAAATTTAGGTGACCAGTTTGTTTTAAAAGCTGGAGGCAATCAACAAGTTGTTTTAAAGATAAAAGTTCCAGAGAATGCTCCTGAAAATGATTATTATTTAACTTTACTTTTTGAAAACCAGCTGGAACCAATGTTGGGACTTTCTGCTTCTCAAGCTCAAATAAAAATTGGGGCGAATATTCTTTTAACAGTTTCTAGCAGTGGCGAGCCTTTGAAAAAAGCCGGCATTGAAGAATTTTCGCTAGACAATGCCCTTTTTAAAATTGGTTCTTACTCGTTTATCGATTCTTTCACTCAGCCACGTTTTATCTTAAAAGTTAAAAATCTCGGTAAAACTCTTTTTAAACCCATGGGGACCATCACGGTTTCTGGTTGGACTCAACAAAAATATCTTTTAGATCTTTTACCAGAAAATATTATTACCGCATCTAGCCGTCAATTACGTTGTTTCTCTACAGCTAATAATCAACCCATAAGCTGTGTTTTAACTCCTAATTGGCAAACAAAACTCTTGATTGGTAATTATCAAGCTCAAGTTGATTTTGGCTTGGATAAAATTAGTAGTGACTATCAAACTAAAACCCAATTTATTGCTCTGCCCTTTAGCATTCTAGCGATTGTTGTTTTTTTGATTATTTTTCTTGGACTTATCCCCCGTTTTTGGAAAAAATAATTAAAAAACAAAGTCATATTAGTTTTTAGCTGGAAATAAAGGGGAAATAGCTATTGACAAGGGTTAGTAAAAGTTATCAAATATTACTATATAGCTATTGACAAGGGTTAGTAAAAGTTATCAAATACTATAATATATAATGAAAATATTTTTTAAGAAGAGCTCTTCTCCTCGCTTAGCCATTTTTTTGGCTTTTCTTTTACTCGTAGGTATTTTTTTTATTTTTAGCCAACCTCACCAATTAGAAGCTGACAGTTTAACTGCAGCTTCTGCTACCTTATCTAATCCACGTTTTTCTTTTTCCGGGCAGGTTGATGTAGGTGCTAGTTTCGGAACTATTGCTATTAACATTAAAACCGGTGGCAATATTGCTGATAAAAATACTAATCACCTTTTCCCTAAAGACCCAATCGCCATTGGCCCAATTGGTGATTTAACTGTAAGTTCAGTTGTCGATACCGACACTTTCATGGTAGGTATTGGCTTAACCGTACCAATTTCCGATTCTGATCCAATTTATGCTACTCAATCTGGAACTTTAACAGTAACCGCCTCCACGGCTAATAATATTCCGGCTAACGGTGATATTATTGTCACTATCCCTGATCCATCAACTAATGGCAATGATGGTGCCCCAGATACGGCTGCTTCAACTACTGACAATGGCTTTGATTTTAATAGCATTACTACTTCTAATGTTACCTGTCCTACTGGAGCTAACTGGAGTGTAACTTCCGCCACAGCTGGTAATGGGACTACTGGACATAAAGTTATCTGCACCACTAATGCCGAAGTTCTAGCTGGCACTGCTCTAACAATGGTGATTGGTGATGGAACTCAAGGTTTAATTAACCCCGCTCCAATTTATTCCGGTCATACTCAGGGCTTAGCAGATACTTATACCATTACTGTCCAAACCAGAGATCTTAGTGATAATATAATCGATGACGTTAACACTAAAGTTGCTCCAGTAGAAGCAGTTTTAGTTTCAGCCACAGTTGATATGACTTTAACTTTCCAAGTTCAAGGAGTGGCTACCGGCACTTCAGTTTGCGGAACTGCAGCTACTATAACAACTACTCCAGTTTCAGTTCCTTGGGGCACTATTTCTACCGCTGATGTTTTTAGAAATGCCGCTCAAAGATTAACAGTGACTACCAACGCTGAGGATGGTTACAGCGTTAAAATTGAAGAAAATGATCAGATGGGGAAAAATGGTAAAGTTTGTACTGGTGCTGCTGCTGGTGAAGCTCTAAGCTGTATTATGGATACTACTTGTAATGTCGGTACTCCCTGTTCTCAATCAACAGCCTCCGAATGGACTGATCCAGCTAATTATTATGGTCTAGGTTATTCTTTACAAAATGTTGATGGCTCTGATGCGGCTTTCCTTTATAATTCTGATAATTGCACCGCAACTCTTGGTGGGGGTACTGGCAGTTTCTGTGCCAAACAAGTCCCTGACCAGGAAGTAACTCCAACCGCTGAAACAAAAGAAGTTATTATGAGCAATACTGTTCCAGTCAATTCTAAAGATATTTATACCTGTTACCGTATTGCGGTTTCCGGTACTCAACCAGCTGGATACTATTATAATAAGGTTAAATACACAGCCACAGCTACCTTTTAAAAAATATGAAACTGCCTAACAAAAAAATCATCTTTGCCGCCTTAGCCCTGACAATCTTAACTTCTTTTTCTCTAGTCAAAAAAATTAATGCCGAAGAGATTTTACCGATCACAGTGGCCCCAGCCAAACAGGAAGTTATGGTTAATCCCGGTGAAAAAACTGCAGTAGTGGTTAAGTTTATCAATCAAGGAACAACTGCCATTTCCGGAGCTTTAAAAGCCGCTGATTTTGTTGTTGAAGATAGTGAAGGCACACCAATCTTTTTAGAAGGCAATAACAGTCCATCTTCTCCCCGCTTTGCGGCGGCCAATTGGGTTGAATTGCCTTATGATCGAATAACTATTGCTGCTAAAAATAGTGTTATTGTCCAAGCTAAGATTAACGTTCCTCAAGATGCTTTAGCTGGTGGCCGTTACTTCGGTATCTATTTTGAACCAGGTGGTGAAATTTCTAACAGTCCTACAGAAAACGGAGCTGAAACCCCAATTACCATTCGTTTAGCTGGTTTAGTTTTCCTAAGAGTAGCTGGACCAGTTGAAGAAAGTGCTTTTATCACCCAATTAACCGCTCCCCGCTTTTTAGAATACGGACCGATTAGTGTTAAAGCGGAAATTAAGAACAAAGGTAATTATCATATCCGACCTAAAGGAACCATTAGTATCACTAGCATCTTTGGTAAAAAGGTTGATGAAAAAGTTATCAGAGAAGCCAATATCTTCCCTGATACTTCCCGTTTCTTTGAAAATAGCTTAGGTCAAAAATGGCTTTTTGGTAAATATAAAATCGATCTTACTGCTTCTTATGGTGAAACCGGTAAGGTTTTAACCGCTACCATTTTTACCTGGATTATTCCTTGGAGATTAATCATCATTATTATCCTCACAATAATTATTGTGACTCTCTTAATTTCTCTTCTTGTTCGTCGCTTAAGAAAACATGAAGCGGTCCTTGAAGAAAAAATCCAGGAGTTGGAAGAAAAACTGGAAGATAAACCAACAGAAAATAAGAAAAATTAAGGAGCAAAAGGGATGCTCAATCTCCAAACCCTAAGAAAAACAGCTTTAAAAATCTTTTGTTTACTTATTATCTCTGACTTGTTTTTAAAAAACCCATCTATCTCTTCAATTTTAGCTGTTGAAAATCCTCAAAGTTTTGAAATCACTGTTTCTGCTTCTATTGGCGAACCAAAATTAACTCTTTTCGGTTATTCCTCCCCCAACAGCTTAGTCCAGCTCCAAGGTGAAAGAGTGGCTGAAGAAACCATTGCCAATGATTCTGGTTATTTCCTTTTTGATCGCATTTTTCTACCTTTACCTAGTCCTGATTATCCAGAACTTTGCTTAAATGCCATCGATACTGAAAGCCGGACTTCCTTTCCTACTTGCTTACCAGCTTTACCTCTTGGTCCTTATAATATTAGTGTTGGCCCAGTTCTTCTATCACCAACTATTAGCTTAGAAAAAGGCTATTTCTTACCTGAAGAGTTAATTAATGCCCAAGGCTTAACTATCCCCAACACTGAAGTCACTATTTTTTTAGCAAATGAAGCTGGCAAAAAATCTCTTTTATCTAAAATCCAAAAGGTTTTATCTCCTACTGCTATGGCTTATTCTCTTCCTCAATATAAGATAAAAGCTGATTCTCAGGGTCGTTTTGATTTTAATTTGCCAACAGTTAAACAAACTAATTGGCGGCTTTTTGCCTCCTCTCAATTCCAAGGTTCTCCCAGCCCTAAATCCAACAGTTTAAGCTTTAAAGTTCTCAATTGGTGGGAATGGCTTTGGTTAGTAATCATTAATGTTTTTGGGGCTTTTTTAAGGCTTATAAGGCCTTATCTTTGGTTGATTGTCATTCTTCTCCAGATCTTAATGGCCACTATTCTTTTAGGCCATAAAAGAAAAACCAAAGAATTGAAAAAAAATACCAATAGAGCTTGGGTTTATAAAAAAGCCCTTTTTATTTGAAGTTCAGTTTAACTCTTTGAGGTAAAATCTGATTATTAGTTTTAGCTTCTAAGTAATAGTCACCAGGACTAGAAGCAGCAATATCGAAGTAAGCTCGACCTAAATTATCAGTTACTCCTTGAACAATAGTTATCTCTAGTTTCTCATTCTGACCTAAAAAAACCGCTTGGTTAGCCACTCCTCTACCTTGATTATCTAAAAGAAAGGCTGTTAACCTAATCTTTTCCTTACCTCCAGATTGAGCCGATAAAGGAGAGATAAATAAATAGGAATTTTCCAAAGCTACATCACCGGAAGTTTCCATAGAGGAAAAGGCCCGACCAAAAAAAGTGGTTCTTTGACGAATGAAAAAAACCGTTAAAGCTAAAGAAAATAGTAGAAAAATTATCAATAATAAAATTAGAAGAGCTAACCATTTCTTTCTTCCTCTTTTCTCTTTTTTTAACTCTTCCTCTAACTCTTTATTTAATTCTTTACTTTTGTTAAAATTATTATTGTCCATTTATTTTTAATAAAATTAATTGATTAATTTCATTAAAGCACTTTAGAAAGTTAAAAGTCAAAATTTCAAAAGTTATATTTATTAACTTTTATTTTTAAAATTATAATTTTTCTCTTAGAAATTAAGAAAAAATTAGACTTTAAAGATATTTGCCTCATTACTAAGGGATACTTTGAATAAAAAAAAGTTATTGGATAAAATAAGAATAGATAAACCTCTTTTTTCTCGATTTTCCCCTATTAAAAAGCTTTTTCAACTCCATATTTTTCTTAGCACTATTTCTTTTATTTGCCAAATTAAACACCATTAAAATAACTAAGGGATAAGCGAAAATTTTATTATTTTTTTCTCAATTTTTAATTGTTAAACCTCATTTCTTCGTAAATAATTTAAAAAACATCATTAAAATGGCTCAAAAGCTTTTTCTCTTGTTTTTTTGAAGCTTCGTTCACCTCTTTTTTTATTATAGGACTTCGTTTTTATAATAAAACGTTAATATATCACATAGCATCAACAGAACTCCGTCTTCTTCGTTGAAGCTCTTGCGGAAAATATGATTATTTTTGATATACTTTGTTATTGCATTTACCGCACATTTGCGGTAAATATAGTCAGTGAAAACCAGAATGAAAATATAAAATAGGTCTGTTTTAGCTATCTTTTAAACCTGTTCTAACTACATCAAATGTCACCTAATTAGCCTCTTGACAGCTTTGTCGAAACTTTATTATAGTAGTAATAGACGTATAATTTAAATATAATCCGTCTAATTTAAAGCTAAAAGGAGGCTTGCGGAAAATAAACTCCGCATAAAAAAACAAATGTTAAAATACAGCGAAAATTACACTTTTGAAAAATCAAGCAGTTTCCTCGGGCTAGCTGAAGCCGGAGTAGCGCTTTTAATTTTTGCCGGGACTTTTCTCTGGCTTTTTATTTAAATTAATTTTTTATTTTAAGCTTGAGAAAACAAGCTTTATCTATTCTTAAAAATGTATCTGCCCGAGCTTTTTAAAAATTATCTGCTGGTTCAAAAAAACTCTTCTGTCACTGCTAAAAATTACATTGCTGATTTAAACCACTTTCTTAATTGGCTCGATCGTAAAACAGGCATCAAATATCAAATTGTTGGTAAAGGTATTTTTAGTTTGTTTACCAAAGAAACCCTGGAAGAATATAAGGCTGATCTTTTAGCTGATGAAGCTCCCCTAGCCACCCTTAACCGCCGCCTATCAACCTTAAGAAAATTTGGCCAATTTGGTTTATCTCAAGGCTGGCTTAAAAATAATCCGGCTTTAAAAATGACCAATGCCACTTTTCAGGAAACAAAAATAGAATCTGAAGTCGGCGGAAAACTTCTTGAAGGCTTCCAAAAACAACTAGAGAAAGAAAAAGCCAGTCCCATCACCATTAAAAATTACGTTTCTGATTTAAGACATTTCTTAAACTGGCTGGAAGCAAATTAAAGAAATAAAAAACATGGATTTAACTCAAAAAATAACTGCCAAAAATATCATCGCCTACCAACAAAAACTGGCTGATGATTTAAAACTTTCTCCTTCTACCATTAAACGCCGCCTTTCCTCTATTCGTAAATTTTCTCAATGGGCTACTAAACAAGGCTATCTTCAAGAAAATCCTTTTAGGATTATTTCTAATGAAAATGAAGAAGAAACAACAGTTGATAAATATCAATCATTAGCGCCTAAAGAAAAGGGCATTATCTCAAAAGCATATAAAGCATATCATCAGCTGCCTGGAACAAAATATTTCCATTACGCAATTTTGATTATCTTTTGTGCGGCTTTAGGCTTTGGGATTTATGACCAGTTCTTCAAAAAAGCCCCTACTCCTTTTGCTTATTCCGATACTTTAAACCGACCTAACCGCTATTTATCTTTTCAGGGTCGTTTAACCGATTCTTCTGATAACCCCATCAGTTCAGCTACTAATATTGATTTTAGACTTTGGAAATTAGTTTCCGGCGGTACAGAAGGCGCTTGTATCGGCGACACCGGTGAAGATTGTCTTTGGAAATCCAATACCTGTATAGTCACTCCTGATCAAGATGGTATTTTTTCCATTATGTTGGGAACCACTTCTGGCCCTGGTTACACCTGCGACACAGCCATAGAGATTAATGAGGATGTTTTTACTAAAAACCAGGATGTCTGGCTAGGAATCACGGTTGATAATGATGATGAAATGGACCCCAGAATCCAAGTAGCTACGGTTGGCTATGCTCTTAATGCCGAAACTCTTCAAGGCATGCCACCTGGAACTGGTATTAATAATATCCCCTATATCAACAACACTGGCGATATTGTTATCGCTGCTGCCTCAGCTTCGATTCAAGGCACTTCCGGTACTTTTGCTATTGAAGGTCAAACTGGTGTTACCATTCAAGCCGGGACTGGAGTTGGTGGCAGTATTAATATCTCGCCCAAAGGTGATGCGGGAATAATTAATATCACTTCTGAAGCCACTACCGGTAATCTTTTAAATAATCAAAGTGGAGCTAGCTTTGGTACAATTGGCGGTAAGGAAGAAAATAATCTTTATTACGGCTACACCGGTACAGATTCCACTAATTTAAATCTTTTAAAACTTGAGTCAGGATCAACTCCAACTGCTAAATTTACCATTGATGCAGCTGGCAATGCTTCAGCGGCTGGTATTTTAAAAGCTTTAACTACTGGTTCTTATTTCACCGGAGATGTAACTGTTTCTGGTGGTGATATTACTGGCGCTAATAGTGTTGGCCTTGATATTGGTGAAGCTGATGTCAATTATATTACCTCTTCGGTTGGTTTTGCTGTTGGTGGAGCTCAAACTTATTATATTAATTCTTCTGGTACTGGTAATCTAAATGCTTTAACTTTAGCTGGCGATTTGACTGCCAGGGCTAACGCCACCATTTCTGGCACTCTTTCCTTAGGACCGCAAGTCCAAGCCTATGCTGGCACTTGCGAGGCTTCAACAGCCGGCAAAATGTATTACGATGGTGATGCTAACAAATATTATTTTTGTAATGGTACTTCTTGGACAGAAATGGGAGCTGGGGCAGCTTCTTACTGGGCCTTAACCGGTAGTAATCTTTATCCTATCTCTACTAATTACAATCTTGGCATTGGAACAACCGAACCTTTAGCTAAATTAAGCATCGCTGGGAACATGATCTTAGGTAACAATTTTGCTGGCAACGGCTCAACAGCTCCAACTAATGGGGCAATTATCGAAGGTAATGTTGGCATTGGGGTAACGGCGATGGATGCCAACACTCCTCTAACTATAAGTTCAATCGAAGGTATTGGTATTAATATTTTAAATTCTGGTTATGATGCTATAAAGTTTGATGATAATACCAAAAGAATTGGCTTATCTGGTGATTATTTAAGAATAGAAGCCCCTTCTGGTGTCCTCTTTCCTACCGGTAATATCGGTATCGGTAATAACAATCCTCTAGCTGCCCTAGATATCATTGGTGATGCCACATTATCAGGGACATTATCTTTAGCTCCCCAAGTTCAAGCTTATGCCGGCACTTGTGATGTTTCTTCAGCTGGTAAGATGTATTATGATGCAGCGGAAAATAAGTATTATTTTTGTAATGGCACCGCTTGGACACAAATGGGTTCTGGAACTGCTACTGGTGATTCTTGGTGGACAGAAAGCAATGGCGCTCTTTATCCAGTTAACGCCACTTTAGATTTATTGGTTGGTGGAATTTCTACAGCCAGTGCTAATGCTCGTTTGGCAGCTAACAATATTGAGAGTTCTTTTGTTATGGGTAATTTTGGCATTGGGACTACTGCTACATCAGCTAAATTAGAAGTGGTTGGAAATACTTTATTAGGAATTGGTTTAACAGGTGCTGAAGATGCTTTAGCAATTAATACTGGTACCGGATTTAGCGGTAATCTTTTAAAATTAGCGGTTAATAATGTTGAGAAATTTTCTATTGATGCAACTGGAATGTTAACTACCGCTTCTGGTGTTTTTACCTCGACCGTAGCTGATGGCGGTTCAGCTACTGGGTTCAAATTAATTACTCCAGAATACACTACTCCTGGAGCTAAACTTTTTTCTATTTTTAATAATACTGACGAAAAATTTTCTTTGGATAAAGACGGGGTTGGTACTTTTTACGGCAGTGGCTATGGCTCTGCTATTAGAAACACAGCTGGCGATATTACTATTAATGCTGCCAGCGATAGAATCAGCTTAGCTGGAGATTATCTAATTAATGTTGGTCGAATTGGTATTGGTCGCACTGTTCCTAGTACTCAATTGGATATTGCTGGTGATGCCACATTATCAGGGACACTGTCTTTAGCCCCTCAAGTTCAAGCTTATGCCGGAGTCTGTGACGCAACTATCGCCGGCAAGATGTATTATGACGCAGGCGAAAATAAATATTATTTTTGTAATGGTACTGAGTGGATTGAAATGGGGGCTGGTGCTACTGGCGGTTCTTATTGGGGATTAAATGGTGATAATCTTTTCCCTAATGCAATTTCCTACAATGTGGGGATAGGAACTTCTACTCCTACTGGTAAATTTGAAGTTGCTGGCACTGCCTGGTTAAAAGGAGCCACCGGAGGAATGGAAGGCCTGTATGTCAACTCTTCTGGAAATGTGGGTATAGGAACAACTGATCCTAGTTCCCTATTTTCAGTTGGCTCTTCTTCTCAATTCCAAGTTAATTCTTCTGGTTATGTTCTTTTACCTAACGGATCTGCTTCAACTACAGCTTTAACTTTTAATGGTGATACTGATACCGGTCTTTATAGAATTGGAGCTGACAAAATCGGTTTGATTACCGGAGGAAGTGCCACAAAAGGATTAACGATTGATGCTTCTGGTAATGTCGGTATTGGTACTACAAATCCAACCAGCACATTAGACGTGGCAGGAACTGCTCAAATGACTGGGTTTAAATTAACTACTGGAGCTGCTACAGGTTATGTTCTTTCCTCTGACAGTACTGGAGTTGGCACCTGGACAGATATCTCTTCAACTGCTGGACCTTGGACTTTAGTTGGTAATAATCTCTTCCCTGACAGCTTGCTTTATAATGTCGGAATTGGAACAAGTAGTGCCACGGCTAAATTGGAAGTAGTTGGAGATACTTTACTAGGAGTTGGTTTAACCGGAGCAGAAAACGCTTTACTAGTTAATGTTGGAACTGGTTTCTCCGGTAATCTTTTGAAATTAGCGGTTAATAGTGCTGAAAAATTTGCGATTGATTCTACCGGACAGCTAATTACTGCTTCTGGGACTTTTCTTTCCACTGTAGCTGATAGCGGCTCTGCTATTGCTTATAATTTTGATACCTTAATTGCACTAACTGCTCCTGGAGCTAAACTTTTATCTATTAAAAACGCCGGTTCGGAAAAAATGTCTTTAGATAAAGACGGGGTTTTGGCTTTATATAACTCTGATTCTATGATTTATAACTCTGCCGGCGATATCACTATCGCGGCTGCTTCCGGCAATGTTTCTTTAGCTACTAATAATCTAATCAATGTTAATAATTTAAGCTTGGGTGGGGTTGCTTCGATGTCTGGATCACCTAATATGACCTTAATTCCTACCGCTGATTTAGCTAAAGTCTATCTTTTAAACGGAGGTGATTTAGGTCTTTATAGCTCTGTTGGCGGTGATACTGGAGTTACAGAAAAGATAAGAATCACCAATGACGGCAGTGTTGGTATCGGTATAACTGACCCAGGTGCTTACAAACTCTACGTGGCTGGTAACGCTGCTTTCAACTCAGGCGAAATTTATACCGATAATAGTAATTTTCTTAATGCCGCCAGATTTGTAGATACTGCTAACTCCAGTTATTTTGTTGACCCAGCTGCCTCTGGTATTGCGGCTGCTCTTAACGGCAATGTTGGTATTGGCACCCCAACTCCTGTTTCCAAAATCCAGATTGAAGGAAGTAATGATGGTAAAGCGTTAGCGATTCTTAATGAATTAGGCACCAATGATATTTTAACTGCTTCGGCTTCTGGAACAACTAGATTAACCTTAACCAATGAAGGCAATCTCCTTCCCGGAACAGATGATGCACAAAGTATTGGCTCCAGTGGAGGACGTTGGCAGAATATTAATCTTTCTGATAATGTGAACCTTTATGGTAAATATGTTAGTGAAACTAACTACGAACTAGGTAAATTAACCTATGATAATCTAAATACTGCCGATAATTCTTTAGACTTTCAACCAGCGGATGAAAGCAGTTTCTCTCAAGAAAACCTTGCCTACTCTGTTACTCTAACGCCTTCAGCTACCACCGGTGATATTACTTTAACCTTAGGTTCTGGTAACTGGAATACCAATTCTAAAATTAAAAAAGGAACCAGAGTTGTTGGTAATGGTGGGATCGCAACTATTACTGCTGTTCCAGCTGCCTCTTCAACAATTACGGCTTTAGTTACCACTGATTTTAGTAATACCAACCCTATTGCTTCAGGAAGTTGGCAGCTATACGGAACAAAATTCAGCACCTTGGAAGAATTAGTTCTAAATGACTTCGTCAATAATAATGATTTTAATACCAGCGGATCTGCTGCCATTGGTTATTTCTCTAATGTCTCTGTAGCTCAAATCGGTACTGATAAAGCTTTAATTACCTATGAAGACTATGATAATCGTAATTATGGTACCGCCATTGTCGCTTCAATATCCGGGACAACTATTACTTATGGAACCAAAGCTATTTTTAATACTGCTGAAACTTCTGATATTTCGGCAGTTAAGTCAGATACTGATAAAGCCATTATTGCCTATTCAGATTATGGTAACTCTGATTACGGAACGGCTATTGTGGCTTCAGTTTCTGGAACAACCATTACTTATGGAGCGGAAAATGTCTTTAATAGCGCTGGAACTTATTATATTAGTACTTCTCAGTTAACCACTGGGAAAGCCCTTATTGCTTATGATGATAGTGGTAACTCTGATTACGGAACGGCCATTGTGGCTTCAGTTTCCGGAACAACCATTACTTATGGAGCGGAAAATGTCTTTGAATCAGCCATTACCTCTAGCATTGCTGCTGCTCAATTAACTACTGATAAAGCTATTATTGCTTATAAAGATGAGGGTAATTCTAACTATGGAACCGCGGTTGTCGCTTCAGTTTCTGGAACAACCATTACTTATCCAAGCGCCGCCAATGTTTTTGAATCAGCTACCACTTCTAGTATCGCTGTTGCTCAATTAACCACTGATAAAGCCATTATTGCTTATAAAGATGAAGGTAATTCTAACTATGGTACCGCGGTTGTGGCTTCAGTTTCTGGAACAACCATTACTTATCCAAGCGCGGTTAATGTTTTTGAATCAGCGAGCACAACTGATATTTCCGTTGCCCAATTAGCCACTGATAAAGCCCTTATTTCCTATTCTGATGTTGGTAACTCTGATTATGGAACCGCCAGAGTAGCTTCAGTTTCCGGAACAACCATTACTTATCCAAGTGCTGCCAATGTTTTTGAATCAGCCACCACTTCTTACATTGGCGCTTTTCAGTTAACAACCGATAAAGTACTTATTGGTTATAAGGATGAAGGCAACGGTAATTATGGGACCGCGGTTGTCGCTTCAGTTTCT